>OLRK01002799.1_pt1 | contig 10188 bp, 7 predicted proteins | sample 1672911 | NCBI WGS metagenome assembly OLRK01 (sample SAMEA3136736, study PRJEB25190) | human gut metagenome | biome: human gut; feature: human-associated habitat; material: faeces | place: Austria | collected 2013
ACCTCTTTTTTGTCTGTTATTTTATATTGTGTATGATAGTTTTGGGAGAAGCCGGGTATATTTGCGAAAGGTTTCTGCAAACTTGCCGGGACATTCATAACCGATTTGCGAGGAAATTTCGGAAATATTTTCAGAAGTTTCTGATAACATTTTCGTGGCAATCTGTAAACGGTAATCTTTAATTAATTACACATTCCTCGCAATGGCATAAAATCCAGAAAATATGAATCCTGGTAGGCTCGCTCAGTTGTTTGAATATATTGGCGGTAGTCTCGAAATTCTCAGAGTCAGGTATGTGATCCATAAGTTGTGCCATAGGCTGTGTTGATGCGGTAAAGTATAATGTTCCATAAAAATCTCCTTTTTTGAATTAAGTGTACCATAAAATTGTCTTTTTGGAAATACAGGAAAACAACGGAAAATAGAAAACAAAATTTCATTTTAGTATAGGAAAAAAGTGATTTTTAGAGATTGCAGACCTGGCGGATTTATGTTATAGTAACTTATCATAAAAAGAAAGAGGTGGAAGGATGATTATTTTTTCTTGCAGATAAAACAGAATATGCAGCAGTGCCGGTATTCACGGCATTATTGCGTTTATTGCAAGAAAGTAATCAATCTGTTTCCTTATTATATTGTTTACAGCTGTCTTTTCGGAGATGGTGTAATTATGCTGTTACAGGCTGCAGAAAATAACTTTCTTGCAGCTTTTTATTTATAAAAAATAACAGCGGGGAGGCGGTTGTAATGTCAATGATCAGGGTTGAAAATCTTACATTTTCATATCCCTCATCCAGTGATAATATTTTTGAAAATGTGAATTTTCAGATAGATACAGACTGGAAATTAGGGTTTGTAGGCAGAAACGGAAGAGGAAAAACTACATTTTTGAAGCTTCTTCAGGGAAAGTATCCATATAGAGGAAGAATCCAGTCATCCGTACAGTTTGATTATTTCCCATATTCCATTGCAGAGAAAAAGGCTCTGACAAAAAGTATATTGCAGGAGGTATGCCCTCAGGCAGAAGAGTGGGAGATTATGAGAGAATTATCCTGTCTGAAAGTAGATCCCGGTGTGTTGTGGAGATCCTTTGAAACGCTTTCTCATGGAGAGCAGACGAAAGTCCTGCTTGCAGCTCTTTTTTTGAATGAGGGGCATTTCTTACTGATTGATGAGCCGACAGATCATCTGGATGTGGAAGCCAGAGAACTGATAGCTTCATATCTGAAAAGAAAAAAAGGGTTTATCCTAGTATCCCATGACAGATTTTTTCTGGATAATTGTGTGGATCATATATTATCTTTAAATAAAACAGATATCCAGGTGCAAAGTGGAAACTTTTCATCGTGGATGGAGAATTTTGAAAGGCAGCAGGACTTTGAAGCTGCCCGGAATGAAAATCTGCAGAAGGAAATCAGACGGCTGCGTCAGACGGCAAAGCAGATCTCAGCATGGTCAGCCCAGGCAGAGACGGGAAAATTTGGTGTTCAATCTTCAGGATTAAAAGCAGACAGAGGCTATGTCGGTCATAAGGCTGCAAAAATGATGAAGCGGTCAAAGCAGGCAGAGGCCAGACAGAAACAGGCGATAGAGGAAAAATCCAGACTTCTTAAAAATGTTGAAACAGCTGAAGAGCTTAAAATATCCCCTCTGCGTTACCAGAGAGAGGTGCTGGCATCACTGTCTGAAGTTCAGATCTGTTATGGGGGAAAGACCATATGTGAGCCGGTTTCATTTGATGTGCATCAGGGAGCTCAGGTTGTACTTGAAGGTAAAAACGGCAGTGGAAAGAGCAGCATTCTGAAGCTAGTCACAGGTATGGATATTGAGTATACAGGCAGGTTTGCAACTGGTTCCGGACTTATCATTTCCTATGTACCTCAGGATACGTCACATTTAAGCGGCTGTTTAAGCTCCTTTGCTGCTGATAATGGGATAGAGGAAAGTCTTTTTAAAGCAGTTCTCCGGAAAATCGGGCTGGAGAGAAATCAGTTTGACAAAGATATCTGTAATTTTTCCAGCGGTCAGAAGAAAAAAGTACTGATTGCAAAAAGCCTTTGTGAGCCGGCGCATCTGTATATATGGGATGAGCCCCTGAATTACTTAGATGTTTATGCACGAATGCAGATAGAGCAGCTGATCAAGGCTTTTTCGCCTACAATGATTTTTGTTGAGCATGACCGGGCATTCCGGAATATGATTGCCACAGAAGTAATAAAAATAAAAAGTTCTTGACTTTTGGAAAAATAGGATTATAATATCTATCATAACAATAAATTAATGTGATAAAGCACCAAAATCCAATGAAGAGAACAAGTCTGTGTTCCGTAATGGTATTTCAGAGAGTCTGCGTTCGGTGAAAGCAGATATACCAGGGAGGATGGATATCATCTCGAAGGAGCTGACTGAAACAACAGTAAGTCATGCCGGAATCCCCCGTTACAGGGAAAACGTATGAAAGTACGTGAGAGCTGCAGTCAATGCAGAAACAGGGTGGTACCGCGGATTCTATTCGTCCCTTCCGGCAGTAGCCGGAGGGGATTTTTTGGTGCATGCGCAAAGAATGGAGGAAGCATTATGAAAACGTTACAAAAAGCAGGCAAATTTTTATCAGATTATACTTCTGCGGTAGTGATTGCAATCGCAGTAGTTACTTTTCTGGTTCCGCAGCTGATGGGCTGGGTCAATTATCAGCTATTTACAGATATGGTTGGAAATAAGTTTACCAGTCAGTCTATGATTATCGGTATTATCATGTTCAGCATGGGTCTGACACTGACAGCAGAGGATTTTAAGATCCTGGCGCAGCGTCCTCTTGATATCTGTATCGGTGCGGCAGCGCAGTATCTGATCATGCCGTTTCTTGCTTTTGGGATCAGCAGAGTACTGCAGCTTCCGGATGCCATCGCTCTGGGGCTGATCCTGGTAGGCTGCTGCCCGGGTGGTGTTTCCTCCAACATTATGTCCTATCTCTGCGGAGGAGATGTGGCATTTTCTGTAGGAATGACAACTGTATCCACACTGTTATCCCCGATTATGACTCCTCTTCTTGTTTCTTTTCTTGCAAGCGGAACAAAGATCAACGTAGAAGGTCTTCCCATGTTTGTTTCCATTATTGAAACTGTGATTCTTCCGGTGGGACTGGGATTTCTGTTAAATCGTTTCCTTGGAAAGAAAAAAGCTTTTCAGGAGATTCAGAAGGTAATGCCCGGCGTTGCCGTTCTGGGACTTGCCTGCGTGGTAGGAGGGGTAATCTCTTCGCAGGGAGCAAACTTCTTTACTTCTGGAGTTGTGATTTTCGTGGCGGTACTTCTTCATAATGGACTGGGATATCTTCTGGGATATGGAGCAGGTAAGCTTACCGGAATGAATACCTCCAAAAAGAGAACGATTTCTATTGAAGTGGGAATGCAGAATGCAGGTCTTGCTACCAATCTTGCTACTACAACAGCGCAGTTTGCAAGCGCTCCGCAGTCAGCTGTGATCTGTGCCGTATCCTGTGTATGGCATTCGATTTCAGGAACTCTGATCGCAGGATTCTTTGCCAGCTTTGACAGAAAAAAAGAAAAGGTTCAGAGTGAGAATACAGCAGCAGAATGTTAAGCGGAAATCACATTGCGAAGGAATATAAAATAAAAAAACTATTGACGAATCAAAAGATTAACGTTATACTATAGCGCAGCAACAGCAATAACGAGATGAAGTCTGCAGGAAAGAGGCTTTTGGCCCGCCGAAGGAGTAAAACTCTCAGGTACCCGTATTTCGGGCAGAAACTGCAGATGGATCGTTTCTCTGGAGACATCTGTTTCTAAAACAGAGGCCGAAGGTGCAAATGACGCAGAAGACGTCTTGAATCTCTCAGGCAAAAGGACAGAGTATGCTATCTAAAAGCAGAACATTTTTCTATATGTCTTTTATCTCTTTTCAGAAATGATCTTAATTTTAATCCCAAGGCTGTAAAATTTTATACAGAAGGAGCATTTTTTACCATGTGGAGTATGATGAATCAAATCCTTGTAGCTGTAGATGATTTTGTCTGGGGCGTACCTCTGATGATCCTGATCATGTCGGGCGGTGTTCTTCTTACGGTTCGCCTGGGCCTTCTTCAGATCCGGCGCCTGCCTCTGGCGTTAAAATGGATGTTCAAAAATGAAGAGGGCGGCAGCGGTGAAATATCCAGCTTTGCGGCTCTTTGCACAGCCCTGAGCGCGACCATCGGAACAGGAAATATTGTAGGAGTGGCAACCGCAGTGTGCACAGGAGGACCGGGAGCTCTTTTCTGGATGATTCTGGCTGCTTTTTTTGGAATGGCAACCAAATACGCAGAAGGACTTCTGGCAGTAAAATACCGGGTTGTGGCGGCAGACGGCCACAGTCTTGGCGGCCCTTTTTACTATATTGAACGGGGAATGGGTGCCAAATGGAAATGGCTTGGAAAGATGTTTGCATTTTTCGGTGTATGTGTAGGCCTTTTCGGAATAGGAACCTTCAGTCAGGTAAATGGTATTTCCAGTGCGATCCAGAACTTTTTTGATCCGGAAAAAGCAAACTGCGTCACCATTCCGTTTCTGGGCGAGTATTCCTGGGCAGTTGTGATTTCTTCACTGATTCTGGCATTTTGTGTGGCTGCGATTCTGATCGGCGGACTTCAGAGAATTGCTACAGTCAGCCAGATTATTGTACCCTTTATGGCAGTTATTTATTTTGGATTCAGTATTGCTTTGATTTTATTTCATATCAGAGAAGTTCCGGCAGCAGTTGTGACAGTGGTAAACGGCGCTTTTAATCCGGCAGCGGTAACAGGAGGCGTTGTCGGAAGTATGATCGTGGCAATGCAGAAGGGTGTTGCCAGAGGTATTTTTTCCAATGAGGCGGGACTTGGAAGCGCTCCTATCGCGGCGGCGGCTGCGCAGACAAAAGAGCCGGTGCGTCAGGGACTTGTAAGTATGACAGGTACTTTTATTGATACCATTGTGATCTGCACAATGACAGGACTTTCCATTGTGCTGACAGGAGCCTGGCAGGTAGAAGGTCTGGAAGGCGTACAGGTAACTACCTATGCATTTCAGCATGGACTTCCCATTCACCCGCAGGTGGCTTCTTTTGTACTGATGGTGTGTCTGGTATTCTTTGCGTTTACTACGATTCTGGGATGGGATTATTACAGTGAACGATGCCTGGAATATCTTACAAAGGGAAACAGAAAAACAATCCTTGCATATCGCTGGCTTTATATTTTTGCCGTATTTATCGGCCCTTATATGACGGTAAGCGCGGTATGGACCATTGCGGATATCTTCAATGGTCTGATGGCAATCCCGAATATGATCGCCATGTTTGCTTTAAGCGGCGTAGTGGTAAAGGAAACAAAGAGCTTTTTTAAAGCCCAGAAACATAAGAGAAACTGATACGTCTCTGTGACGGCAGATATAGGAGTGGGACGAGACTGTTCCTGCTTTTATATCTGCCTTTTCTGATGCAAAATACTTTGAGCAGGAGAAAGAACATGGTATAATAGGAACACTTAATGAATCCGGGACAAAAAATCCAGAGAGAGGATAAGCCTGGAGATTGAACAAGGCTGAGCAATGCGAACATTGAGTTTTATATCCATGGTATGATAAAAACATTTCATGCTCCGGACAAAAAAACAGGATGAATCCAGAGAAAATTTATAACCGGATATTTAAGAGTTCTGAATTATGCCATTTTTCGGAACATGAGCAGACGCAGCAGAAAAATCTGCAGCCTCAGGAAAGTACAGAAAGAGGGAGATTATGGAGAAACATCTGACAGAAAAGATAAGAAAAGAGCTTCTGGAAATGCAGGACCTTCCTTACCGGGATTTCCACGCAAAGCTGATGCCCACTGTGGATAAGGAAACTGTGATCGGGATACGGGTTCCGGTTCTGCGAAAATATGCCAGAACACTGGCAAAGGAAGAGGACATCAGCAGTTTTTTTAATGACCTGCCTCATAAGTATTTTGAGGAAAATAATGTTCATGCTTTTCTGATCCAGCAGATAAAGGATTTTGAAAGGTGCGTGGAGGAAGTTGAAAAATTTCTTCCATATATAAATAACTGGGCTACCTGTGATATGATGTCTCCTAAGATATTTAAAAAGCATAAAGAGCAGCTTCTGGTATCGGTGCGGCGCTGGATTTCATCGGATGAAACCTATACGGTCCGCTATGGGATCGGGATGCTGATGCAGCATTTTCTGGATGAAGATTTCAGGGAAGAGTACCTGGCGCTTGCAGCAGGTATCCGCTCTCAGGAGTATTATGTGAATATGATGATCGCCTGGTATTTTGCCACAGCTCTTGCAAAGCAGTATGAGAAAGCACTGCCCTATATAGAGGAGAAAAGGCTGGATGACTGGACTCACAACAAAGCCATTCAGAAATCCTGCGAAAGTTACCGGATCACGCCGGAACAAAAGGCTTATCTGAGAACTCTGAAGGTAAAAAAAGCCCGGTCACAAAAAAATAATACAGAGGAATAGTTATGAACAGGATAATAGAGATTAAAGATTTTCAGAGCCCGGAGTTGGACGTTTATGCAAGGCTTTCGGAGGTACAGCTTTTAAGAGCCTGTGAGCCAAAGCCCGGATTTTTTATTGCGGAAAGCCCGAGAGTGATCGAGAGAGCCATTCAGGCAGGATACTGCCCGGTTTCTTTTCTGGCAGAAAAAAAGGAGTTAAAAGGTCCGGCGGGAGAGCTTACAGAAAAATTTCCGGACATTCCGGTTTATACAGCCACACAGGAGCTTCTGACACAGCTGACCGGCTTTGCCCTTACCAGAGGAATGCTGTGCGCCATGAAAAGAAAAGAGCTCCTGTCTCCGGAAGTCATCTGCGCAGACGCACAGCGCATTGTCATTCTTGAAGATGTGGTGAATCCCACAAATGTGGGAGCAATCTTCCGGTCAGCGGCAGCCCTGAATATGGATGCGGTTCTTCTGACTGCAGGATGCAGCGATCCCCTGTACCGGAGAGCTGCCAGAGTCAGTATGGGAACTGTGTTTCAGATTCCCTGGACCAGATTTGGAAAAAAGGACTGGCCGGAAAAGGGGATGGGCTGTTTAGCCGGTATGGGATTTAAAACAGTTTCCATGGCTCTTTGCGAGGACTCGGTCAGTATTGATTCTCCGGAACTGCAGGCAGAAAAAAAGCTGGCAGTGATCCTTGGCACAGAGGGAGAGGGTCTGGCAGCCGGTACTATTGCCGGCTGCGATTATACAGTACGTATTCCCATGGCTCATCAGGTGGATTCTCTGAATGTGGCAGCTGCCAGCGCGGTAGCTTTCTGGGAGCTTGGAAAAAGAACAAAATAAAATGCAGCAGGTTTCACAGATCCAGGAGAAGCCTGCATAAGAAAAACACTGTACAGACACTCAGTAAAAGAGCTGCTGCACAGTGTTTTTTTCGTCAGAAGATTTATTTCAGTTTTTCGCCTGTAAGCATTTCATATGCCTGAAGATATTTGTCGATAGTCTTGTCAACGATCTCCTGAGGAAGAGTCCAGTCATGACCGTCATTTTCTTTCAGCCAGTCGCGGGCAAACTGCTTGTCAAAGGAAGGCTGACCGTGTCCCGGTTCATATCCGTCAGCAGGCCAGAAACGGGAGCTGTCCGGTGTAAGCATTTCATCACCGATCACCATGTTTCCGTTTTCGTCAAGACCAAATTCAAATTTTGTATCTGCAATGATGATTCCTTTGCTGAGTGCGTATTCTGCGCATTTTTTGTACAGAGCAATGGTGTTGTCACGAAGCTTTTCAGCAAGCTCGCGGCCTTTTCCGGGGAAGTATTTTTCCAGATGATCAACGCTCTGCTCAAAGGAGATGTTTTCGTCATGATCTCCGATCTCAGCTTTTGTGGATGGTGTGTAGATTGGTTCAGGAAGCTTGTCAGATTCTTTCAGGCCCTCCGGCAGTTTAATGCCGCAGACTGTGCCGTTTTCCTGATAGCTTGCCCAGCCGCTGCCGGTAATGTAGCCGCGGACAATACATTCGATAGGAAGCATGTTCAGCTTTTTGCACATCATGGATTTTCCGTCATATTTTTCATTCTGGAAAAATTCCGGCATATCTTTTACATCTACAGAAATCATGTGGTTTGGCAGAATATCTTCTGTCATATCAAACCAGAATTTAGACATCTGTGTAAGGACAGTGCCTTTTTTGGTAACCTCGTTGTTCAGAATTACGTCAAAGCAGCTGATGCGGTCAGTTGCAACCATGATCAGGCTGTCGCCGTTATCGTAGATCTCGCGTACCTTACCTTCTTTGATCGGTTTTAAATTCTGCATGTGTTCACACCTCATCATTAGATTTTTGTTTTTCGTTTCCCTGTAAAAAGTAGCACTGTTTGACAGTTTCTGTCAAGAGCAATTTCAAAACTTCTTTCGGGTTCTTTTAAAAATACAAAAATACAAAGTGAACAGTCAAATTCAACAGGATTCCGATTGAACGGGGAATTTGTTTGCAGTATAATAATATTCGATAAAAAATAAGGAGGACACCATGATGGCAGTGTATGAGATCACATTCAGCCCCACAGGGGGAACCGATAAAGTAACAGAACTTCTGACGGAAGCAATGGACGGCGAAAAAAGAAGGATAAGTCTTTTGCCGGAAAAGGAAGATTACAGCAGACATGTATTTAAAAGCGGGGATATCTGTTTTATTGCAGTTCCTTCTTTTGGGGGAAGAGTTCCTCAGGAGGCTGCAAAAAGGCTTGGAATGATGAAAGGAAATCAGGCCCGGGCGGTTCTGGTATGCGTTTACGGAAACAGGGCGTATGAGGACACGCTGATTGAATTAAAAGATGTGGCTGATAAGGCAGGATTTGTCCCGGCAGCGGCAGTGGCAGCCATTGCAGAACATTCCATTATGCATAAATTTGCAGCGGGAAGACCGGATGAAACAGATCAGAAAGAACTCCGGGAGTTTGGAAAAAGGGTCAGAGAATATCTGGAACATCAGGAAAAAACAGGAGAGCTCAGTGTTCCGGGAAATCATCCTTACAAAGAGCTGGGGACGATTCCTTTTATTCCGAAGCCGGGAAAAGCATGCAATTCCTGCGGACGGTGCGCGGCGCTCTGTCCGGTGGGCGCTATTGACCTGAATAATGTAAAGAAGGTGGATGAAGAGAAATGTATCTCCTGTATGCGATGTATTGCGGTCTGTCCGAAACATGCACGCAGCCTGAATAAAGTGGTTCTTTTTGCAGCAGAAAAGAAAATGGCAAAGCTGTTTGAAACAAGAAAAGAAAATGAGCTGTTTCTGGGGGAAGCTGAATGACGGACAGCAGAAATCTTACAGAAAAAAGAGGAATGAACCGGGACATGATTAAATATATTGCCATGATCACCATGCTTTTGAACCATGTTTCCTTTATTTTTCTGGAACCGGGAACTGTATTGGCTGAGATATTAACAGCTGTGGGGTATTTTACCGCTCCTGTAATGTGTTATTTCCTGGTGGAAGGAATGACTTATACCAGATCTCCGAAAAAATATGGACAGAGACTGCTTTTGTTTGCTGTGATCTCGGAGCTTCCCTATTGCCTGGCCATGACAGGGGAAGGAATCATAGGCTTTGCGGGAATGGATATGCTGCTTACGCTGTTTTTATGTTTTCTGATCATAAAAGCCATGAGAGAGATCATCAATCCTCTAAGCAGAAATCTTGCTCTGGCAGGGCTGATTCTTCTGTCTCTGTTCTGTGACTGGGCAGTTCTTGCGCCTGCGTTTACCATTCTTTTTGTGAATGCAGGCAGGGATCACAGAAAGCTTAAAAGGGCGTTCCTGACAGGAACTCTGGTATTCGGGGCATTCAACTTCCTGGGCGGCTTTGGAAGATTTTCTATGGACATTAATATACTCTGTACGATTCTGAGTATGGCAGGACCGGCTACGGCAGGGATCTGTATCCTGCGGTTTTATAACGGTAAAAGGGCAGAAACACACAGGAATTTTTCCAAGTGGTTTTTTTACTGGTTTTATCCGGTACATCTTTTGATACTGGGACTTGTGAGAGTGCTTTTGTTTGTCTGACAAAAAATAAGCTGGATCTGGCAGGCTTTATATCTGCCGGGTAAGGCTTTGTTTCCGGTTTGATGTAAATAACGGACGGACATAAAATTTGTGTGTGTATGCATGTCTGTGTATGCGTGTGTGTATG
>OLRK01002800.1_pt1 | contig 10183 bp, 11 predicted proteins | sample 1672911 | NCBI WGS metagenome assembly OLRK01 (sample SAMEA3136736, study PRJEB25190) | human gut metagenome | biome: human gut; feature: human-associated habitat; material: faeces | place: Austria | collected 2013
TACTCTTATTTTGTTTTTCTCATATACACTCCCCACGACTACCTTTCAAACTACAAATCAACCATTATTCGTTCATTAATTTCAGCATAATAGCTCTCTTCTCCTTTTTCAAGAACCGCCTTCCCCATTGATGCTTCCATAAATTTCTTCTCCATCATTCCAACATCTTCTATCGGTATGATCATCTCAAAAGTTACATTGTCTGTATACACGGTATCAAGTACTGGAATATGGTCGGTTGCGGTGAGATACTGAATCTTTCCGGATGTTGTGTAATCGCATGTCAGGCTGATCTTCTGGCCGAGGCATTTTTCGATGACGACGCTATTTTGAATTCCTTCTTGCGTGCTTTTTGTGTATGCACGGATCAATCCGCCGGTTCCAAGGAGTGTTCCTCCAAAGTATCTTGTTACTACTGCAACTACATTGTGAATCTCCTGTCCTGTTAATACTTCCAGCATTGGTTTGCCTGCGGTTCCGCTTGGTTCTCCGTCGTCGCTGCATCTTAGTGCCGGCTGTTTTTCTCCAATACTGTATGCCCAGCAGTTATGTCTGGCATCCCAGTATTGTTTCTTTATCTTTTCTACAAATGCCTGTGCTTCTTCTTCTGTCTGTGCCGGTGCGATATGTGCGATAAATCTTGATTTCTTCTCTGAAATCTCTGCCTCCCCTTCCTTGTATAAGATCTTATATCTGTGACTGTCCATTCTCTTCCTCCCTGGTCATGATCTCATCTAACGATTCTGCCAGTGAGATCGGTGTTACTTTATATTTTATCAGACTATTGATCATGTGATCGATCACTTCCATGGAATCTGTAACCTTCGGTATACTGTCCCATTCGATCAGTCCTGCATTTTCCTGGCTTTTTTCCAGTGCCACTCCATAGATCTGATGCACTGGATCTTCCATCAAATAGTAGGATACTACATTTTCCCTTGCTTTGTCATCATAAAACACCTGTTTCCCCATGAATTTTCTTTCGTAATCTTTATTCATAATGATATTTCCTCCCTTATTCATTATTCTTATCTGTTTGTATGTTGCACGGCCGGTTTACTTGAACTTTCTTATTTGGTATAATGCTAATCAGGAGGTTTTTTATGAAATACACCAAACAAAATATTGAGAAAAAGAGAAAAGTCCTTTCGTCTGATAAAGTCCGGAAGAATTCCAGTATCTCTCTCTTTCTTTTTAAATATGCTTTTATTGTTTCCATTATCCTGATCGTTGCCGGTCTTGGTCTTGGTGTGGGATTTGTGCGTGGTATCCTTAAGACAACTCCACAGATCACCAAAAATTCCGTACATTCCAAGGGCTATATCACAACGATCTATGATAATAAGGGACAGACGATCAAAACTTTGTCAAACCATGACTCAAACAGAATTTATACACCCCTGTCATCTATCCCGAAAGATCTTCAGCATGCCTTTATCGCAATTGAAGATGAACGGTTTTACAGCCATAATGGTATCGATTTGTACGGGATCATTCGAGCTACCTTCCTTGGTATTCGTAACCAATCACTAAGCCAAGGGGGAAGTACGATCACGCAGCAGCTGATCAAGAATAATCTGTTGGGAATTCAGCCTGAAAAGACTACGATTGAACGTCTGGAACGTAAGATCAAAGAACAGTCTCTTGCATTGGAACTTGAGAAAATAGCTTCCAAGCAGTATATCCTGGAAGAATATTTAAATGCGATCAATCTCGGTGAAGGCACTCTGGGTGTTCAGACAGCATCACAAAAATATTTTAACAAAGATGTCTCTGATCTGACACTTTCAGAATGTGCGGTTCTTGCCGGAATTACTAAAAATCCTACAAAATTAGACCCAATTACTCATCCGGAAAACAATGCTTCCAGAAGATTACTTGTTTTACAAAATATGTTAGACCAACATTATATCACAAAATCTCAATATAGAGAAGCACTTCGTGATGATGTATACACAAGAATTCAAAAAAATGCTGCTGCATCAACAGCGAAAAAAACTACGAATTCTTATTTTGAAGATGCATTGATCCTTCAAGTTGTAAAAGACTTAAAAAGTCAACTCGGATATGATGAGACAAAAGCTTACAGTGCGATCTACAGTGGCGGATTAAAAATATATTCCACACAGGATACAGCCATCCAGAATATTGCTAACAGCATCACAAGTGATCCTTCAAACTATCCAAATGGCACAAAAGTCGCTTTAACCTGTACTTTTACGGTGCGTACAGCTTCTGGAGAACCTGTTACTTACACCGAACATAACCTTCTTAACTATATGAGATCCAAGAAACTTGGCAATAGTCTGGTCTTCCAGAATGCTTCTGCTGCGAAAAACACTCTCGCTAAATACAAACATCATCTGGAAAAGGAGGGTGCAATCATCATCGATGAGACCTCTCAGACAACGATTCAGCCACAGGTTTCTTTAACGATCATGAACCAGTCTGACGGTTCTGTGGAAGCTTTGGTCGGCGGACGCGGGTCAAAAACTTCAGACCTTTCTCTGAATCGTGCCACTGCTTCAACAAGACAGCCTGGATCAACCTTTAAGATCCTGTCTGCATTTTTGCCAGCTCTTGACAAGAACCAGATGACTCTTGGAACAGTTTATGATGATGCCCCATATAACTATGTTGACTCAAACCGTCCTGTTCATAACTATTACAAAGGTTATAAAGGTTATTCAACGATCCGTGAAGCGATCACACAGTCCATGAATATCGTTGCTGCAAAAACGATTTCCGATGTAACGCCAAAAGCCTCTTTTGATTGCCTTACAAAACTTGGTTTTTCAACTCTGGTTTCCAATGAATTTACATCAAATGGTAATGTGTATACCGATGTCACACAATCATTAGCACTTGGAGGTCTGACCTATGGTGTCACAAACATGGAACTGACTGCAGCCTATGCCTCTATTGCAAATGGCGGTATGTATAATAAACCTGTTTTATACACAAAGGTGGTCGATCAAAATGGTAACGTTCTTCTTTCCAACAAGCCAAAGAAGAAACAGGTCATGAAATCAAGCACCGCTTTTCTTCTCACAGATGCTATGAAAGATGTCATTACCAAAGGAACTGGTAAAGATGCAAAATTATCTTCTTCCATGGCAGCTGCCGGAAAAACCGGTACAACATCTAACAACTATGATTACTGGTTCAGCGGTTACACCCCTTATCATACAGCTTCTGTATGGATGGGATATGATAATAATACAAATTTCAGTTCTGATAACACACACAAGAAAATGTGGGCAAAGATCATGAATGCGATCATAAAGACAAAAAATGAGAAACCAAAAGACTTCTCAAAACCATCTAACATTGTCAAAGCCAAGATCTGTAAAGAATCTGGAAAACTGGCGATCAAAGGCGTTTGTGACCACGATCCACGCGGCAACTGTGTTATCACAGAATACTTCGAGAAAGGCACCGTTCCAAAACAGACCTGTGACACACATGTTGCGGTTGAGATATGCAAGAAAACCGACAAACTTGCTAACAAAAAATGCCCAAAATCCGAACGTATAAAGAAAGTCTATATCGTCCGAAAAAAAGGCAGCCACGGAAAAACAGCTGATACAAAATATCTGCTTCCAAAAAAATATCTGTCAAGTTTTTGTACGATGCATTAACAGACAAAAAGTAAGGGATTCCAAACGAAATCCCTTACTTTTTTATTTTGGGCTGGAAGATCAGCGAGGCAAGATACGAAAAGATCAATGCCGCCGATGTTCCAACTGCCGCTGCTGTAAATCCACCTTCAAACAGCCCAAGGAATCCATGATCATCGATTGCTTCTTTCATTCCCTTCCACAAACTGAATCCAAATCCAGACAACGGAACGGTTGCTCCACATCCTCCAAACGCCTCTATCTTTTTATAAATTCCTAATGCACCAAGAATAACCCCTGTGATAACAAGAATTACCATGATCCTTCCTGGCTGCAATGTTGTATGATCCATAAGAATCTGTACCAGAATGCAGATGATCCCACCTGTAATAAATGCCCTGATATATTCCATCACTCATTTTCTCCTTCCAGAAGGATCGCATGTGCGATTCCTGCCACACTCTCCCCCTCATTAAAACTTGTTTTTGACATCAATGCCCCTGTTGGAACAAACAATACCCGCTTCCATATTCCATCTGTTATCTTTTTTATGATCATCGATGCAAGCACAACCGCACTGCATGCACATCCAGAACCTCCTGAATGGGTATCCTGTTCCTCGCTTTCATAAATTTCAATTCCACAATCTCCATGCACGCCTGAAAGATCATAACCATTTTCATGAAGGAGATGCAGTAAAATCTTTTTCCCGACCTCACCTAAATCTCCTGTATAAATCGCATCATAGTCATCTGGCTTTGTGTTAAAATCGACAAAATGCTGATAGATAACCTCTGCTGCCGCTGGTGCCATGCATGCTCCCATATTCATCGGATCTTCCATCCCATAATCCACAATCTTTCCTGTTGTGATCCCTTTGATCTTTACCGGTCCCTTCTCATCTGACACGACAAATCCCCCAGAGCCTGTGACTGTCCATGTTGCGGATAACGGCCTTTGATTTCCGTATTCCAAAGGAAATCGAAACTGTTTTTCCGCACTTCCAATATGGCTTGATGCGACTGCCAGTGTATGTTTTGCAAAACCTCCTGCAACACTCATAGCTGCCAGTGATAATGCTTCTCCTGCCGTTGAGCAAGCTCCAAATAAACCAAACAATGGAATTTCAAGTTCTTTCATTCCAGAAAATGTCGCCGTATTCTGTTCCAGAAGATCTCCGGCAAACGCATACCGGATATCTTTTTTGTGAAGTCCTGCTTTGCTGATCGCGAGCATCGCTGCCTGCTTCATAAAACGTCCCTCGGCAAGCTCCCAGCTTTTTTGTCCAAAATAAGGATCTTCTATGATCTGGTCGATCGCATTTCCTAAAGGTCCTTCTCCTTCTTTCTGCCCCGCAACCGATGCCCAGCCTTTTATATATGGTGTCTTGTCAAATTCCAGACTCTGGATTCCTTTTATCCTTGTCATAAAAACCACCCCCACTGCTTTGTAAACAGGTAAATAAGCCCTGCTAAAAATGATGAGAAAATTCCATACAAAATAACCGGCCCTGCGATTGTAAAGATCTTCACTCCGATTCCAAAAACCTGTCCTTCTTTCTGATATTCGATCGCAGCAGATGCTACAGAATTTGCAAACCCTGTAATTGGAACAAGCCCTCCTGCACCGCCAAATTTTGTGATCTTTCCATACAGATTAAACCCTGTCAGGATCACACTGAATAAGACAAGTTCAATCGTCACATAAAGCAGGGAGTCTTTTTTTGAAAGGCCAAAATATGTGATCATCGTCTGTTTCATCATTTCTCCCAGAACACAAAACGCCCCTCCAACTACAAATGCTTTCGCACAATTTTTCAGGCTGTTATGTTTCGGCGTAAGATTTTTTACGATCTTTTGATATTCTTGTTTATCTGGTTCCTTTTTCATTGTAACCACCCTTTCTATTGATTGATAAAATTCAGCGGAATATAAAGAAATACATATAACATCCTAGCATTTTCCCAAGTGCGATCCCATAGATCACATAAGGGATTCCTGACCGCAGTTTTAACCTTCTTGAGAAAATCGGAAGACTTTTGATCGTCTCAGCTAACGCTCCGATCATACAGCCAATAAAAATACCGCCAAACACTCCATAAGGCACTAAAAGCCAGTACCCTGCCCTTATCGGCCACCAGTAAATAAATACCAGCGTTCCAAGGATTCCTCCTGCTGCCACAAAACTTTCATACATCCTTGCATACTTTATACTTTTGGTAAGTCCCGCCAATCTTGGGATCACGCCCAGCATACTCAAAAATGCAAGAAAACTCGCTGCGATCAGACTGCCGGCACATATACCATAAAATATCAAAAACACACTACGAATCCACATCTTCTTCCTCCTCTTTACGATCTGCATCGATCATCAATGTATCATTTACATCTCTCTCATAAAGACGCATCTGCACCTCAAATGGTGTTGGATCATCATTTAGTTTGATCTTTCCTGCATGATTAAAAAAGATGATAATTCCGATCGCAAGACCTGCTGTGTATGAAATATGAAGAAGATTCGGTCCATTCGGTGCTTTTCCCATGATCATTTCATAAACGTTGTAAAACAGCTCCTCAATGCCGACATCTGTGTTATAAGTCATGATTGAAAAGCTCGCACCAAAAAATGCGACCAATATGACAAACAGGATTTTTCCATAATGCATGATCTTTGATTCTTCCTGTTCTTTCTTGTAATAAACGATAAAATCCTGTGGTCCAAGATTCATGATATCAAGCGTTTTATCTACCTCTTTGATCTTCTCGATCACTTTCAGAATGGAAAAACATTTTCTCTGGTTATCCCCTTTTGTAAAATGATAAACACTTTTATTTTTGATCGCTTGTTCGATATCCTTATTGCTGCAGTACAAAGACAGAATATCCTTCATTTTGATTTCTTTATGATTCAGACATACACTGTCTTGCGCCTTAATGTAAACGTTCATTTTTATCACCTCAGCGTTATTATCTGTTATTTTTTACTTTTCATTCATAAGTTGCAAGAAAAATCATGTGGTGTTATAATTTTTCATAGTGACTTTTATCGATCATTCAAAGGAGAACAGCCATGGAACAAGAACAGTTAACCCTCTATAAACTTATGATTTTATATTTAATTGAGAAAGTAGATTTTCCTTTGAGTAATTCCCAGATATCTGAGTTTATCTTAGACAAGGGCTATACGAACTATTTCACCGTTCAGAGAGCTTTTCATGAGTTAGAGGAAGAGAATATGCTCAGGGTCAAACAAATCCGTAATATGAGCCATTACGCGCTTAGTGATGAAGGTTTAGAGGCGATCGATATGTTTGAATACCAGATTCCGAATTCGATCAAAGAAGATATCGCACAGTTCTTAAAAGAAAAAGAATATGAGCTGCGCAAAGAAGCGAATGTTAAAGCTGATTTTTACCCATCCAGAGGAGATGAATACACGGTAAATCTTAAGATTAGCGAAAAAGAAAGCCCGCTCCTTGAGATCAACTTAAACGTTGTCTCAAGAGACCAGGCAGTTTACATATGTGACCATTGGGAGAAGAAACACTCCGATGTCTACTCTATGTTAATTGAAAAGTTATTATTTGACGAGCCGGATAAGTAATTATTCGGCTTCTTCTTTTTCAAGGACGATCTTCTCAATGAAATCCCAGATTTCATCTCTTCCCTGCTTAGATAATGCTGAGAATGGGAAGATTGGTGTTTCCTTGTCCATCTGAAGCTCTGTGCGGATCTCTTTTAGATGTTTTGGCACCTGGCTTCTTTTTAATTTATCAAGCTTTGTTGCGATGATCACTGGACGATATCCGTTGTGTAAGATCCAGTCATACATCATCACATCATTCTTAGATGGTTTATGTCTGATATCGATCAGCAGGAATACCATTCTAAGCTGTTTTGATGTCTGTAAATAATTCTCGATCATGTGTCCCCATTTTTCTTTGACGGACTGCGTTACTTTTGCAAATCCGTATCCCGGAAGGTCTACATAATACAGTTCTTCGTTGATATTATAATAATTGATCGTCTGTGTCTTTCCTGGCTGTGCTGAAATTCTTGCATAGGATTTACGGTTCATCAGTGCATTGATGAGTGATGACTTTCCTACATTTGATTTTCCTGCAAATGCCACTTCCGGCAATGTATTGTCCGGTAATTTACTTGTGATTCCACAGACGGTTTCTAAATTTACACTTTTTATGATCATGTCATTCTCCTAACGTATAATAAATCCATTACCGAACATATTCTACGTTATCCCCCATTATTTGTCAATGGAGACATGGTGAAGCGGCTTCGTATTTTTTGTGATCGGAAGTATCAGATACCCTTCTTTTTTCAACGTTTTGATCAATGTATCCAGCCCCTTCACTGTATTTTTCGTCTCATGAAGATCATGCATTAACACAATACTTGTCTTCTGTCTTCTGACATCTTTTAATATTTTGTCATTTAACTGTTTCGAAGTCTGTTCAAAATTGACTGCATCCTCATTTAATGCATTCCAGTCAAAATAAAGCAGTCCTTTTTTATTCACATAACGGATATATGGTTTGATATCTCCCGCACAATGATTGCTGCTTCCTCCTGGAAATCTGTAAATATACGGCTTTACATCCGTCACATCATACAAGTATTTTTGAAGCTTCATCAGATCTTTTGAAAATGCATCGACACTTGCATAAATCTGATCATAATTATGGCTGTAGGAATGCATTGCGAGTGTATGACCTTCTAAAATGATTCTCTGGTACATCTTTTTGGCATGTTCTGTCTCTTTCCCTACAACAAAAAATGTGGCTTTGACTTTATTTTTCTTTAGAATATCAAGGATTTCTGCCGTATGGTCTGACGGCCCGTCATCGAAAGTCAGATATACCTTTTTTTGATTTAAATTATTGTTGGTCAGAAATCCTCCCTCGCCTTCTCCCTGACTTGCAATCTTGAATATATTATTTTGTCTGGACATTAATTGTAATGTACATGTGCTGATCATCAACAACATGATCCCATACGCAAAAATTTTCTTTCTCATATTCTTCCTCTTTCCAAAATATTTTGATTTCAATTCTTCTTTCTATTTATCATGCGAAGAACTTTCATTTTTATTCTGGCATATATTTACACATGAAATATATCTGTACAAAAAAAGTGACGGAAATATCATTTCCGCCACTTTTTTCGTGTATTAAAGAGTTTTACAAACTATGTAATTTTAAACTTCGAAGATCAGATCTCCATAGCTTGGCATTGGCCAGTCTTCTTTGGCTACTAACATTTCCAGTTTGTCTGCTGGTTCACGTACTGCATTCATATCTGCAAAGATTGTGTCATGATAGTAACGAGCCTGTGCTTCGCTTTCTAATCCCTGTGCTGTTGGGATATCTACTTCTAATGTGCTGATTGCTGCAAACATTTCTTTTAAGTTCTCTGTGATGTCTGCTAACAGTTTTTCCTGTACAGAACTGTCAATTCCTACAGCTTTTAATTCTGCAACACCATTTGCAAGTTTTCTCTGGTATTTCATAACTGCTGGAACGATCTGTTTCTTAGCGATATCTAATGTTGCAAGTCCTTCGATGTTGATTGTATTAGAATACTGTTCGTATAATACTTCAACACGAGATTCTAATTCTTCTTTTGTAAATACACCGAATTTTTCGAACATCTTGATAGATTTTTCTGTTGTTAATGTTGGGATTGCATCTACCATGCTGCGTAAGTTTGGAAGTCCTCTTCTCTCAGCTTCTGCTACCCATTCGTCAGAATATCCATTACCATTAAAGATTACTCTCTGGTGGTTTGTTAATAATTCTTTTGTGATTTCGTGAGCTTCCATTGCTACCGCTTCAGCTCCACCTTCAACCTTCTCTAATCTGTCACAGATATCTGCAAATACATCTGCTACAATTGTATTTAATACAACGTTTGGATCAGAGATAGACTGTGTAGAACCTACCATACGGAATTCGAATTTGTTTCCTGTAAATGCAAATGGTGATGTTCTGTTACGGTCTGTTGCATCTTTTTCGAAATCTGGAAGAGAATGTACTCCTGATGCAAGTTTGTCACCATGTTTAGATTCTGTAGCTTCTCCTCTTGTTACAAGCTGTTTTACAACGTCCTCTAACTGATCTCCAAGGAAGATAGAGATGATTGCTGGAGGTGCCTCATTAGCTCCTAATCTGTGGTCATTTCCTGGTGTGGAAGCTGACATACGAAGTAAGTCTGCATGTTTATCTACTGCTGCGATGATCGCTGCTAAGATTAATAAGAACTGGTTGTTCTCGTGAGGAGTTTTTCCTGGATCTAATAAGTTCTTTCCTTCGTTTGTTACCATAGACCAGTTGTTATGTTTTCCTGATCCGTTAATTCCTGCGAATGGTTTTTCATGAAGTAAGCATTTTAATCCGTGGCGTCTTGCAACACGTCTCATTGTTTCCATTAATAACTGGTTGTGGTCTGTTGCCACGTTGTTTGAGTTATAAATTGGAGCTAATTCGTGCTGTGCTGGAGCTACTTCGTTATGTTCTGTCTTCGCACTGATTCCAAGTTTCCATGCTT
>OLRK01002802.1_pt1 | contig 10168 bp, 10 predicted proteins | sample 1672911 | NCBI WGS metagenome assembly OLRK01 (sample SAMEA3136736, study PRJEB25190) | human gut metagenome | biome: human gut; feature: human-associated habitat; material: faeces | place: Austria | collected 2013
ACCTGTGGTTGGTTTATCTCCAACTGAATTCGTGCCATGCCCGGCACACATAAAAGGGATGTCCCCCTGTAAAATACGGAGGACATCCCTTTACCAAACACTGATGCATGCACATCTATTTTTATGATAAATCACTAAAATCAGCAAAATTTTTCTATCTGCTGCAAAAGGTCTTTAAATTCATTAATTCTCGCGTCATATTGTTTGACATCACCGAAACCATACGATGCATAAATAAACGGGATCCCTGCTATCTTACAGGCCTCCTGGTCTTTAAGCGTATCTCCGACATAAACAGCATTCGTAATACGGTTACGTTTCATGATCAGTTTGATATTTTCTCCCTTCACAAGCTGTGTGCGCCCATACATTTCGAAATCAACAAAATATTTTCCAATATCATGTGCGGCAAACATTGCCTGTACATAACCGTCATCTGCATTAGTAACGATCATTAACGGATGATTTTCCGCCAGTTTTCGCAATGTTGTTTCAACATCCGGATAAAGACAGCCGCCATGTTTTGACAGGTATTCATTCTCATATGACATACATTTTCTGATCAAGTCATATCGCTCCTGTGAAGAAAGCTGAGGAAAGAGCTGATCTGCTATTTCCTCTATTTCCAGACCGGTGATGGAAACAATATCTTCAACAGTAAGGTAATTCTTCCATCCTTTATTCTGATAAAGATATTCATTATATGCTGCTGTCACTCCTGCTGTTGCATTCCATAATGTGCCATCCATATCAAAAATAATGCAGGTATTTTTATTATTCATTCTTATCCACTCCTTTATAAAAAAACAGTCCGAAGGACTGTTTCTTACTGTTATTTCAGATTCAGGATCTTCACATCATAAGGTTCTTCAACATTTCCGATATGTACGATTTCATTTACCTTATGATCCATAAGGGCAACCGCCAGCGGTGTAATGTTTGACAGACGTCCATTCATCGGGTCCGCCTCAATTGAACCAACGATCGTGTATGTTTCCTCACTGTTGTCACTAAGATCAAGAATAGTAACTGTGGAACCCAGTGTTACTGCCTTCCCTGAAACAGATTCCTTATCTCCTTCAATGATAACGGCATTGGAAATCATATTTTCCAATTCACGGATTCGTGCTTCAACCTGTGCCTGATGGTCACGCGCAGCATCATAATCGGCATTTTCACTAAGGTCACCCTGAGCACGTGCTTCCTGCAGCTCCACGATGACTTCCTGACGTACGACGTGAATCAAATTATCCTGTTCTTTTACTAACTCATCCAAGCCTTCCTTGGTCACAAAAAACTTGTGTTCATTTTCCTGAGCCATTGTATCACTCCTTATTCGCTCGGTATTATACCATGTTTTTCCCTATTGTGCCATACTATTCCTCCGGAATTTTATGATCAGAAAATCAGATTCAGTTCCTCCTGAAGTTTTTGATGTTCTTCATAAGTTTTACTGTAATATACTTTTCCAGCCTCACCCTTCACTCCGTTGATATCAGCAATGAAAAATAAATAGTCGTTATTCTCCGGATGAAGGACAGCTTCAATCGCCTCTTCGCCCGGATTTAAAATCGGTCCAACCGGAAGCCCGCTATGAAGATAAGTGTTATAAGGTGAATCAATATCCGTACTTGCTTCGCATGCTTTCCAGCTGTCCGTATCAGAACGATCCAAATCATCATACAAAGCATAACAAACCGTTACCGTTGATTGTAAAGGCATATCTGCTTTCAGACGATTATAGAATACCCCGGCAATACGCTGCATGTCTTCACTGGTTGCCGCTTCATATTGAACGATGCTTGCCAGCGTAATCAGTTTATGAAGGCTCAGTTCACTTGAATCAATATCCGCTTTATATTTTTCATAAATTGTTTCGAAATGATCAAGAAAAGTTCGTGTGATTTCGTCTTCTGTTGCATCTTTGTCAAAAGCGTATGTTTCAGGAAACAAATATCCTTCCAGTTTGACACGGTATGCATCATTATTGAGATCATCTGCATTTAAAAAAGCATAATCAGCGGCAAGTTCTTCTATATAAACCTGATTGTTCCACAGCTTTAGCAATTTACTGCTGTCGATTCCCAGATTTTGATGCAGCAGATCTGCATAATCTTTCGCCCACTTTCCTTCCGGAAAAGTAATCAGCACCTGATTTGCGCTTGCTGCGGCCGCATCATTCAATGTATGCAAAATTTCATCGACTGACATGCTGTCGTTTAAGATAAAACTACCGGCCTTATTCTGCGTCTGATTCGACAAACGGGCATGAATGCCGGCAATCGTACTGTTCTTAATGAGGTTTTGCTGCTGTAATCGATCCAACACGCTGGACATGGTTTCGCCCTCTTCTATGACAAAAATCACATTTTCTTTCTTTTCATTCACCGCAGAGAGCTCATTTAGGTAAAAAGTATAGCCTCCCCCGAAAACAAGAATCACTGTCACGCACATTAACACAATGATTCGATTTCTTTTTTTCAGCTTGCCCTTATTCATTTTCTTCATCATTGACAAAAGCTCCGATTACTTCTTCGATCATCGACCATTCTTCATCACTATCTACCGGCAAAAGACTTCCTTCATCATCATATGCGGAAGCATAGACCTCTCCGTCTTCTTCCTGTGGATCTTCAAAAACAACATATTTCTTTTGATATTCATCACTTTCGAAAGTAAAGAGAATGGTCATTCTTTTTTCATTTCCGTTTTCATCAACTACATAAAGACTATTTGAGTCAAGCATTTCTTAATCCTCCTAATTCACAGAAAGGGGCTTTTTCAGCCCCTATTTAAATAATCCAAATAACTTTGAAGTATCTGAACTGCTGCCATCTGATCAATGACTTTTTTTCTTTTTTTACGGGATACATCTCCCTGCAGCAAAATACGATTCGCGGCCACTGTTGTCAAGCGCTCATCCCATAACACAACCTTTACGCCCAACGTCTCCAGCTTTTTTTGAAAAGCAATTGAAATTTCTCCGCGTTCACCGATATCACCATTCATATGTTTCGGCAGTCCTAACACGATACAATCAGCACGCTCTTTTTCAATAACCTCAGCAGCCATATGAAATGCCTTTTCATAATCATCACTTTCAAAGCGAAGTGTCGTCAAGGCACGGGCAATCATTCCTAGCGGATCGCTGATACTGATGCCCAGTGTTTTGCTGCCAAGGTCAAACCCTAGTATTCTATTCATTTTCCTCCAAATAAGCTCTGACAAGCTCTTCGATAATTTCATAACGTTCTACGCTTTGAATAATCGTACGAGCATTTTTGTGTGAAGATATATATGCAGGATCATTGGAAATTAGATAACCCGCCAACTGGTTTACTGAGTTGTAACCTCTTTCCTCGAGTGCCTCCTGTACCAGGCGAAGCACATGTTTGATCGTATCGCGTCTGAGATCCTCTGAACGAAACGACATCGTCTCCGTAATATCCTTCATATGATTACCTCCTTTTTCATATTATAAACTTATTTTAAACCATTTTCGATTAAATTGAAAGTGTTTCAGTCAGCATATTTTCAACGGCAGCAAGAGCCTCGTCCAGCTTCGTAAGATCTTTTCCTCCCGCCTGTGCAAGATCTGGCTTTCCTCCGCCGTTTCCGCCGCAGGCTACAGCAGCTTTCTTCACAAGGTCACCACAGCGGATACCTTTTGCAACAGCACCTTTTCCTGCACCGGCCACAAATACAAGTTTATCATTTGCAGAAGATGCAAGGAATACAACACTGTTATCCTTTTGTGACTTAATATTAGATGCAATATCCTTCATAGCTTTTGCATCCACACCGTCAAGACGTTCGATCAGCACTTCAAATGCACCGACCGTCTTCAGCTGATTTACAAGATCATTTGCCTTCAACGCAAACATCTGATCTTTCAAATGAGCACACTCTTTATTTCTTTCATTCAGATCCGCAGTCAGCTGTGCAACCTTCTGTTCCACATTTGTTATACCGTTCATCTTCAGGGAATGAGAAATGTTCAAGAGGGTCTGCTGATTTGCTGCAAACTCCTGGTATGCAGCATATCCTGTTTTAGCAGTAATACGTCGAACACCAGAACCGATACTTTCCTCAGATACGATCTTGCATATTCCGATCTGATTTGTATTGTCAACATGACAGCCTCCGCAGAACTCACATGATACATCGCCCATAGTTACGACGCGCACGATATCTCCGTACTTTTCGTCAAACAGTGCAGTCGCATTACGTTTTTTTGCTTCTGCGATAGGAAGTTCTTCCTTTACGACATTATAGCATCCAGTAATATATTTATTAACCAGCGCCTCTATTTCCATTAACTGGTCCTCGCTGATTTTCTCGAAATGAGTAAAATCGAAACGCAGATATTCCGGGCAGTTATAAGAACCGGCCTGGGCGATGTGAGAACCGATTACTTCCTTCAACGCGCTTTGCAGCAAATGCGTGCAGGAATGGTTTGCTGTAGTCTGTGCACGCTTGACAGCATCTACCTTCAACTGCAGACGATCATGAACACGTAGGCTTCCCTTTTCAACAGAGACATGGTGCAGCGGCTGTCCGTGAGGTGCCTTATGAACCTCATTGATTTTGGCAATGCATCCGTCATTGGATATCATACCGCAGTCACCGATCTGTCCTCCGCTTTCGGCATAGAAACAAGTCGTATCAAAAATGACGCTTCCTTCATCGCTGATTTCATCGACAAGTTTTCCGTCTTTGAACAGCGCAATAATTTCTCCTTCACAGGAAAGATTATCATATCCAACAAAAACGGAAGGATCTTCAAAATTCATCAAATCCGCAGCCTGGCTTCCCATTGAGTTCAGATCGCCTCGCGCAGCACGTGCACGCTCTTTCTGCATCTTCATTTCGGCTTCATACTCTTCGTGATTGACTTTTAAACCGTTCTCAGCCGCAATTTCCGCAGTCAGTTCATAAGGAAAACCATATGTATCATACAACCGGAATACTACCTTTCCGCTCAGGATTCCGTCTTCCGCCTTGGCGATTTCATCATTAAGCAAACGCTCTCCGTTAGCCAGTGTCTTATGGAATGTTTCTTCTTCGATACGAACCAGATTTTCATTATAAGCAACTTTTTCCTGCAGATACGGATAGAAATCCTTCATTTCATCTGCAACCACCTTGACCAGTTGATACATGAACGGCTTATCAATTCCCAGCTTAATTCCGTAACGTACCGCACGGCGAAGCACACGACGCAACACATAGCCGCGTCCGTTGTTAGAGAAATTTGCTCCGTCACTTAAAGCAAAGGTAACCGTACGGATATGATCGGCAATGACACGATATGCCATTTTATACTCGCCTTCATACGGATATTTGGCAATTTTCTCAGTTGCGCGAATGATTGGAAGGAACAAATCAGTATCAAAATTTGTTTCGCCGCCCTGAATCAACGAAACTAAACGTTCAAGACCCATTCCTGTATCAATATTTTTCTGCGGCAGTTCTTTATACTCTTTTCTTGGAAGTTCAGGTTTGCAGTCATACTGTGAGAACACAATGTTCCATACTTCAATATAACGGTCATTTTCCAGTTCTTCAAAAAACAAACGTTCCCCTAACCCCTGTGGATCGTAAGCTTCTCCGCGGTCAAAGAAAATTTCTGAATCAGGTCCACCCGGGCCTTCACCAATTTCCCAAAAGTTATCATCAGTTCTGAGAATGTGAGACGGATCAACGCCGCACTCTTCCGTCCAAACACGATATGCCTCATCATCATCTGTATAGACTGAAATATACAGTTTATCCTTCGGGAAATTAATCCATTTCGGATCGGTCAGAAATTCCCACGCAAAATGAATAGCCTCTTTTTTGAAATAATCGCCGATGGAAAAATTTCCAAGCATTTCAAAAAAAGTATGGTGGCGCGCTGTTTTCCCTACATTTTCAATATCATTTGTACGAATTGATTTCTGCGCATTTGCAATGCGGTTGCTTTTTGGTTTTTCAGTACCGTCAAAATATTTCTTTAATGCTGCTACACCGGCATTGATCCACAAAAGCGTTGGATCATTGTGTGGTACAAGTGATGCCCCTGGCTCAATCATATGGCCGTGTTCTTTAAAATAATCAAGAAACAACTGACGTACCTGATTCCCTGTTAACTGTTTCATCTAACATCCTCCTTCAAATAAAAAAACGTTCCTGCTCCAGGAACGTAATCGATACGCGGTACCATCCTAGTTCATCATACATGATGCCCTCAAAGTCTTTATCCCGCTGACCAGCGTCTGACTCCAAAGTAGCTGTTCCCTTCAACCGTCAGAAAGCTTTCACCAACCGCTTTTTCTCTATGCTTCAGATTCAAGGTACTTTTCTTTTTCAACGTCAAGTTATCGAACATGATATATTTTATCATAAACAAAAGAAAGACGCAATCACATCTCTTCTATTCTATTTTCGAACATTAAGAAAGGAGCACTGTTATCAGTGCTCCATGCAGTCACATACCTTCCGGTATGCACGGTGTGCCTGGCGGGACATCTTTCTTTGATTTTTGTGCATGATATGTGCCATCTCTTCAATTTCATCTCCGTTTGAATAACCAAGATAGGCACCTACCATTAATCCGACACCAAGCATCATTACACATTTATTCATACTATCAACTCCTCGCTGTTAGTATGACACAAACAAATTACATTATTCATCACTCATTGCAAGAGGCTGAAAGTCCGGCAACGGGATATCATCACAATCAGAAAAATAAAATTGCAAATGCTGTACCAATGATGTATTTCGCAGTCTTTGTTCTTCTTTCTGGATCGAAGCAGTGAACAATTCCCTGTCTCCCATTACCACAAGTGCACTTTTTGCCCTTGTAACGGCAGTATACAACAGACGGCGGTTCAACATGAACCTCTGCTCGGAAATAACAGGCAGTATGACGATCGGATATTCATTTCCCTGCGATTTATGAATCGAAATGCAATAAGCATGTGTCAGATAATATAATGTATCCTGTGCATACTCAACGATCTGATCATCAAAAGAAACAACAATTTCCGCTGCAGATAAAGCATTTTCGTCTTCTGAGACAATTTCAATTATTTCACCGATATCACCATTATAAACAGCATCTTCACGCATATTTTTAAGTTGCAGCACTTTATCGCCTTCGCGAAAGATACGTGAACCAACGCGTAGTTCCCGTTTATGATCATCAGCCGGATTCAAAAGTGCCTGCAGATCCTGATTTAAGACATCAATGCCCGCATTCCCCTGATACTTGGGAGCCAGCACCTGTATATCTCTTGGATCATATCCTTTATCCAATGCATTTGCCACAACATGAAGCAACGTTTTTCTTATCTGTTGCGCTGTGCAATCCAGGAAAGATACATCGTTGTCAAACGTCAGTGGCTGAGCATCGCGTATTTCTGCAGCCAAAGATGCAATCCCGCTCCCTTTAGCCTGTCTGAAAATATGCTGCAGAGAATAAACAGGAAAAAGATCCGACTGAATAAGGTCATGGAGCACTCGTCCGCTTGAAACACTGGGAAGCTGATCATCGTCACCGATAAGCAAAAGTCTGGTATCGTCTTTCACTGCTTTCAGCAGCTGGGCGAAGAGTCGATTATCCACCATCGAAAACTCATCGATGATCAATACGTCACAGGACAGCGGATCATGTTCATTGACCATAAACGTATTAGTTTCAAGATCCCATTTCAAAAGGGAATGTATGGTCGAAGCATGATAAGAACTTAATTCACTAAGCCGTTTAGCAGCACGTCCGGTCGGTGCAGCCAAGACAATATCTTCCTGCGGAAACAGCTTTTGGTACAGTTTCAGTATTCCCTGGATGGTCGTTGTTTTTCCAGTCCCCGGACCGCCGTTGAGGATCATAAAAGAATGAGAGAAAAAGCCCAAAATGGCCTGCCTCTGCAAACTATCATATTGTATTGACAATTCCTGCTCAATAGCACAAAGTTCCTGCAAAAGTATTTCGGAATCTGCCCTATCCTGCTCTCCTGTCAGTTGTTTCAGCTTTTGAGCAATGATCAGCTCACCTTCATACTGCTGACGCTCATATAGTCTGCCCTCTTCCTCAACCATGGCACCTGTACTGCACAATATTCCGATCAGATCTTCTGCATTATGTTCAAACAAATCATTTTGATAAACAAAATGCAAAAACATTTCTTTTTCAAGATAAGTGGATCCGCTTTTAAAACACTGCTGTTGAAACAGATCCATCAGTTGTGCACATCGATGTTGTTCACTGTTCTTTTCAGCATTCAAACAGGATGCCAGCTGCTCACAGCTTCTCAGTCCGAAACCATTTAGTTCGTAAAACGGTCGAAAAGGATCGCTCTTCAAAACATCCAGAAAATCACACCCGTAATGATCTTCCAGTCGGCTGATTTGACGGATGCTCAAACCGGAGCCCTGCAAACGAGCATACTCATCATCAAAGACTGCACTTTCTCTCAATCCCTCAATCAAGACCCTTTTTTTATTTTCGTTCATGCCGGGAACCTGATCAAGGCAATTACTGTTCTCTCTGATCTTAATGACAATATCTTCTCCCAACGTTTCAAATAAACGTGAAGCCATCTTTTTTCCAATACCGGGGAAATGAGGACCGCTAAAAAATTTAACCAGCATTTCCTGTTCAGCGGCAACAATTCTTTCACAGCTGTGAATCTGAAACTGAGGGCCATATTTATAGTGTTCCACATAAAGCCCCTGCAGATGATAACAACTGTCCCTTTCAATCCCTTTCAAATAGCCGACACCAGTAAAAGCAACCTTCGTACTGTCAAGCTGTTCAAATCGTGCTACAAAATAATGATTGGATGGGTTCTGAAACAAAATATATGTACACCTTGCCTCAACAGTTATTAAGTTTTCTTCCATTCGCATCAATCACCCCAACGACTTTCTATTCATTTAAACAAATAAGCAGCCTTTAAAATTTTTTTATTTAAATCGACTCCCTGGGAAAAAGTCTGTTCAATGACACCGCCTCCGAGACATTCTTCTCCAAGATAGAAAACTGCTTCTTGTCCACATGTTACGGAGCTTACCTTTTGAGGATAAGACACATACACTGTCGTTTCATCTAAGAAACGAATCGTTACATCATTGTCCTGCTGGCGATAGCGGAATTTAGCCGTGCACTGCAATTCGCCTTCTGGCTTACTATTAGGGAACCAGTTCACACCGCTGACAACACAGCTGTCACTATAGAGCCATTCGCTTTCATCGCCATTGCAAACATACAATATGTTTTTCTCAACATCTTTTCCAACAACAAACCATGGCCCCATATTGCCGCCAATTCCTAACCCTTTCCGCTGACCTATCGTATAATAGAGGACGCCGGTATGTCTGCCAACCGTTTTGCCGTGTCCGATATCAATGATATCTCCTTCCTGAGACGGAAGATAATTTTGAAGAAACTGTCTGAAATTGCGTTCACCGATAAAACAGATGCCTGTAGAATCCTTCTTCTTTGAAACAGAATCCAATTCCAGTTTTTCCGCAATTGCCCTGACCTCGCTCTTTTCCAGATCACCGATCGGAAATAATGTATGTGCAAGAGCATATTTTGGCATCTGACAAAGAAAGTATGTCTGATCCTTGTTATTATCCTTGCCTCGTAAAAGTCGTGCATACTGATCGGTTTGCTCAACCTGAGCATAATGACCGGTTGCTACTGTGTCAAAGCCAAGCTTCTGTGCGTATTCGAAAAATGCCTTAAACTTAATATGCTTATTGCACAGGATATCAGGATTTGGTGTTCTTCCCCGTTTATACTCTTCCAGAAAAACCGAAAACACATCATCCCAGTATTCTTTTACGAAATCCACCCGCAACAGTTTTAAACCAAGTTTTTCTGCAACTGCCGCAGCATCTGCATAATCCTGTTCCTGCGGACAAACATCATTATTAATTGTCGGATTTCCCATAATATCATTGTTCGCAAATGAGTCCCAGTTTCTCATGAACGCACAACTCACATCATATCCGCTCTGTTGCAGTCGATATGCCGCAACAGCCGAATCAACACCGCCAGACAATCCCAATAATACCTTCATTCAAGACAACCTCCAATTTTTGATTAAACAATCATACAATAAACCATTATACACGAAAGTACAGGAAAAAACAAAAAAAGCGATCGTATGATCGC
>OLRK01002805.1_pt1 | contig 10159 bp, 8 predicted proteins | sample 1672911 | NCBI WGS metagenome assembly OLRK01 (sample SAMEA3136736, study PRJEB25190) | human gut metagenome | biome: human gut; feature: human-associated habitat; material: faeces | place: Austria | collected 2013
ACGGTGATAAATATAGAAAAGCCCGGCTTTTGCCGGGACTTTGTCTACAGTCTGAGGCACTCAGTTATTGAGTGCCTATTCTTGTTCTTAGAATAATGAATAAATTAACATTTCAATCCACATTTGATGAGTCATCAAAAGTCATATATAAATTTATCATACATTGTGGAAAAAGAAAATGTAAAAATATTATTTATCATATTTTATTCATATTTACAGAAAAATTACTCTTGTATTTTGGGGGTAAAAGTAATAAAATTAATAATAAATAAATTAACGAAAATATCTTAATTGAAAGGAGGAAAATCTAACTATGCAGCAAAAAGTATATCCAATTGCAATGGAGATTGCAGGGCCGACTGCACTTTTCAGCAGGCCGGATTCCGGTGATTCTCCGGTATCTTACCCGGTTCCTACGCCATCTGCAATCAGAGGGATTTTTGAGTCGATTCTGTGGGGGCCGGATATTAGAATCGTTCCGACTGCGGTGGAGGTCTGTGCACCAATTCAGTACCATTCTTATGTGACGAATTATGGCGGCCCATTGAGAGCGAGTAAATCCATACAAAAGGGTACGAACTATCAGCTTTATGCAACGGTGCTGGTGGATGTTTGTTACAGGCTCTATGCAAATGTGGTGATAAATCATTTTAAACAGAATCTTCCGCAAAAAGCATTGGAATGGGACAGGAAAACGACTTCACCGGGGCATGCCTATCAGGAAATCTTTAACCGACGTCTGAAGAGGGGGCAGGCATTTTCGATTCCGGTGTTGGGATGGAAGGAATTTACACCATCCTATTTTGGGCCATTTCGCCCGGAGACAGAAGTATGTAAAGAACTTCCGGACATCATAATTCCTTCTATGTTAAAGGAAGTATTTCCGGATGGTTATCACTCTTCTTACCGTGCTGTTTATAGTCAGTCATTGAGGATCCATAAAGGACGCTTGGAATTTCCGCATGAGGGGGTGAGCTGAATGATCAATGAGCTTTATCAGTTGACAAAGGCATTGGATCAGGCCAACATTGTGGCAGAGCATACCCATCCAAAGTATAAACTGCTTCCGAAGGTTACACCCAAAGCACCGTGTGTACAAATTATTTTAGAAAATGGACGGATTTATAAAGTTAGAAGTCTTACAGCGGAACAAGCAGAAGAAATCAGAAAGTATGGAACGAATCAGGGAACATTTCCAGCATTAAATCTGGCTCCGCTCTATCGTTTGACAGAGGAATCTGAAAAAAAGAGGATTTCGGAGTTGATGGATGGGAAAACAACAGAATTTGATGTAGAGGAAATTCGAAGTTTCTGCAGAGAGAATAACTGGGGGAAGAAGTTTAAGAATAAATACCGAATCAGTATGCGGGAGCTTCCTAGGGAAATGACAGAATTATTTTTTAAGGCAGGGATTCTTTTTCCTCCATTACAGCACTTAATAGAGGAAACGGAAGTCTTTTCAGATGCCGATTATCTTCACAGTGCGCTGCAAGAGACGGTGTTTGCGCTGTTGGAGCAAAAGATTGAGATTCGATTTTTACTTCAGATCCTGTTTTATTTAGGAAAAGAAGAAAAAGCAGCGGAGGATGATTACGGCACATTATCTGTCGTGATGGATTGCAGAACCTTAATTAATGAGGGCTTTTCAACTGCTACAGCGAATTTTACCAGTATTTTGAATCAGACGCTGATAGAGGCGGATGAAGCAGTTAAGAGTGACAGTGTTAAAATGGAGGTAGATGCATTTGGAGATATGTTTACACCTCTTGAAGAACCGATGCCAACCGTGAAATTAGCAGCAGGATTTGAAGTTTCTCTTAGAACGATGTTTCGTGGTCAGCCATGCCAAAGCCGTTATGGAAGAACCGAAAATGCAACATATCCGATTTCAAAAGAGATGCGCTTTAAATTACAGGCAGCATTGGCATGGATGAGTGCGGAGGAGCGTGAAGAGATTACATGGGTTCGTATAGACAAGGACGAAGCTCTGTTTGCGTATCCGGAAACTTTGCGACAAAATAAAGACAGCTTTGTTAGTTTTTGCAAACGCCCCAGTAATGTGAAAAAAGAGGCAGAGAACGAGACCGAAGGGAAACGTGGGAATAAAGCAGGCTTTGAGGCGGCCGCCAAAGCGTTTGTTGAACAGATAAAGAAGACAAAGAAGCCGGGGACAGACCCCATGTCGGAACGGATTCAATATTTTGTTTTGCGGAAATTGGATAAGGCCAGAACAAAGGTTGTTTATACTTACAATACATCTCCAAGAGATATAGAGCAGCGCAGCGAGCAGTGGACGGCAGGCTGTAAAAATATTCCAGTTTTTTTATTTGGGCAGCCCTGGGTGTTGTATCCCTTGGAGGTTGCGGATGTGTTAAATCAGATCTGGAGACAGGATGGGAAGTTGTCTGCAGATAAGTTTAAGCCGTTCCCGCGCTATCATGGCATACAATTATTGTTTGAGGGAGAGAAGGAAACGATACAACGAGATTTGTTTTTACTGGCGAGGAATACAACAAATCTGGCACTATATTTAGGTGAGTTGGGGATTTCCAGACGGCCTTATGATAAAACTGACTTTATCATATTGCAGCAGACACAGAAAATATTAGCATTAATGGGATTATTTTTATATCAACTTGGAATCAGAAAGGAGAAGTATATGAAGGAATTTCCATACTTGTTTGGACAGCTGCTGCAAGTATCAGATGCATTGCATGAGATGTATTGCAGAGTTGTACGGGACAATGATATTCCAAATACATTGGCAGGAAGTGGAATGTATATTATGGGGGGTGAACAACCATACAAAGCATTGGGAATACTAGGAGATAGAATGAACCCCTACATTACATGGGCAAAGGCGTATGCTTCAAAGCAAATCGAGACGAAGGAAAAAGAAAGTTGGCGTGCGAAATCGTATCTTTCTTTATACGGAAATATTGCCTCACAGCTTCGGGATGTTTGGAATGGACAGACGCGCTTTAACGAGGAAGAAAAGGCACAATATTTTATCGGATATTTAGCAAAATTCCCAAAGCGCGAAGAAGCAGGGAAAATACAAACTGAAGATCAGAGTAACATGATAACAGATAGTCTATAAAAAGATATGAGGGGGAAAATAATATGGCAAACGAAATGAAGAGAGCAACTGGTTTATTGGTGATCGAAGTGGTAAATTCCAATGCAAATGGGGATCCGGATCGGGAATCTGATCCGCGCCAGAGGCCCAATGGTCTTGGAGAAATTTCACCGGTGTCATTTAAACGGAAGGTGAGAGACTTATTAGATGATCCTGCCTCTCCTTTCTTCCAAAATCTTCCTGAAAAATTTAAAGCTAACGCAGAACATTATCAGATTTTAGAGCACCGAGGGCGGGATCGTGCCACGATTACGAAGGAAATGACTTCAGGAGGCAAACTGGCGGAGTTTGAAGAGGACAAGTTTTTAGAGAGCCAGTTTGTAAAAAAATACTGGGATGCCAGAGTATTTGGAAATACTTTTTTGGAGAAAGATGGGAATAAAGGCTACATTAAGACGGGAGTTGTTCAGTTTGGTGTGGGAATATCGATTTCTCCTATCGATATCGTACGACAGACGAATACCAGCAAAGCGGGGGTTCAGGAAGGTAAGAATGCAGGTATGGCACCATTGGCGTTCCGGGTGGTAGAGCATGGTGTTTACTGTATGCCATTTTTTGTAAATCCTAATTATGCTAAAAAGAGTGGGTGTACAGCAGAAGATATTGAACTATTGAAGCTTTTGATCCCTCATGCGTATGATATGAATCGATCGGCAATCCGTCCGGATGTCCGCCTGCGTCATGCCTGGTATATTGAACACAAACATTTACTGGGAAGCTGTCCGGATTATATGCTGTTGGAGGCTCTGACACCGGAACGAATCGGAAATGCGTCTGCTCCATCTCAAAGCTGGAGGGATTATCAGGATAAGACTGGACTTCCGGAAGAATTGCTTGGTAAAGTGGACAGCATAGTGGATTTGGTAAACCTATGAGCGAAGATTATTTGGCGCACAGTGCAAAAAAAGAATATCCGGCTCAATCCTATGCAAGTCATGTGAATGGAACGATTGAAAAGGCTTTGCGTAGGGCAAGGAAAATGGCTGAATATTGTGTGCGGGATGAGGGACAAATCGAGAATATTGTAAAGCTGGCAGCAGAATATCATGACCTGGGAAAGCTAAATGAGAGAAACCAGAAGGTATTACATGAACCCGGAGAACAAAATCATCATTTGCCGGTCAATCATGTGGATGCTGGTGCTGCATTCATTAAACAAAAGGGAAATGATGCAATGTATTCTTTGGCATTGATACATTCGCATCATCAGGGACTTCCTGATTTGGAGGAAGAAAGAAACAGATCTTATGACGCGTACTTTCGGGCAAAAGAACCGGCACTCAGACGTATAACAGATAAGGAGCTAGAGCAATTGATTCAGCTTCATCGAAGCTTGATCCCGGAGAGGTCTGTACATACTCAGGAGTACTATGAAGGTGATCTGCCGGTATTTTTACGGATGGTGTTTTCCTGCTTGACGGATGCAGACCATTCTGATACAGCGGGTGCTTATGGGCAGGCTCCGGAAGGGAAAAAAGTACCAGAATTGCTGCCGAAGCTTCGCTTAGAGGCTTTGGACGATTACGTGAAGAAACTTCAAAAACGGGGAAAAAGCAGACGCAATGAACTTCGGATGGAGATGTATGAAGCTTGTAAGAATTACATTTCAAACGAGGGGATCGTTTCTCATGATGGACCGGTGGGTTCTGGGAAAACAACGGCAGTAATGGCGTTCCAATTGAAGCAGGCCATTGCAAAAGGTGCACGTCATATTTTTGTGGTTCTGCCATATACAAATATCATTACTCAATCTGTGAAGGTTTATAGGGAAGCGTTGGTATTGCCAGGAGAGGATCCGGAAGAGGTTGTGGCAGAATTACATTGTAAGGCTGACTTTCAGTGTAAAGATACAAGATATCTGAATACTCTTTGGAAAGCTCCGATTATAATTACAACGGCTGTCGCGTTTTTTGAAACGCTAAGCTCCAATCGTCCAGGGACTTTGAGACGCCTTCATGAATTGCCGGGAAGTGTTATTTTTGTGGATGAGGCTCATGCTGCATTACCTTTAAAGCTAATGCCCCTTGCTTGGCATTGGATGAAAGTGCTGGAAGAGGAATGGAGCTGCAGTTGGATATTGGCTTCAGGTTCCTTGGTCCGGTTTTGGGAAATACCTGAATTGGTTGGAACTGAAACAAAACAGATTCCGGAAATCATATCTGGAAATCTCCGCAGAGATTTACTGGGGTATGAAAAAAGTCGAATTCAGTTTTGTTGGAATCCGGTTTCTCAAAGCCGGGAAAAATTGATCGATTGGGTAATGAATGTGCCGGGACCAAGGCTTCTGATCATGAATACAGTGCAGGGGGCCGCTGTAATTGCTGATGATATTTGTAAAAAATATGGAAGAGAGAAGGTAGAACATTTGTCAACGGCATTGCTGCCAGAAGACAGGGGAAAAACGGTTGAAACTGTGAAATTGCGCTTGAAAGACCAGAAAGATACAGATTGGGTTTTGGTGGCGACATCCTGCGTGGAAGCAGGTGTGGATTTTTCGTTTCGTACGGGCTTTCGTGAGGTGGCTTCTTTATTGTCACTTCTGCAGGCAGCTGGGCGGGTGAACCGAAATGGGAAATTTGAAGAAGCTCAGATGTGGAGTTTTCAGATGCAGGATGACAATATGTTGGTCCCAAATGAGGGAATAAAAAACAGTGCTCCTGTTTTGTTGGAGTATTTTGAGAATGAACGTGAGATTACACCGGAATTAAGTACCACAGCTATTTTGGATGAGTTAAAAAGAGGAGCATCTTTAAAGAAAGCAATACAGAAGTTACAGGATGCAGAAACCAGTTGTGGCTTTCAAACGGTGGATAAGGAATTCTGCGTGATTGAGGCTGATACGATAACAGTTGTTATTCATGCACCTTTAGCAGAGCAGATCAAACGGGGATATGGAAGCTGGCAGGATATTCAGAAGTATTCGGTTTCCATTCATAAGAACAAGAAAAATAAGTGGCAAATAAGGAGAATTGCAGAGGATGTTTACCAATGGACTCTTCCTTATGATCCGTTTCTGGGCTATATGGCCGGCGTACTAAAACAAGAGGAGTTAAAATATGGTTTTTTAGCGCTTTAAATGAAGAATGGGGGCGTTTAAATGTATGATGAAGATGAATTTTTATTGTTGTCCGGCATCCAGCATTTTGTATTTTGCAGGCGGCAATGGGCCTTGATTCATATTGAACAGCAATGGTCTGAAAATCTCCGTACTGTGGAAGGACGTTTGATGCATCGTAAAGCCCATGACGGGAGCATTCGGGAACGGAGGGGAGATTTATTAATCTCCCGAAGTATGCCTATTTGTTCTAGAAGTATGGGAGTTAGCGGAGAATGTGATGTGGTGGAATTTCATAAAAGCAGTAGTGGGTTACCCTTTATGGGGAAGAAGGGCTGTATCAAGTCATTCCGGTAGAATATAAGCGCGGCAAGCCCCAAATTGGGCATGAGGATGTGGTTCAATTGGTAGCAGAAGGAATGTGCTTAGAAGAGATGCTTTGCTGCGAAATCCCATTTGGCTATTTGTTTTACGGTGAGACAAAGCACCGTGAGAAGGTGGGATTTTCAGAAGATTTGAGAGAAGAGGTGCGTGGAATGTTTGGGGAAATGCATCGTTATTTTGAGGAACGTTATACACCAAAAGTCCGTTGGAGCAAAGCCTGTAATGCCTGCTCTTTAAAGGATATCTGCATTCCGGCTCTTGGAAAGAAAAAGTCAGCAAAAAATTACATTCTGGCACATTTGGAGGAGGAATCATGAAACGTTTGCTGAATACTTTATATGTTACTTCTTCAAACCGGTATTTGTCTTTAGATGGAGAAAATGTGGTTGTATTAGAAAAAGAAACAGAAATCGGAAGAGTCCCGCTTCACAATCTGGAGGCAATTATAACCTTTGGTTATACTGGCGCCAGCCCTGCTTTGATGGGAGCATGTGCAGCAAAGGGGATTGGATTAACATTTTTGTCGGGAAGCGGACGGTTTCTGGCTCGTGTGACTGGAGAGGTTTCTGGAAATGTGACCTTGCGAAAGGAACAGTACCGTTGCAGTGAAGATAGAGAGGCAAGCTTGCAGATCGCAAAAAACTGTATCACAGGCAAAATATATAATTCCAGATGGGTATTGGAACGGGCGATTCGGGATTATCCTTTGCGATTAGATGTGGACAAGCTAAAAACAAAATCTCAATTTTTGCAGGAAACCCTGAAAAAGATTGGAGAATGTGACACGGCGTCTTCTCTTCTGGGATTGGAAGGGGAGGCGGCTTCCGTTTATTTTTCTGTATTTGACGATTTGATTTTACAGCAAAAAGGTGATTTCCAATTTCGAGGGCGTAACCGACGGCCTCCAACGGATGAAGTCAATGCAATGCTGTCGTTTGCTTACATACTTCTTACATCTATGTGTGCCAGTGCTTTGGAAACAGTGGGACTCGACCCCTATGTTGGATTTTATCATACAGACAGGCCGGGAAGAAAATCCCTGGCATTGGACATGATCGAGGAACTGCGCAGTATAATGGCGGATCGCTTCGTATTGACTCTGATCAACAAAAAAGTAGTCGGAAAAGAAGGCTTTTTTCACAAAGAAAATGGTGCGGTTATTATGGATGATAATCTTAGAAAAATTTTTCTCGCTGCATGGCAGAAGAAAAAGCAGGAGACGATCACGCATCCGTTTCTCGGTGACAAGATAGAGTGGGGAATGGTACCTTTTGTTCAGGCTATGCTGCTTGCAAGATATTTGCGGGGAGATTTGGATGCCTATCCGCCATTTTTCTGGAAATAGGAGGGCTTGCTTATGTTGGTATTGATTACGTATGATGTAAATACAGAAACTGCAGCGGGAAAAACACGACTCAGAAAAGTTGCAAAGCAGTGCCAGAATTACGGGCAGAGAGTGCAGAATTCCGTCTTTGAATGTAATGTGGATGCGGCAAAATGCAGACAGATCAAGGCAATACTGGAGGATATCATTGATCAGGAAAAGGATAGCCTGCGGTTTTATTATCTGGGGGATAACTATAAAAACAAGGTGGAACATATAGGAGCAAAGCCGGGATTTGATGTGACGGAACCACTCCTGTTGTAAAACCGGGAATATTCCCTGCAAGTAATGAGGTAAATGGCCATGTTTGTGCGATCATTTTTTGATCAATGCCGGAAGATCTAGACATCGCGTTGCTTTGCAGTAGAAGCGTTGACTTAAAGAGATATTGCAATGAACACTATGATGTGGCAGCAGGTGCGAATAGGAAGTGCACATGAAAATGTCGAGAGATTCGCACCTGCAAAAGTGTAAAAAATGCTGTTAAATGGGCATAAATGCCTGAGGCAAAATAGTATTAAGGCAAATATGACTAAAAAATTGGTAAAAATGTTGAAATATACTGTGCATAATTTGGTTAAATTTGCTGTCGCCTTGCTTCGCGCAGGGCGTGGATTGAAATGATTCGCAGCGAAGCGTGAATCCGGGCGCTCCTTCGTCGCCTTGCTTCGCGCAGGGCGTGGATTGAAATGTGCTGGACCATTCGGCCTTACCCGTCTCCGGGTTGTCGCCTTGCTTCGCGCAGGGCGTGGATTGAAATAACGTAGGCGCAACCCCTATAATTGCAATCAGCGTCGCCTTGCTTCGCGCAGGGCGTGGATTGAAATCCTTACCACAGTGACGGCGGAAAAGGGGAAGATGTGTCGCCTTGCTTCGCGCAGGGCGTGGATTGAAATCTCTAACATATATTCATCAAACATTAGCCATTTAAGTCGCCTTGCTTCGCGCAGGGCGTGGATTGAAATACCTTTGTTAACATTAGGTATATTAAAAGCCGGGGTCGCCTTGCTTCGCGCAGGGCGTGGATTGAAATAATCCCGGCATAAGGAGGGAACAGGATGGAAGTGGTCGCCTTGCTTCGCGCATGGCGTGGATTGAAATCACTCAGACAGCGTTGACCTGCTTATACCTATCTGTCGCCTTGCTTCGCGCAGGGCGTGGATTGAAATATCTCATTTTTTTGCTAGGGATAAATTCTTTTTTTGGAGGGGGGTACTTTTTACGCTCTCAATACACAGGGAAATCTGTGCGAAATTAGTGAGAAAATAGTGGGATAGAAAAATTATAGTAATAGAGAGATATGGTGTGGAAAGCTTTGATGGATGGTATCCTTGCTTTTGTTATACTTTAGGTAATGGGCTGAAAAATATAGACATGCGTATAGTATTAAAATAGATAATTGGGAACTAAAAATAAATTTCCTTGGAGAAATAAATATAATTCGACTGACAGACTATTTTTTTATATAATTGAAAGAGGAAATAATAGTATATCGAACAAAAGCAAAATTGAACAAGGGGAGAATGCATGGGAAATGAGCAACGGAAAAGTTACTATGAAAGACACAAAGTAGAACTGTGTAAAAAGACACTTGATCAGTATATACCACAGTCAATCAAGAAGATTAATGCGCTGATTCCAGAGAAGATTAACATTTACTATAAAGATTTTCCATACGAAATCTATGGTGAACCGGTAATTAAAAAGAGAATGCATTATTGGAAAATACAAGAAAATTGCCTGGAGTATCAGGAGTGTTATTCTGCGGCGATGCAAGGATATTTATATAGTATTCACCGGTGTGCACTTTGTAATTATACATATGCGGAGTTTTATATACGAAAAATGATAAATATTGCAATTATATGCGCACTTGTAGCTACATCGGAAGACAAAAAAATGATACGGCTTGATGATGAAAAAAATGGAAGAAGGTATTGAAAAATATTAAAAGCAGAATAAAAATTGTGTAACGGATTTATTCATCTATAGGAGATATGCAATTAAACCGAAAGCTTGTTTTTTGTGTGAATCATGGTTCAATATTAGGGATTGATAAAACATAATTTTTATGATTTTTTCAAAATAATAAAAATATGTTCAGGAATTTAGAGATAAGAGAAGGAAAAAACTTTTAGAAGTATCTGTATATAATAATATAGTGCGTGAATTGCTTTTAAGTCCAACACGTCTTAAA
>OLRK01002808.1_pt1 | contig 10138 bp, 8 predicted proteins | sample 1672911 | NCBI WGS metagenome assembly OLRK01 (sample SAMEA3136736, study PRJEB25190) | human gut metagenome | biome: human gut; feature: human-associated habitat; material: faeces | place: Austria | collected 2013
CTACTTTCTCATACCGTCTTGCCCGTCTGATGCCGATATATCTGTGCGTGCGAGCACGCCCATCTATATCGTCGCCATCCGGGGCTTTCACAGTAAAACCCATACGGAGACAGACATGATCAGAATCAACCAGTTAAAACTTCCTGTGACCCACAGCCAGGAAGATTTGGAGAGAAAAATAGAAAAGACCCTGCGGCTGCCCAAGGAAAAAATCAAGAGCTGGCGGCTGGTTCGCCAGTCCGTGGACGCGCGGAAAAAAGAGGAGCTGCGGTATATTTACGCTGTAGACGTGGAGACGGAAAAGGAGAGTCAGGTGGTAAAGCGGGCCAAGGACCAAAACGTCCAGCTCTCCGCCGAGACGCCCTACCGGTTCCCGAAACCGGGGACAGAGCCGCTTTCCTGCCGCCCGGTGATCGTGGGAGAAGGGCCGGCGGGCCTGTTCTGCGGCCTGATGTTGGCCAGGGCCGGCTACCGTCCCCTCCTATTAGAGCGGGGAGAGGCGGTGGAGGAGCGGACGAAACGGGTGGAGGCCTTCTGGGCCGGCGGCCCCCTAGATCCCAATTCCAACGTGCAGTTTGGAGAGGGCGGGGCCGGGACATTTTCCGACGGAAAGCTCAATACCCTGGTAAAGGACCGGACGGGGAGAAACCGGCTGGTGTTGGAGACCCTGGCTGCGTTCGGGGCGGATCCTGCCATCACCTACCAGGCCAAGCCCCACATCGGCACCGACGTCTTAAGCGGCGTGGTACGGGCCATCCGGGAGGAGATCCTGCGCCTGGGAGGAGAGGTGCGCTTTTCCAGCCAGGTGACGGATCTGGAGCTGAAAGACGGGGCTGTCACCGCCGTGATCCTAAAGAGCGGGGAGCGCATCCCCGCCCAGGCGGTGGTGCTGGCGGTGGGCCACAGCGCCAGGGACACCTTCCAGTCCCTTCTTGCCCGCGGCATTCCCATGGAGCCGAAACCCTTCGCCGTGGGGCTGCGCATCCAGCATCCCCAGGCCCTCATCGACCTTTCCCAGTACGGGCCGGAGGGAGCAAAGCACCTGGGTTCCGCCAGCTATAAGCTCACCCATCAGGCCTCCGGCGGCCGGGGCGTCTACTCCTTCTGTATGTGCCCCGGCGGCTACGTGGTAAACGCCTCCTCCGAGGAGGGCCGCCTGGCGGTAAACGGCATGAGCAACCACGACCGGGGCGGGAAAAATGCCAACAGCGCCCTGATCGTCACCGTCACCCCAGAGGATTTCGGCGGGGACGGCCCCCTGGCGGGGGTGGAGTTCCAGCGCCGCCTGGAGGAACGGGCCTATGAGGCGGGAAAGGGGGCCATCCCCATCCAGCTCTATGAGGATTTTAAAGAGCACCGCCCCAGCAAAGCCCTGGGGGAGGTGACGCCGGAGATGAAGGGGGGCTGGGCCTTTGCCGACTTAAGGACCGTCCTTCCGGAGGTCCTTTCCCAGGCCCTGATGGAAGGGATCGAGGCCTTCGGTGGCAAGATCCGCGGCTTTGACCGCCCGGACGCCATTCTGGCGGGAGTGGAGAGCCGCACCTCCTCCCCGGTGAGGATTCCCAGGGACGAGAACCTGGAGAGCGCCGTCCGGGGACTCTTTCCCTGCGGGGAGGGAGCGGGCTACGCCGGAGGAATCACCTCCGCGGCCATGGACGGCGTCCGGGTGGCGGAGGAGCTGGTCCGGCGCTACGCCCCGCCGCCCACGGAACGCCATGACAGCAGGAATTACACAAAGGAGGAGCCCACACAGCCATGAACAGCGTAAGACGGGAACATTTACAGAATAAAAAAAGGATCGTGATCAAGATCGGTTCTTCCTCCCTGACCCATCCGGAGACGGGAGATTTAAACCTGATGAAAATAGAAAAGCTGATCCGGGTGATCAGCGATTTAAAGGGCCAGGGCAAGGAGGTGGTGTTAGTTTCCTCCGGAGCCATCGCCGCCGGCCGCCAGGCCCTGGGAAACCGGAAACGGCCGGAGACCGTCTCGGAAAAGCAGGCTTACGCCGCCGTAGGCCAGGCCAGGCTGATGATGGTGTACCAGAAACTGTTTTCCGAGTACAACCAGACGGCCGCCCAGGTGCTTTTGACGAAAAATACCATCATCGTGGAGGATTCCCGGTACAACGCCCAGAATACCTTCGACGAGCTTTTGAAACTGGGGGCCATTCCCATTGTCAATGAAAACGACACCGTTTCCACCCACGAGATCCAGTTCGGCGACAACGACCGGCTCTCCGCCATCGTCGCGGCCCTCATCGGGGCGGATCTTCTGATCCTGCTCTCCGACATCGACGGCCTTTACACCGACGATCCCAAAACCCATCCGGAGGCCCGTTTCATCAGCACGGTGGACGAGATCACCCCGGAGCTTTTGGGGATGGGAAAGGACACCACCGGAAGCGACGTGGGCACCGGCGGGATGTCCGCCAAGCTGGCAGCCGCCCGCATCGCCACCGACTCCGGCTCCGACATGGTCATCGCCAACGGGGACCGGGTGGAGGTGGTGGAGGAAATCCTGGAGGGAGAGGAGCGGGGAACCCTGTTTTTCGCCCACGAAAACCTGGATTTTGACTTAATCCATTACATAACCAACGAATATTGACGATACCAGGGTCAAAAGGCCGGAAATCCGATGCAGGCTTGCTTGCAAGAGGATTTTTGACCTTGGGATCCGCCAAAAACATGAATAAGCAGCCATTTTTCGCAGAAAAATGAGCGGATTATGAATGTTTTTAAGGATTGCGGAAGCACGCAGTGCGAAACAATCCGGGATCAAAGGGGGTAAAATACCTTTTGACCCCAACATCATACTGATGATACCATAACAAATCATGAAAGCCCGTCTGATGCCGATATATCTGTGCGTGCGAGCACGCCCACCTATATCGTCGCCATCCGGGGCTTTCATAGTAAGGAGCGGAATATGAGACAGGAAGACATCGACCGGATCAACACACTGTACCACAAATCCCAGTCCGTGGGACTGACGGAGGAGGAGAAAGAGGAGCAGGCCCGCCTGCGGAAGGAATATGTGGCCGCCATCCGCGCCAGCCTGCGGGGCAGCTTAAACAACATTTCCATCCAGGAAAAGGACGGCACCATCACCGACCTGGGGAAGAAATTCGGCGGCGTAAAGGACGTGTAAGCCCGTGGAAAAAGAACGGGCCAGAGCCCTGGCGCGGGAGGGAAGACGCCGCCTGACGGAGGAGGAAAAGAGGGAAAAGAGCCGCCTGGCCGTCCGCCGCCTCCTTCCCCTTTTAGAGGGAGAACAGACGGTGTTTTGCTACGCCAGCCTGCCGCGGGAGACGGGGACGGAGGAGCTTTTAGCGGCCCTCTGGGCCAGAGGCGTCCAGGTGGGCCTGCCGCGGGTGCAGGGGCAGGAGATGGCATTTTACCTGGTAACTTCCTTTGAAGATCTGGAGCCGGGAGCCATGGGCATCCGGGAGCCCCGTTCCCATTGCCGGGAGCTTTCCTGCCCCACGGCGCCGGTGATCACTCCCGGCCTGGCCTTTGACCGGACGGGAGGGCGTGCCGGCTACGGCGGCGGCTACTACGACCGCTTCTTTGCCAGGGAAGGGAATCACCCGGCCATTGGGCTGTGCTTTGCATTTCAGGTGATGGGAGAGGAGATCGCCCTCTCCCCCCATGACCGCCCGGTGGACCGGATCGTCACAGAGGAACGGGTTTATGACTGCGCGAAGGCGCGGGGAAAAGAGGGATAGGATGAATCTGAAAGAAATCGGAGCAAAGGCGAAGGAGGTGTCCCGCCTTCTTGGGAAACTGGGACAGCAGCAGAAAAACGACGCCCTGGAGGCGGCCGCCAGCGCCCTGTTAAACCGGGAGGCGGCCATCCTGGCGGCCAATGAAACAGACGTGAAGAAAGCGGTGGAGAAGGGCATGAGCCCCGGTCTGGTGGACCGGCTCCGCCTGACCCCGGCGCGGGTGGCGGACATGGCCGCCGGCCTGCGGGACGTGGCCGCTTTGGACGATCCCATCGGAGAGGTGGAGTCCATGAAAAAACGGCCCAACGGCCTGCTCATCGGCAAAAAGCGGGTTCCCTTAGGAGTGGTGGGCATCATTTACGAGGCCCGGCCCAACGTGACGGCGGACGCCTTCGGCCTCTGCTTTAAATCGGGAAACGCCGTGATTTTAAAAGGAGGCAGCGACGCCCTCTGTTCCAACGTGGCCATTGTGGAGGCCATCCAGGAGGGGCTTTCCGCCTGCGGCCTGCCTGGAGAGGCCATTCAGCTGATCACAGACACCAGCCGGGAGACCACGAAGGAGCTGATGCGGCTCAACGGCTACCTGGACGTGCTGATCCCCAGAGGGGGAGCGGGGCTGATCCGCTCCGTGGTGGAAAACAGCACCGTCCCGGTGATCGAGACCGGCACGGGAAACTGCCACGTCTACGTGGACGCCACCGCCGACCTTTCCATGGCCGCGGACATCATCTACAACGCCAAGACCCAGCGCATCGGCGTCTGCAACGCCTGTGAGTCCCTGCTGATCCACCGGTCTGTGGCCGGGGAGTTCCTTCCCCTCTTAAAGGCCCGCCTGGAGGAGAAAGCGGTGGAGCTGCGGGGAGATGAGGACAGCCGCCGCATTCTTCCCGATATGGTTCCCGCCACAGAGGAAGACTGGGGAACGGAGTATCTGGACTACATCCTCTCGGTGAAACAGGTGGACAGCGTAGACGAGGCCATCGCCCACATCAACCGCTACGGCACCGGCCATTCCGAGGCCATCGTCACCAAAGATTATGAAAACGCCCAGCGGTTTTTAGACGAGGTGGACGCGGCGGCGGTGTACGTAAACGCCTCCACCAGGTTCACCGACGGTTCCCAGTTCGGGTTCGGGGCGGAGATCGGCATCAGCACCCAGAAGCTTCACGCCAGAGGCCCCATGGGCCTTCGGGAGCTGACCACCACCAAATACATCATCTACGGAAACGGGCAGGTACGCCCGTAAGGCTTTTGTCAGCCGGAAACGGCCCTTTGGGAAGGAGATCACCTTCTCCCCAAAGGGCCGTTTTTGTATCAACAGGAAACTGCGTTCCCCATGACACAAAAGCCTCCGGCGAAATGCACATTCCACGCAGAGGAAGATGGCTGCCGGCGCAGCTGCGCTGCGGCGCGAGTGTGCGCTGCGGCGTATACTTTTTTGCCCATAGGAAAATCACTGCCGGCGCAGCCTGGCCGCGGCGGAACTGCCTGGAGCGGGCACGCCAGTCCGTACAATCTCATTCTCCGTCTCCAAATCATCTGTACGCATACAGCGTACATTCCGCCAGCTCGCCTCAAACGGCTGTCTCCCGGTTCCCCTGTGCCGCAAGAGCCATTTCCCTTTTTTCGCGCCGGACCCAGGCGGAAAGAGCAGGAAGGGTTCCGATTTTTCTCCGCATTTTCAAGGCATTTCCAGGAACGCATAAAAACACATAAAATATGCTGCCCCGCCTTTCCCCATCCTTTTCCATCCCTTTTTTTAAGCACCAGTTCTCCGGTTTCCCCGAGGGAATGTACGCTGTGCACGGACATACGCCCGATCCTGATAAATTACCCCTCTCAGCACAATATTCTGTATGCAATATGCGCACAGATGCCCGTTTACCAAATACGATAAAATATGGGGAGCAGGCGCCAAATTGTTGTATATTTATACAAAAATGAACAAATTTGCAAGAAACAGTTGTAATTTGCCTGCGTTCGGGCTATAATCGGTTTCAACATTGCGGTTTTGGCACATTAAAGTAGTAGCAGAATGTTGCCGGCCGGATGGAAAAAGGAAAAGGAGGAGCTATTATGAAAAAGAAGTTAGTCAGTGCACTGCTTTGCACCGCCATGACCGCGGCTGTACTTTCCGGATGCGGCGGCAAGAGCGAGCCGGCTACGGACGCGGCTCAGACGTCCGCAGACGCGGCAGGAGCAGAGACCACGGAGGCTGCCACCGCGGCAGCGGCGGAGAACCTGACGGAGTTTGCCCAGGTTCCGGAGGACGTGGACAGAGAGCAGGCCCTTACCTTCGCCCAGGGCGCGGATCCCAGAGGTCTGGACCCGGCGCTGGTGGATGACGGCGAGTCTTCCAAGCCGATTGTACAGATGTACGAGGGCCTGACCCAGTTCGGCGATTCCAATACGGAGGTAGAGCCCTGCCTGGCAGAGAGCTGGGAGATCAGCGATGACGGCCTGACCTACACCTTCAAGCTGAAACAGGGCGTGAAGTTCCACGACGGCACCGATTTCAACGCTGAGGCCGTAAAGTACAACATCGACCGTCAGACCATCAATAAGACGGAAGATATGCTCTACGCCGATTTCGTATACGGCGACGTGGCAGAGTGCAACGTCATCGACGACTACACCGTGGAGATCAAGCTGACCAAGGCCAGCACCCCGTTCTTAAACAACCTGGCCATGTCCCTGGGCGCGCCCATGGTAAGCCCCACTGCCTGTGAGGCTGCCGGAAACAACTTAAACGAGGCCCCCTGCGGAACCGGCCCCTATAAGTTTGTGAGATGGGATAAGAATGAGGCTGTGGTTTTAGAGAGATTCGATGATTACTGGGGCGACAAGGGCGTTTCCAAAGAAATCGTATTCCGCACCATCACCGACAATTCCGCCCGTGTGGTAGCCCTTACCAACGGCGAGGTGGACATCATCGACGGCATCGACGCCAACGTGGTGGATCAGATCACCGCTGCCGGCTGCCTGTTAAATAAGACCGAGGGAATGAACATCAACTACCTGGCCTACAACACGGAGCGCATCACCGATCCGGAAGTGAGAAAAGCCCTTTCTCAGGCTGTGAACGTTCCGGAGCTGGTACAGAGCTTATACAGAGGCTACGCCTCCCAGGCAACCTCCATCCTGCCGTCCTTCATGCCGGGCTACAGCGCGGACGTGACTCAGACGGAGTACAATCCGGAGGAGGCTCAGAAGGTTCTGGCGGACAAGGGCGTAACCGAGTTACATATGCTGGCCTACACCAACCCCAGACCTTACAACACCGCTACGGGCCAGACCCTGGCGGAGGCTCTGCAGGGCTACTGGTCCAAGGTGGGCATCACCTGCACCATCGACGCCTATGACTGGACCACCTACAAAGAGAAGATCGGCACCGGCGACTACGACGTCTGCCTCTACGGCTGGATCGGCGACAACGGCGACCCGGACAACTTCTTAAACCTGCTGGATTCCGAGGACATCGAAATCAACCTGGCTCAGTACCACAACGAGGAGTACTCCCAGATGCTGGCAGCAGCCGCCTCCCTTCCCAACGGGGATGAGAGAAACGCTGCCTACGGGGAGATGGAGCAGAAGATTGCCGACGAGAACGTATGGCTGCCGATTTCCCACCAGGAGAACCTGGCTGCTTACGTGTCCAACGTGCAGAACTTCATCTATCATCCCACTGGCAACACCTACTTAAGCCAGACCTACAAAAACTAAAGCCGGAGGACGGACCGGCCTTTGGGTAAGGGCAGAGCGATCTGCCCTTACTGATGTCTGGGGAAACCTGGAAAAAGGCGGTTCGGCCGGTTCCGGTGGAACAGTCCGTTTCTGAGCTGAAATGGGGATGAACGGTTCAGAAATGGATTGCTCCGCCCGTACCACCGTATCAAAAAAAGAGAGGTAGAAGAAATGATCAAGTACATTATCAAGCGACTGCTCCTGCTCATCCCGGTGCTGTTCGGGGTGTCCCTCATCGTGTTCTTCCTGATGCGCGTCTGCGCTCCGGATCCGGCCCCCATCGTACTGGGCCAGCACGCCACCCAGGAGAGCATGGACGCATGGAGAGAGGCCAACGGCTTAAATGACCCGGTGGTCGCCCAATACGTGGACTTCATGAAGGGAGCCTTTACCGGCGACCTGGGAACGTCCTACTACACCAAGGCCCCGGTGACCCAGGAGATCATGTCCCGGTTCCCGGCCACTGTGGAGTTGGCCATCATCGCCATCATCCTGGCCTCCGTATTCGGAATCATCGTCGGAGTGATCTCCGCGGTACATAAAAACTCCATCTTCGACAACGGAGGAATGCTCCTGTCCCTGGTGGGCGTTTCCGTGCCGATTTTCTGGCTGGGCATCATGCTCATCATCCTGTTTTCCGGCACTTTGCACTGGCTGCCCTCCACGGGACGGGTGGATCCGGCGCTGCGTCCCGATACGGTGACAGGCTTTATGATTATTGACAGCATCATCTCCGGAGATACGGAGGCCCTGGTGGACGTACTGCGCCATCTGGTGCTGCCGGCGGTGACCTTAAGCCTGTATTCCATGGCCATCATCGCCAGAATGACCCGCTCCAGTATGCTGGAGACCTTAAACCAGGACTATATCCGCACCGCCCGCGCCAAGGGTGTCGCTGACGGGAAGGTAAACCGCCGCCACGCGCTGCGAAACGCCATGCTTCCCGTTTCCACCGTGATCGGCCTGCAGCTCGGCTCCCTGTTAGGCGGCGCCGTGCTGACGGAGTCTGTGTACTCCTGGCCGGGCATCGGCAACTACACCGTGCAGTGCATTATGAAATCGGATTTCCCGGTGGTGCAGGGCGTGGTGCTGCTCATTGCCGTGATCTTCGTGCTGATGAACCTGATCGTGGATGTGATCTACGCCTTCCTCGATCCCAGGATTAAATATTCCGGAAAGGAGGCGTAGACCATGGGTAAGAAAAGACGTACAGAAGTGGTGGCCGGAGAGGTCATCGAAAAACCGGAGTCCCAGATCCGCATGATGTGGGACACCTTAAAGAAAAACAAAGCGGCCTTAGGCGGCCTGGTGGTTATCGTCCTTCTCGTATTTTTAGCCATTTTCGGGGACCTTCTGGCTCCCTATGACCCGGAGTACTCCGACATGGCCCACACCTTCGTAAAGCCCTGCTCCCAGTACCTGTTTGGAACGGACCAGCTGGGAAGGGATATTTTCTCCCGGGTGCTGTCCGGAACGAAGATCTCCCTGATGGTGGGACTGTGCGCCGTGGCTTTCTCCCTGATTATCGGGACCATCTTAGGCTCTGTGGCCGGGTACTTCGGCGGCCGGGTGGACGGTTTCATCATGAGATGTATGGATATTATGCTCTCCATTCCCTCCATCCTTCTTGCCATCACCCTGATGGCGGCCCTGGGAAAGGGACTGGACAAGGCCATTATCGCCATCGGCATCGTCTCCATCCCGGAGTACGCCCGCATTGTGCGAAGCTCCATTCTTTCCGTAAAGGAGAATGACTACGTAGCCGCGGCCAAGGTCATCGGAAACTCCGACCGCCGCATTATTTTCCGCCATATCCTGCCAAACGTGGTATCCTCCATCGTGGTCCGCGCCACCCTGGGGATTTCCACCGCCATTCTGGACACGGCAGCCCTGGGATTTTTGGGTATGGGCGTTCAGCCGCCCATGGCAGAGTGGGGCGATATGCTGGGACGGGCGAGAACCTACATTTTCTCCGCCCCCTACACCCTGATCTTCCCGGGACTTGCCATCACCCTGGCGGTGCTGGCCTTCAACCTGTTCGGAGACGGCTTGAGAGATGCCCTGGATCCGAAGGAACGCGTATAAGGAGGAGCCGTCATGTTATTGGAAGTAAAGAATCTGGAGACAGAATTTAAGATCAAGCGTGGAACTGTCAAAGCTGTAAACGGAGTCAGTTTCCAGGTGGATAAAGGAGAGATCCTGGCGGTGGTGGGAGAGTCCGGCTCCGGAAAGAGCGTTACCTCCCTCTCCGTTATGGGACTGATCCAGAGCCCCGGCCGTGTGGCTGGGGGCGAGCTGCTGTTTAACGGCGAGGACCTGTTAAAGAAATCGAAAAAGGAAATGGAGAAAATCCGCGGTGACAGGATCTCCATGATTTTCCAGGAGCCCATGACCTCCTTAAACCCGGTGTACCGGATCAAGGACCAGATCATGGAGAACATCCTGACCCATGAAAAGGTATCAAAAGAGGAGGCCTACAAGCGGGCCGTGAAAATGCTGGATCTGGTAGGCATCCCGGACCCGGAGAAACGGGCCCACGACTACCCCCATCAGATGTCCGGCGGTATGCGCCAGCGGGTGATGATCGCCATGGCCCTTTCCTGCCACCCGGAGCTTTTGATTGCCGACGAGCCCACCACCGCTCTGGACGTGACCATCCAGGCGCAG
>OLRK01002814.1_pt1 | contig 10119 bp, 9 predicted proteins | sample 1672911 | NCBI WGS metagenome assembly OLRK01 (sample SAMEA3136736, study PRJEB25190) | human gut metagenome | biome: human gut; feature: human-associated habitat; material: faeces | place: Austria | collected 2013
TTTTAAAGACAACATTTGAGGCCAAGGAACGACTCAGCAAACACACACTACACTTCATTTGATATCGGATGCCTCAGCAGCCTTGAATTAAATCTGCTCCCGGACGCTCTCAGACAACTGAAACAGAAGTTTCCGAATGTGCGCCCCTCTATTCATTTTTTCCCTCCGCTTGCCTCCTCAAATATGATCGACAACAAAAAGATTCATGCAACCTTCGGATTTTTAGAAGATGAAAAAGTGCTGCAGTCCTTAAGATTTAAAGAACTTGTAAAAGCTCCTATTGTCTGCATCTGTTCTTCTGCCCATCCGCTTGCGAAATGGAAAACCTTGAAAAAAGAACAGCTTACAGGCAGTTTCATTGCCTGCAGTCCGCAGCAAATCCCAAGTCAGCTCTTTGCTTGTCAAAGTGAGATACTCAGCAGAACCCCGGCCAATCAGCAATACTTTGCTCCCAATATCGAAAGCGCCCTGACCTTGATCAAAGCACAGATCGGTTATACGATCTGTTACGATGTAGCTTCACTGCGTGATCCTCAGCTTTGCTACATCCCCGTGCAGGATATTAACGAAACCATCTCTTTTGGCATCTTTTTCCATCGAGATAATGATCATCCGATTTTGCAGTCATTTCTAAAATACTGCTTTGAATTATTTCATACATCTTAATCCTGTCTCCTGCAAAAAAAGCACAGCTTGGCATGCATCAACATGCCAAGCTGTGTTTTTTACTACTTTGTAAAATGAGCTATAAAATATTGCGTATATACCGCAAATTTTCTTTTGAAAGACGTCGAAAAATCATTTGCCGCTCTGCAGATGTCAGCATGGTAATCTTTTTTCTCCGTCACATCTGCAAGAATCAAAAAAAATCCGCATTCCCTTCTCTAATTAGATATTTTAAGGAAAAGAAAAGCGATACTTACTTATATCAGTACCACTTTATCAACAGCTGAAAAGAATATGCATCTATACATATTCTTTTTTAGCACCGAAAATATACCCAATAATTACCAGTATAGAAAAGGGTGACATCAATTGACTCTCTATGACCCCTATGATATCCTATCCCTCATATTTATCAGGAGGGACCTATGAAAAAGAAACATGCAATTGTCTTTATGATGACACTGATGATAACGACATACATTTTTCCGTCAAGTCACATTAAAGCAGATACACTGTCAAGTGATGAAAAAATGTGCAACCTTTCAATCAACGAGACATTTCCGGACAAAAATCTAGCAACGTTTATGAAACAATTTGACTTAGATGAAGATGGAACTTTCAATGAGGAAGAGATCAACAAAATCACAACCATCGATTTAAGCGGAAGAACTGAGATTCAATCGTTGAATGGAATCAACACATTGACAAACTTGCAAGAGCTGAATTGTTCTGATATGTATCTAACGACATTAGACGTTTCAGCTTTATCTAAACTACAAACCTTGTTGGCATCGGACAATCAGTTTTCTCAAATCGATTTAACGAACAATGTATCACTAGAAGTACTAAACATCAGCAGCAATCCACTGACATCCATTGATTTGACTCACCTAACAAACCTGAGTTATCTCAATTGCGATCAAACGCTGCTTTCTGCACTAGATGTATCAAACAACGTCAACCTGTATTTTCTAAGTTTAGATAGTACCAACGTTCAATATTTAGATCTGAGCAAAAATACAAAGTTATCCGATTTTTCCGGTGATAAAGTCAATCTTGGTTATTTGCATCTACCAAGCAATGGTAATTTAAAACAAATATACCTAAACAAAACGCAAACTGTGCCAATCACTGTGGATATGACATCCTTTGACCTTTCCTCTCTCTTTCCAGGTATCGAAGCAAGTCAGATCAGTAATGTGCAACAGGCCGAAATCACCGGAACGACTATTTCGAATTATACACTTGGAAAAGCGATTTCCTATGATTATAATTGCGGAAACGTAGACGGAGAACCTTTTTTCCTGCACGTTTCTTTGCAAACAGTTTTAGAGAATTCCTGGACACAAGAGTTAACCATCCAAGATATCTCTTATGGGCAAATACCCCAACCAAGTGCTTCCTCTAGTTTTGGTACGGTCACATATCTTTACAGCACCTCAATCGATGGACCTTTTGAGGTTGAAACGAAATTATTGCCAAAAGATGCTGGTACCTATTATTGCAAAGCTTATGTAAAAGGAACGAGCAAATATACCGAACTGTTGAGTGATGCCAAAGCTTTCCAGATCAAGCAAGCGGATAACGCTTGGATCAAGGAATTAACGATCAATGATACACCATACGGTGGTACGTTGGATTACAGCGCACAAGCAAAATTTGGCTCCGTGCGTTATGTCTTCTCTTCATCGATCAGTGGTAACTATGAGGAACAAGTACCTAATGAAGCCGGTACTTACTATATCAAAGCAATCGTAGATGAACACACAAATTATAAGAAACTGGAAAGTAATCCGATTCAATTTACCATTTCACCAGTGGACAACTACTGGTTGAAAAACCTCAGCATCTCTGACTGGACTTATGGGCAAACGGCATCCACACCACAGGCACAGAGCAAATACGGTAGTGTTACGTTTGAGTATTCACAGGATAAAGACAGCGGCTATGCTCCACTTCCACAAAATCCAAATGCAGGAACATGGTATGTCCGAGCAAAGGTAGACGGAACAGCCTCTTATACTGAATTGGTCAGTGAACCTGTTGCTTTTGTTATTCACAAAGCAGAAAGCCAGATCTTAATCGATACAGATTCTTTGGATAAGGACTATGATGGGCAAAGCGTGGAAGAAATTCAATACCATACAAACGGCAGCAAAGGAACTATTGAGACCTACTATGAAAAATGGAATGGTTCAACATGGGAACGTTGCCAGGAAGATCCGATCTTACCGGGAAATTATCGCGTTGTGATCATTTTGGACGAAGATGCTAATTACAATGGGGCTTCAAAAACATTCGCATTCACTATCAATAAACTGCAAAATAGCTGGCAGGTCAAGCCGAGCATCGCTAATGTGACCTATGGTGAAAAGTTGACCTTGCTTGGAAAAGCCTTTTATGGTGAACCGACAACCTCTTACAGCAGTTCATTACAAGGAAGCTATAAAGAAGGATTACCGACAAATGCCGGGCACTGGTATATCAAAGTGTCGGTTGCCGATTCAGAGCTTTATCAAGGATTGAGCGAAATAGTGACAGTCGATATCCACAAAGCACTCCCAACATATACAATACCAACAGCATTACACGCTGCTTACGGTGATTCTTTAAAAGATATCGCTCTGCCAAAAGGATTTGTATGGGAACAGCCTTCGCAGATGATAACAGATATCGGAACCCTCACCTTCCATGCGTCTTATATCCCGGATGATACGATAAACTATCAGACGATCAAACAGATTCCTATTGAAATTTCTTTCGCAAAAGGACAGAATCAATTAGTATCGATGGACCTTTCCGCTTTTGTTTGGGGAAATGATCTATCGAAATTCAATGTAAAAACGAAATTTGGAAAACCGCGTTTACGCTTCAGCAAAGATCCTAACGGCATTTTTACCACACATCTTCCCGATTCGATCGGTACATGGTACGTCAAGGTCAGTGTAGAAGGCAATGCCTATTATGATGCTTATACAAGTGAATCTTTCACTTTTGAAGTTACAGCACGAAAGCTTACGGAAAAAGATGTTACCATTCATCTTTCCTCCTTGCAGGATCTGAAAATTCAATTCCAAGGAAAAATGCTGCAAAAGGGTGCCGATTATGATGTACAGACACGCAAGATCGATCAGGGATGGATCTTTGATATCACCTTTAAAGACAAATATTCCGGAATGATTCAAAAAACGCTGTTGACACAACAAAACAAACCAGAAGAAACTACTGGTCAAGAGTCAATCAATACACAGCCAGATAACAACACATCTACTGGAACGAATGATGAAATCACCAGTGCAGAAAAAGAACAGAACAAACCAAATGATACGGATGCTTTCAAACAAGAAGAAAAGAAAGAAGATGATGCAGCCATCACTTCATCTGAAAGTTCAACTGTTCTACGGATTGCTTTCGCCATTGTTTTAGTAGCAGTTATTGGATCATTGATCTTCTACAAGAAAAATAAAATAAAGTAAAAAAAATGATGTGCAAATAGTTGAAAACAGATAAGAATGAAGATGCATAAACGATCTTATCAGCAGGAATTCAACATGAGCACATCTTTTTTTGTAATTTGAACTGTGTGTGGTTTCTAAAGTGAAAAACAGATGATTTTATGGATGAAATTGATTCCAGTAAATCAGGTTCATTCCATATCGTGTAATTTTCTTTATACAAAAAGGAGCCCATCACCTAGGACAAGTGATGAGCCTTTTAGACCATCTCAACGAAATAGGGTATATGCCGCCCTCAAGTAATCTCGAAGATCAAATTCAGCTAACCCCAACTATTTTTGGAGCACCCATAAAATATGCTCCTCCTTATAGCAACAGTGTCATCATCCAGTCTGTTTACTATAAAGGGAGCATATTAATTCAATATTGATATCACCAGCGAAATGAAGATAAATATTAATGGCATGCTCTTCGTTTTGCAAATCAACGTATATCAATCATCAGTTCAAGCAATCATCCATATTTCTTTTCAGTTAAGTTTCGAAATCTATCACAATGATGTTATTTTTGAATGATCATTTGTTTTTATGTTTGCGTTTATATATCATAATACATGCTCTGTAACTTAAATAATAGACAGGGATTAGTACGACAAATATATTATCGGAACTCGCAGTTAAACGAGATAAAGTTAGCGTCACAACAACAGTTTCCATACCGGACAAATATGTTTCATTAAACCAAGTGTTTCTCATTCAAGACTCCTCCTTAATTAGAAATCACAATCAAAGCCTGGCAAAACATTTTATGATGAGTGTGCAGCGCAATGTAAGATTTTTCTTAATGACATAATTCCCATTTTTTATATACTTTGCATTTTCTTCTTTATTGAATAAAAATATTATCAAATAATATAATTATTATTTCTAAGCTAATCATATATTCATTGAAATGTAATGTCAATAGGAATATGAAATCTTTCCTGAACACTGGCCGATATCAATTGAAAACATGCTTATTCAATATGGCTAGATATTACTGCAATATATTCATCCCGACGGAGAACAATGAGGATTGATCCTTGATTTTTATCCGTAATCATGATCTAAAAAAAACGCTCAAAATGCATGCATTTCTGAGCGTTTTTTCTATTTTCTCTTTCAGCTTGAAGTTTTACTTCGTTTTAGTACAGTTTAGCTCCTGCCGGGATAGCGTCATCGACCATCAGCAGGTTCAGCCCTTCATGTCCGTCTTCCTGATGGATCGCTGAAATGATCATACCGCAGGAATCAATGCCCATCATCTTGCGAGGAGGCAGATTTACGATAGCGATCAATGTTTTTCCAACCAGTTCTTCCGGTTCATAGTAATCATGAATTCCGCTTAAAATCGTTCTGTCTTTACCTGTACCGTCATCCAGAACAAATTCCAGCAGCTTTTTGCTCTTTGGAACAGCACGGCATTCTTTGACCTTCACCGCACGGAAATCTGATTTGCTGAATGTTTCAAAATCAACCATATCTTCAAACAAAGGTTCGATTTCGACTTTGGAAAAATCAATTTCCTTTACAGATGTCACCGGTGCACTTTCCTGTGTCTTCACCGTTTTCTGAGCACCTTTGGAACCGCCGATCAGCTTCATATGCGGGAATTGTCTTAGAAAATCTTTATAGAACGTTATTCATCATTATATCCTTTTTTTTCAATGCTAGATAATGCATTTGTCTTTACTTATTCATGTATCGATTGATTGAATTTACGGTAAATGGTGTACGATTGGTGTACTTTGGTGCACCTGAAATTCACACACTTAGTCACGAATGTCTAGCTTATTAAGAATCTTCTCTACATCTGTAAACATTAGCTTGATACCTTGGATCCTATATAATGACAAAACCCTGTTTGCTTTCGCATGAAGACTCTTTTTTACTTTCTTTGATAGTTCAACAGGTCGATTTGTGTTCTTATCAATATATACATTCAAAAAATATTTCTCAGTTACCGGGAACATGTTCTGTATCAAAAATGCATTCTTTTTTCCAAGAACATATCCAAATTCAATAGTATCGCAACGATGATATCTTAACATTGAAGCATCATAAAGTTGTTGATACTTTTCTACCTTTGAAGAGATGGGAATGACCCAGTAATAATCACTTTTATCAACTTTTATTGCACAATAAGCTGGCCTGTTATGATATCCCTTTTGATCAGAAGGTTTGTTCTTTGGCAATGTATCATCCTCTACCAACTCAAAGAACTTCTGATCGATAAAATACAAATATCCTATATCTATATTCATTCTGATCTCCTATGAAAAAATGCCCCACTTTATCGAATGAGGCATTCTTTAACCATTCGTCTTTTATATCCCGTACACGAATTAACGGTGAATATTTAAGCGCTGGCCATTTATATCCCGCATACCAGCTAGCGGATAATATTTGAAGTAGGAGATATCCCCTATCCTCATTTATATTTTATTCGTATTTTTATATTCCGTCAACTGCTTAGCTGATTTACATAGTTTTCAAACTTAACTGACTCCTTTTCTTTAAATTCTTTTGTCACATCCACATAGATATTCATAGTAGTTTTTATATCCGCATGTCCTAACACTTCCATAATATATCTAGTATTTACACCTGATTCACAGAGTCTGGTAGCACAAGTATGACGTAACGTATGGCAGGTAAAATTAGGTAATAATGCAACATCACTCAAATCTTCTTTTTTTGCATGTTCAATTTGTGATAAATTACAATCCCTTTGAATACGCTTGATCGTTTTATTCAATGGTCCCTGATTAAAGACCGTTCCAAAACGATTAAAAAAGATAAATCCGGAATAACCATCAATGATCATCTCACACGAAAGATTATTTTCATCTTGAAACTCTTTCATATTTTTTAATGCCTCTGCTAATCTTTTCGTCATTGGTACTTTCCGTTTGCTATTCTCTGTTTTCGGAGAATGAATGGTATACATACAACGCCCTTTTAATCCATTTGTTGCATAGTATACTAATGTGTGATTTACACTGATAAAGTTGTTTTCAAAATCGATATCTTCCCACCGTAAACCTGTTGCTTCCCCTACTCGCAATCCTGTATCCAACATAGTTAGGAAGAGGGGGCGTATATATAAATTTTCTGGTTTTAACAATTCTTCACAAAACAAATTTTGCTGTTCGACAGTCAACGCTTTTCTTTTTTCGATATCATCCCCTTTTATCTTTTTCAATTCGAACATTCCATTTGATGCTGGATTACTTCTAAGATAATTATCGTCTACTGCTATCTGCAAAACCTGATATAACACAACATGTACACAATCAGTTGTATGCACCTTCAAATTTCTCTGTTCTATTAGTTGTATATAAAATCTTCTCACATCACTTTTTTTTATTGTGCTGATTTTTCTTTTTCCAAAATCAGGGAAAACAAATGTTTCATACATATATCGATAATTACTAAAGGTATTAGGTTTGATTCCTCTTTTGTTTTTCATCCATATTTTATACAGATCATTGATCGTTGTATTTCCGCTATATTTAATTCCATCAATTTTATCACTTTGTATCCTTTTTTCTTTTTCACGTAGATCTGTCAAACTACTACTATATACGTATCTTCGCTTCCCAAATTCGTCTGTCCAGCGAAAGTAATATAATTCTTGCCCTTCTTTATTTTTAACACCTTCTCCTGTTTTCAACATTCGTCGTTTACTATCCATTCTAGGTTTCATAAATGCGCCTCCTTAAGTCATAATTCAGTAATCACAAAGAGTATTCTTCTTCAAGGTAAGCTTCAAATTTATTGCGTTTAATTAGTTTTCTTCTTCCAACGTGCAAAACAAATGTACAATCTGGATACGAAACTATTTCGCGAATTTTATTGACTCCAATATTAGAATATCTTGCTGCCTCCTCAATTGTTAAATTAAACTTATGCCAAATGGGAATTTCATTCATATCTTCTGAAGACCCTACAAATGCTGCATTTGTTTCTCTTGTCATAGTATCCAACATCGCTTTCACCTCCTTCGTCGCTTAAAGAATAACTGAATTTTAAAGACGCATCCATTGTACGATTTATCATATTGTAGACTTGCAATTTATGAATTTTTCTAGTAGCTTTCGATTGATCAATTTCTTATTACCTATAAAAATCACAAAATGGGAATCTGGCAAATTAGACAACTCCCTCACCTTGTTTTCTCCAAGATTAAAGTATTTCATAGCTTCCTTAATGCTTAAATATGATCGTTCCCATAATGGTATTTGTTTTCTTTCCATTTCTTTCTATAACTTTCTCCTTTTACATATTTATGATGAACTGTTAAGCCAAAACTCTTCGTCAACTTACAATCAACGATTTTCATCATTTCAGGCGATAACTGACCTATTTTATGAATTAAACGGCGTTTATCAATGACATGTATTTGTTCCAGCATTATGACAGACTTATATTTTAATCCCGCAATTTTCGGCAAATATACATGTGTTGGCAAATGTTTTTTTGTTTCAATTCGGCTCGTTATACAAGCAACGATAGTAGTGGGGCTATATTGATTTCCTTTGTTATTCTGAATGATCAATACTGGGCGAATCCCATATTGTTCGGAACCACATCCATTATTTAATTTAGCATAGTAAATTTGTCCTCTCTTTATTATTTTGTTCATCTCATTTCCTTCTTTTTATGTAGGATAAGAGGCCTATAATTGACCCCTTATCACTTTTATGCTCATTTTCTAATTTTTGTTTTGTAAGGTACACCATAAGACAAAGACTGGCTCCATCTTTCACAGGAATTTATCCTTCGCGAGGTTCTCTCGTGACTGCCCCCTTTGCGTGATCCTAATTGATAGGGCTGAGGCTGGGCAGGAGTATCATTATCATCATCCAAGTCATGGCTGAATGACTGCCACATCATTTTTTAGCTAGATAGCAATCGCTCGATCCTATAGATGTTATGGCGTATCTGCTGGCAAGCTCGTTGAATGAATAAAGTGTCTTATGGGTTATTCAAATGTCAAAGAACAATGATTGGAGAGTTACCCCTCTCACTATATAGGCAAGGAAAAATGCCATTTTGTTCAAACATTTGATAAATTTTTAATTTTTTTTCTTAATTTTCGTAATCGATAGTAAATCGAGCTTCTTGATATCTTCAAAATATCTGATATTTCCGAGACACTATATCCCTCGATTCGAAGGAATAACAAATATAATGTTTTCAGATCTGAATTTGAAAGAATATCATAGAGAAATTCTTGTTCAATCTCATCTAGCATCTCATCAATGGAAGAGATGATTTTATGATCTTTAAAAGGTTGGTAATCAAAAAAATCCTCCTTAGTTGGCATTTGCCTTGAAACAATATTCCTAGTACGTTTAAAATCATCGAAATCATAATGTCTTAATTCTTTTATCTTATGTTCCGGAGTATTTAACCGTCTAAGTAATGCCTCTTCTTTCTCTTTCCATGCCAGCCACTTTTGATATTCTCTGTTATAATTGAACCCCATAAGCTTCATTTCCATAATGTGAAGAGGAAAACTCTGCTGACGATACAAACACTCATCTCAGTTCCTCCAACAGATCATGTTTCTCAAATGATTGCATTTCAAATATAGAAATATGGTTTTGTTCACAAAGCATCTTAAACTCCATAAAAAGATCTCTGTAGATCGAAATTCTCGTCCAATCATAGATCAGCAAGATCTCAAAATCATGACGTTGAATATGAATCATCAGGTTATTCAACACATTACGATCTAAGCTGTCTCCTTTACCGATTTCATCACAGACTCCGTATACATCGAAATGAAAGTGTTCCGAGAATCCCAATAAGAGTTCTTTCTGAAACTCAAGCAATCTTGATTGTTCTTTGGTGGATACCCTAGAATAGATCCAAACTTTTGGTATATGCATTTTTACCTTGTATGATACAAATGTACCTTGTCATAACATTTTTATCATTTTCCTTTCTAC
>OLRK01002819.1_pt1 | contig 10099 bp, 8 predicted proteins | sample 1672911 | NCBI WGS metagenome assembly OLRK01 (sample SAMEA3136736, study PRJEB25190) | human gut metagenome | biome: human gut; feature: human-associated habitat; material: faeces | place: Austria | collected 2013
GATCCATGCGGCAAGCTTGGGGCTGTCCAAACAGAACGCCTATGTGCGCCGCAACCGCGCTGCGAACGGTATGCCCAACGGGCAGATCTATGCGGCGTTCGTGGAGGAATATCCCGAGGTCAAGCCCGAGGACATCCCGCAGCAGGTGTGGGAATGGGCGCAGCAGGAAGGCTCGCTGGTTTCCGCCTACCGCAAGTGGGAGATCCTTGAACTCAAGGACGAGCTGGCGGCGCTGGAGGTGAACCAAAAGAACCGCCGCGCGGCGGTCGGTCCGGCACAGTCGGACGGCGAGCCCGCAGGCGTCGATCCCGTGACCTTAGCACTGTTGGGGAAATAAACATATCGTATAAACAGGAGGTATTATACTTATGGCTATCAATCTTGCAAGCAAATATTCCGACCAGATCGCCGAGGTATTCACCCGCGCGTCCTTCATCAAGGGCAAGACCGCGGAAACCTTTGACCTGACCGGTGTCAAGACGCTCAAGGTGTACACGCCGATCACGGTCGAGGAGGTGGACTACGACCGCGACGGCGGCCTTGCCCGCTACGGCGACGTGGCCGAGATGCAGGACGTGGTGCAGGAACTGACCATGACGCAGGACAAGGCATTCACGCTCACCATTGACAAGGGCAACAACCTCGACCAGAATCTGGTCAAAAATGCGGCCGACATGCTGCGTCTGCAGCTGAACGAAAAGTCCACGCCCGCCGCGGACAAATACGCCTTCCGCCGCTTTGTGACCATGGCTGGCACGATCGCGGAAAGCGCGGCCAAGCCGACCAAGGCCGACATCATCAGCAAGATCGCGGACGCGTCGCAGGCGCTCGACGACGCGCTGGTGCCGGACGACAACCGCTATCTCTACCTGACAAGCGAGATGTACAAGCTGGTCTGCACCTCGGACGAGTTCGCGGGCGTGGACGTACTTGCGCGTCAGTCCATTGCCAAGGGCGTCTGCGGCGAGGTGTTCGGCATGCATGTGGTGCGCGTACCCAAGAGCTATCTGCCCGAGGATGTGTATTTCCTCGTCGCGCACAAGGACGCGGTGCTTATGCCCTATAAGATCGCGGACGCCAAGGTTCACGAGGATCCGGTAGGCGTATCCGGCGCGCTGATCGAAGGCCGCCATTACTATGACGCCTATGTGCTGGGGGCGAAATGCGGCGGCGTATACGCGCTGGTGGCGGCGGATACGGTATCCGACGCGCCGGTGGTCGCCTCGGGCAAGATCACCGCAGGCAGCGGCGCGGCCATCCGCTACACGCTGGACGGCTCCGACCCGCGCTACTCGGATTCGGCCAAGGATTATATTGCCGATACCGCACTGACCGCGGACGAGGGCTGCGACTACGACGAGGAGATGGAGCTGGATTTGAGCAGCCTGGAGCCCTTATGCGCCTGTCCGCACCAGCCGGACAACGTGATCCCCTTAAAGGACGTGGAGAAGAAGAAGGTCCAGCAGGTATTTATCGGAAGCTGCACCAACGCCAGCTACTCCGACATCGCCAAGGCCGCCCTCGTGTTCCAGGGACGCCATGTAAATGAAAACGTAAGCTGCACCTGCGGCATTTCCTCCAGACAGATCTACGTCCAGCTCATGCGGGACGGCTATCTGGAAATGCTGATAAACGCCGGTGTCCGCCTGCTGGAGCTGGCCTGCGGCCCCTGCTGCGCCATCGGCCAGTCACCCGCCACCAACGGCGTGGCCGTGCGCACCTCCAACCGCAACTTTAAAGGCCGCGCCGGCAACCCCACCGCGGAGATCTACCTGGTAAACCCGGAGAATGCGGCAGCCACCGCCATCGTAGGCACCTTTGCCACGGCGGAGGAGGTCATGGGAGCGGATCTGGAGCGCCTGGCTCAGGTGAAGGAGCCGGAGGAGTATCCCATCGAGGACTCCATGATCATCCGCCCGCTGTCCGAGGAGGAGGCGAAGAAGGTGGAAGTGGTCCGCGGACCGAACATCAAGCCCCTTCCCGTTCCGGAGGCGCCCACCCAGCATCTGAAGGCTCCGATCAGCTTAAAGACGGTGGACAACATCACCACAGACGACATTACGCCGGCCAGCGCAGAATTTTCCAGTATGCGTTCCAATATCCCGCTGATGAGCCAGTACTGCTACCACCGGTATGATCCCTCCTTTGCCTCCAGAGCTAAAGAGATGGGACAGAGCATCATTATCGGCGGAGAGAACTACGGACAGGGTTCCTCCAGAGAGCACGCGGCCATCAATCCCATGTATCTGGGAGTTAAAGCGGTGATCGCCAAAAGCATTGCCAGAATCCACAAGGGCAACCTGATAAACCACGGCATCATCCCCATGGTATTTGCCGACCCGGCGGACTATGACCGCCTGGATATGGAGGATGTGCTGGAGATCGACGGCCTCCTGGATCAGATGCAGTCCAGAGAGGTGGAGATCGCCGACGTGACGAAGGGATTCACTTTCAAGGCCCGCCTGGAGCTGTCTGACAGCGAGCTGGAGGTCATCTCCTGCGGCGGACAGCTGCGGTATCTGAAAAAGCAGCTGGAGGAAAGCCGGAAATAACCGGGAAAACCGGAAAACAAAAGAAATAGGGGGATATTTATCATGGAAGAAAAGAAAGAACTGACATTGGGAGGACTTCCCTGGCAGCACGCCATCGTGGCAGTCATTCTCTGCGCCATTCCCATGTACTGGGGAATCCAGTCCAGCAGCCTGTCGGGAACCTTATGTTCCTGCTTTGCCCTGGCGGTGGTGCTCTATGAGTTTGGAGAGCGCCTTCCCATCTGGAACAACTACATTGGCGGCGGCCTGCTCATGGCCTTCTTCGGTGTGGCCCTGTTTAAGTATTTTGGTCTGATTCCCACGGAGGCCATTGACAACATCAACCGGATCATCTCCGGGGACGATGTGAATCTCCTGGAGTTTTACATCATCTTCCTCATTGTGGGCTCCGTGCTGGCCCTGGCAAAGGACATTCTGCTCCGCTCCTTGGCCGGATACATCCCCGCCATTTTAGGCGGCCTGGTGGTCTCCGCCATCCTGGGCGTGGCCGCCGGCCTGGTGTTCGGGGTGTCTCCCACAGAGACCATTATGAAGTACGTGCTCCCCATTATGGGAGGCGGAAACGGCGCCGGCGCCGTGCCCTTAAGCAACATCTATGAGCAGGTGACGGGAGACGCGGCGGCAAACTTCTACGGCTTTGCCATCATCATCCTGACGGTGGGAAATATTTTCGCTATCGTAGGCTCCGCCATGCTGAACGTGGTGGGCCAGAAGTTTCCCAAGATGACGGGAGACAAGAGAACCCTGGTGCGTGGCGGTGAAAACCTTGCCAGAGACGACAAGAAGGTAAAATATACCATCAACGATATGCTGGGCGCCATGGTCATCGCCTTCGCCTGCTACAGCGTAGGCCGGATCATGGGAAAGAAGATCCTTCCCACCATCGCGGGAGCGTCCATTCATCCCTACGCCTACATGATCATCTTTGTGGTGATCCTGGCGGCCCTGGGTGTGATCCCTGCCAACATCCGCGCCGGCGCCAAGCGCCTTCAGTCCTTCATGACCAGCGTGCTGGGCATGGTGATCATGGTAGGAATGGGAGCAGACTTTGACATCGCGGAGCTGTTTACGGTAATGACTCCCGGCAACGTGATTATGGCATTCTTCATCGTAGTGGGCGCCATCATCGGCGCCGGCGGCGTGGGCTATCTGGTGGGCTTTTACCCGGTGGATTCCGCTCTGACGGCCGGCCTGTGCATGGCAAACCGCGGCGGCTCCGGAGACCTGGCCTGCCTGGGCGCTGCGGACCGTATGGATCTGATGGCCTACGCACAGCTTTCCTCCCGTCTCGGAGGCGGCATTGTGCTGATCATCGCGTCCTTCCTGTTCTCATTCTGGCTGTAATAAGGATAAAGGAGTAAAAAGGAGTTATGGTTGCATATTTCCGGTTTCAGAATAATCTGCTGATGGCTCTGGGGGCGGTTTTGGGACTGGGGGCTGCGGTGCTCTGCCGCAGTTTCCTGCCCCAGGACCTGCCGGGCTATATCCTGGCGTTTCTGGCGGCCCTGGCGGCATTTGCCGGGGTGGTGGCGGGAAGGATTGTCTCCTTCTTTGCCGCCGGCAGAAGGCGGAAGGCGCTTTTGGACATCCTCTATACAGAGGGGGACGCGAAACGGTTTCTGGAGAAATTCTCCCCGGTAGTAAAGGGGATCCCCTCCGGAACCGTGGAGTATGTGGACGGCGTCCACCACCTGGCCTATGCCTATGAGGCCATGGGAGAGTATGACAAAAGCCTGGAGCTTTTGAACAGCCTGAAACCGGAAAGCCTCCGGCTCCACAGCCTGGTGGGCCAGTCCCTGGTGACGAACCAGAAACTGCGCCTCTGCCTGTTAAAAGGGGAGACGGAGGCGGCGAAGGCCCTGTTAGAGGAGCTGGAGGCTTTAAAGGAGACCGCCAGGACGAGGGCTCCGGCCGTGTGTTCCAGCCTGGAGGAGTGCTTGCGCCTGTTCGGCATCTGGCTTGCCCTTCTCTCCAAGGAACGGCCTGTCACCGGCGGGGACATCTCCTACGTGGAGGAGGAAATCCGCCTGACGGAAAACCCCATTCACCGGCGGGAGATGAATGGGCTGCTGGAGCAGCTTAAGCTGGCGGAGGAATAAAAACGCAGTTTCCTGTTAAAGAAAAGACGGGAGCGGCCGCAGGCAGAGAGATTCTGCCGGAGCGGCCGCTCCCGTTTTCCTTTTTCCGGGAAAGCTGGTCTCCCGGGAAAAGGAATGTGCGCGGTAAAGCGCCGGAACGGTTTTACAGGAATTGGATGCACACCGGGCTGCCGGTGGGGATGACGCGGGAGGTGGGAGTGAGCTGGCCTGTGGCCGGGTCAAAGAAGAACTCCACGATGGTGTCGCTGTCCTCGTTTGCCACGTAGCACCGCCCGTTGGGGCCAAAGCAGAAATACCGTGGCGTCTTTCCCAGGCATGGGAAAAATCCCGTATTTTTCAGATAGCCGGTGCAGGGGTCGATGCGGTACACCGCCATCAGGTCGGTGTAGCGGTTGGATACGATCACATAGCCGCCGTCCGGGCTCACCATCACCTCGCTGGCGTCGGAGTATCCGGTCACCGTCTCCGGGACGGTGGAGAGCTCCTGCAGGGCCGTCAGCTGTCCGCTTTCGTGGTCGAACTGGAAATAGAGGACTTTGTTGCCTTTCTCCTCGCACATATAGAGCCAGCGGTTGTTGGGATGGATGGCGGCGTGGCGCGGCTCGTCCCAGGTTCTGGCCAGAAATCGGGAGGTTTCCTCAAACTCCCCGCTTTCCGGATGGTATTTTAAGGCCCGAATCTGGCCGTAGCCGTTTACCCGTCCCTGGGCGCAGGCGAACAGGTACTCTTTGGAATGATCCCAGAGGCACTGATGGATGGTGGAAACCTGTCCTTCCTGTTTCCCCTCATAAGTGTAGGCAGCCTTGATTTCCCCCAGGGAGCCGTCCGGCCGGCGCTCGATAGAGTAGAGGGTTCCGCCCTGGAGGGTGGCCACGATCACAAACCGGTTGGCGGCATCTACGGTGATGTCCACCGGGTTTCTGCCGCCGATGTCCACGGTGTTTAAGTGTTTCAGGGTACCGTCCTCCCGGATCTCGTAGCTGGAGACCAGGGTCAGGTCCCCGTGTACGCTGTAGAGGAACCGTTTCTCCTGGTCAAAGCACTGGAAACTGGGATTGTCCGCCACAGACAGACACTGGCATTCCTCCCAGCCGCCGTCCGGCCGGATACCGTAGACGGTCAGCCCCTTTCCCCTGGCGTTTCGTTCCTTCGTGGTCCGGCATCCCACGTAAACATAGTCGTAGTTCATCATAGCTTGCACTGCTCCTTCCGATGATATTTGATTGGCTCCATTATAGAGAAGAAGAAAAGGGATGTAAAATCAGAAATTCCATATGGAGGTATAAATGCTGTTCGGTTCAAAATTCATCACATTGCACAATGAAAAAGACAAAAATTGCGCAGTATAGACAAAGAAAAGGGAAAAAGCGATAAGTTTTCGCTTATAATCAATGAAAAATTACGTATTTTACCATAAAAAAACGGACTGCTACAATACTGGTATCAAAAAAGTTTCAGGCGAAATCCCTTCCGCTCCCGGGGGAGAGGCAGGTCCCATTGCCTCCGGAGGAGAGGCGCAGGTGCTGCGGGAGAGGGAGATGCGCCAAAGGCTTTGACTCCGCCGGGGACCAGCTCTCCCGGGGAGAAAAACAGGATTGGAGGAATGGAATATGGCAATCGTATCATTGATCGCTCTGGGGGCGGCAATCGTGCTGGGCTTTGTGCGGAAGGCAAACGTGGGAATTGTGGCAATGGCCCTGGCGTATCTCATCGGGCTGGCCTACGGCCTGCCGGCAAAACAGATCACGGGAGGGTTCAGCTCCTCCCTGGCGTTAACCATGATCGGGGTGATGTATTTGTTCGCCGTAGTAGGGGGAAACGGCACGCTGGAGCTGCTGGCCCGCCGGATCACGGCGTTGGCGGGAGGAAACCGGTATCTGCTCTATGTGGCCATCTATGTGATCGGCTTGATTCTCTCCGGCGTGGGGCCTGGGGCCATCCCGTCCTTAGCCATCATCCCGGTATTGGCCATCCCTGTGGCGCTGAAAGCGGGGATCAATCCCATTTTGCTCTCCCTCATCGGGCAGATGGGCGCCCAGTGCGTGCGGATGTGTCCCATCACCCCGGAGGCCGTGGTGGTGAGCGGCCTGATGACGGAACAGGGCTTAGACGGCAGCACTCTGCCTGGGATGTGGTGCCTGTGGGCTACGGAGCTGGTGATGATCGCCTGCGTGTTTGTGTTCTTTAAAGGCTGGAAGTTTGACAAGCCTCTGGAGTCCATCCGGGCAGAGAAGGCGGAGGCATTCTCCGGAAAGCAGCTTTTGACCCTGGCTGGCCTGTTTCTCATGATCGCCGCTGTGGTGGTGTTCCGCACGGACGTGGGACTGACCAGCCTGGTGGTGGGAACGGCACTGATCCTTTTGGGCTGTGCCGACGAGAAGGCGGTGGTAAAAGCCATCCCCTGGAACACCATTCTGATGGTTCTGGGTGTAGGGGTGCTGATGAACATTGTGCAGATCTCCGGCGGCGTGGAGATTTTAGCCGGTTCCATTTCCAAGATCAGTTCCTCCCGCACCATTACCGCCATGATGTGCGGCGTGTCCAGCGTGATGTCCTTCTTCGCGTCAGGGCTGGGCGTGGTGTTCCCCACCCTTATCCCCACCGTGGGCAGCATCGCCTCCCAGCTGGGAGGAGTGAACCCGGTGGAGCTGATGGCCGCTGTGGTGATTGGCGGGACCGTGGCCGGTTTTACCCCCATTTCCACCGCGGGAGCGCTGATTTTAGCAGGAGTGTCCCAGTTCCCGGAGGTCAGTGACAAATACTCCCAGAATAAGATGTTTGTGGAGCTGTTTATCGTGTCCTTCCTGTGTATGTTCATCAGCGTAGTCATGGGCGGCCTTGGCATTTACCGGGTGATCTGCGGCTGAGGAGAGAGGATGGCTTGTGCAACGGTCTGGGGACTGGTATAATGGGAATAAACACAAGATAAACCCCATCGAGACGGAGTCGAGATGGTACAATGGGGGGAAAGACGTGGATTCCAAACAGATTCAGTACATATTAAAGGTGGCGGAATGCCAGAATATCACCCGGGCCGCGGAGCAGCTCTACGTATCCCAGCCGGCCCTCAGCCATTTTATCTCCAAGGTGGAGGAGGAGCTGGGCGCGAGGATTTTTAACCGGGGCACCAGCCCTCTGACCCTGACCCAGGCGGGAGAGCGGTACGTGAGGACGGCCCGGATGATGATGAGCCTGGAGGAGAGCTTAAAACAGGACATTGAAAACCTGCGGGACTGCCAGACGGGGGAGATCGTCCTGGGGCTGTCGGACATGAGGGCCACCTCCCTTCTGCCCTTTGTGCTGCCGGATTTTTGCCGCCTCTATCCCAACGTGAAAATCCGCACCGTGGAGTCCTCCAGCCGGGAGGTGGAGGAAAACGTGCGCCGTGGCGCGGCAGAGATAGGGATCATCCCCCTCTTTGACCAGGGGCAGGATCTGGCGTCCATGCCCCTTTACGATGAGGAACTGGTGCTGGTATCGCCCCAGGATCTCCAAAGCAGCCGGGGATCTGTGAGAAACTGGGTTTCCATGGAGGACGTGAATGAGAAAGATTTTGTGGTCCTGACCAGGGGAAACCGTCTGCGTAGGGCGGTGGACGCCATTTTTCTGGAGCACGGGGTCAAGCCCCGGAGCCTGTTAGAATCCTCCAACAACATGACCGTCTATATGCTGGCCACCGCCGGAATGGGCTTAGCCATCGTGCCGGAGAGCGTGGTGCGCATGATGAACCCGGTGCGGGTTCCCAAGATCTATTCCATCGGAAAAGCCGGATTCCACTGGAGCATCGGGGCGGTGTGGCGGGAGGATACGGCCCTCACCGGTGCCCATCAGCAGCTGCTGCGCCTGCTGCAGAACCGGTAGAGCGGTATCTGTGACAGGATCCTATTTGATCAATATTTATCAGTAGGATCATAAGATCACACCCTGAGAACCTGCGGATGTGTCAAAATTTGCCAGGCCAATTCGATGCGTGCCCGTCGCGTCGGATTGGCCTGGCGGCTGAAATGTCCTATTTTTATGAAACCAGCGGTTTTATCCCGGTATTTTAAGGTGCCGTGCTGTGTTTCGGCACAAAGTATTCCTTTTTCCATGCGCCTTCTAATTTGAGAAGTTCGATCTTTTTATCAATTCCTCCCGCATATCCCGTCAGGCTGCCGCTGCTTCCCACCACCCGGTGGCAGGGGACAATAATGGAAATTTCATTGCGCCCCACAGCGCCTCCAACCGCCTGCGCGGACATCCGTTTCAGCCCGCGGCTGGCAGCGAGCCGCTTGGCGATTTCTCCATAGGTCGTGGTCTGCCCATAGGGAATGGAGTAGAGGATTTCCCACACTTCATTTTGAAAGTCTGTGCCGGTAAAATGGAGCGGCACTTTAAAATCCGGCTCTCTGCCGGAAAAATAGATGTCAAGCCATGTTTTTGCCTGTTTCAATACGGGTAGTTCCTTTTCTTCGTGCTCTTTGTCCAGATAAAGGGCGAAGTATTTCTGCCCCTCAAACCAAAGGCCGGTTAAACCGATTTCATCTGCGGCCAGCAGGATGGTTCCCAGGGGGGACGAGTAATGACTAATGTACTGCATATGATTCCTCCGTGTCAAAATATTGTTGAAATCTTACTTTCTGATCCCACGGCCGTTCTGTTTCTTCGGCGCTCTGTCCTTTATGTCCGGAATGGCGCCGCCTGCCACAGCCCATAAATACAGGCTGGCAACACTGCCGTAAGGAGTGAACCGCCTGCGGTATTTTTCAAACAATTTGCGGTCGATGGTCCTGTGGTGGTAGACCATGCGCAGCCCCCGCCGGATTGCCAAATCATCAAAACTGAAAATATCAGGCCGCTGCAAACAGAACAGTAAAATCATTTCCGCCGTCCATACTCCGATGCCTTTCAGAGAGGCTAAGGCTGCAATGGCCTCGCTGTCCGGCAGCCGGGAAATATGCTCTAAATCAAATTCTCCGTTCTGCACCTTTTCCGCAAAATCCCTGATGTATTCCGCTTTGCGAAACGTCATGCCGAGGGACTGCAGTGCTGCAAGATCAGCCGTCGATACAGTGGCGGCGTTTATTTCCCCAAACCGGTCTTTCATGCGCTGCCAGATGGTGGCCTGCGCTTTTGAGGAGATTTGCTGTCCGATGATGTGATGAATCACAGAGGAGAACAAATCGTCGTCCGCCTCCCGGTCAATATGGCCGATGGTCTCGATCACCGCGCCTAAAACCTTATCTTTGCGTTTCAGATACTCTGTTTCTTTGTCGCCGTATAAAAAATACAATTCATTCCCTCCTTGCCGCCTTGACCGTTTCTTCCGGAAATATTATGATGTAGGGGTCAAAAGGTATTTTAACCCCTATGATACCGGATTGCTTCACATTACGTGATCCCGCAATCCTGGGAAACATTCATAATCCGCTCATTTTTCTACGAAAAATGGCTGCTTATTCATGTTTT
>OLRK01002820.1_pt1 | contig 10097 bp, 4 predicted proteins | sample 1672911 | NCBI WGS metagenome assembly OLRK01 (sample SAMEA3136736, study PRJEB25190) | human gut metagenome | biome: human gut; feature: human-associated habitat; material: faeces | place: Austria | collected 2013
CCATCCGCCGCTACTTATCCGGAGGCATCGGGGATCTGTACGATCCCCGCCTTTTAAAGGATGTGGAGCTGGCCGTCCGCATTTTAATAGAAAAAATCCAGGCGGGAAGACGGATCCGCATCATCGGCGACTACGACATCGACGGCGTCTGTTCCACCGCCATCCTTTACATGGCCCTGCGCCGGGTGGGGGCCCAGGTGGATTATGAAATTCCCGACCGCATCCGGGACGGCTACGGCATCAACGTGATGATCATTGAGGCGGCCTTCCGGGATGGGATCGACACCCTGCTCACCTGCGACAACGGGATCGCCGCGGTGGAGGAGATCCGCCGGGCAAAGGAGCTGGGCATGACGGTGATCATCACCGACCACCACGAGGTTTTAAACGTGGATGGAGAGGAAATCAAGCCGGCCGCCGACGCCGTGGTGGATCCCAAGCAGAAGGACTGCCCTTATCCAAATCCGGAGATCTGCGGCGCCGTGGTGGCCTGGAAACTGGTGAAACTCCTCTACGAGGCCTGCGGCGTGGGAGAGCAGGAGTGGATGGAGCTTTTGGAGCTGGCGGCAGTGGCCACTGTAGGAGACGTGATGCGCCTCCAGGACGAAAACCGCATCATCGTCCGGGAGGGATTAAAACGGATCGGTTCCACGAAAAACATAGGCCTGCGAAAGCTGGCGGAAAAAAACAACCTGGATTTAAACCACCTCACCGCTTACCACATCGGCTTTGTCATCGGCCCCTGCCTAAACGCCGGCGGCCGCTTACAGACGGCGAAAATGGCCCTGGCCCTTCTGCTCTGCGGCATGGACGGAGAAAACGGGCCGGATGCCCCGCAGCCGGAGGAAGTCCAGGCCGAGGCCGGCCGCCTGGCCCTGGAGTTAAAAGAGCTAAACGACAAGCGGAAGGCCATGACCCTGGAGGGCACCGAGGCGGCCTCCGCCCTGGTAGATCAGCATTATCAGAATGACAAGGTGCTGGTGGTGTTTCTGCCCGACTGCCACGAGTCCCTGGCCGGCATCATCGCCGGCCGCCTGCGGGAGAAATACCAGAAACCGTCCCTGGTGCTCACCCGGGCTGAAAACGGGGCGAAAGGCTCCGGCCGCTCCATTGAGACCTACCATATGTTCCAGGGGCTGGTGGAGGTGCGGGATCTGCTGACGAAGTTCGGCGGCCACCCCATGGCGGCCGGTTTCTCCCTTTCGGAGGAAAACATCGGCGAATTCCGCCGCCGCCTGAATGAAAACGCCCGGCTGACGGAGGAAGATTTCACCGCCAAAATCTGGATTGACGTGCCCATGCCGTTAGAGTATATCACAGAGGAGCTGGTGGAAGAATTTAAAGTCCTGGAGCCCTTTGGCCAGGGCAATGAAAAGCCTCTGTTCGCCCAGAAAAATTTAAGCATCCGCAGCGTCCGGGTACTGGGGAAAAACAGGAATGTGGCCCGTTTATCCCTGGTGACGGAGGGCGGTTACCCCATGGACGGCATCTGGTTTGGGGATGGGGACGGCTTTTTGGCGGAAATGGGCTCCTGCCGCCGCATGGACGCGGTTTACTATCCCGACATAAACGAGTACAATGGAAACAGGAGTCTTCAGATTATTATTAAAAACTACCAGTTCCGGTAAGCATTTTTGCCGTTTCTGGTTGTATATAAGGAAAGAAAAAGGAGGTACAAGAAAATGGTGAAAGAAGTCATGGATTTTATCGCCGCTTATGACAGCGAGGTAGGCGCGGCCGTGCGGGCCGAGTTTGACCGGCAGTCCAGGAATCTGGAGCTGATCGCGTCGGAGAACATCGTATCCGAGGCGGTTATGATGACGATGGGAACGGTTCTCACCAACAAATACGCGGAAGGATACCCCGGCAAGCGCTACTACGGCGGCTGCGAGCACGTGGACGTGGCGGAGACCATCGCCATCGAGAGGGCCAAAAAGCTGTTTGGCTGCGACTATGCCAACGTGCAGCCCCACTCCGGCGCCCAGGCTAATATGGCAGTGTTCATCGCCATGTTAAAACCGGGTGACACGGTGATGGGAATGAACCTGGACCAGGGCGGCCACTTAACCCACGGCAGCCCTGTCAATTTCTCCGGCCTGTATTTCAACATCGTGTCCTACGGGGTAAACGATGAGGGCTACATTGACTATGACCAGGTGGAGCGCATCGCCATGGAGAACCATCCCAAGCTGATCATCGCCGGCGCCAGCGCCTACGGCCGCACCATTGATTTCAAGCGGTTCCGGGAGATTGCGGACAAAGCCGGTGCTTACCTGATGGTAGATATGGCCCACATCGCCGGGCTGGTGGCCGCGGGACTTCATCCCAGCCCCATTCCCTACGCCGACGTGGTGACCACCACCACTCACAAGACCCTGCGGGGCCCCAGAGGCGGCCTGATCCTGGCAAACAAAGAGGCGGCGGAGAAATTCAACTTCAACAAAGCCATTTTCCCAGGCACCCAGGGCGGCCCCTTAGAGCACGTGATCGCCGCCAAGGCCGTCTGCTTTGGAGAGGCGTTAAAACCGGAGTTTAAGACGTACCAGCAGCAGGTGGTGAAAAACGCCGCCGCCCTGGCTGACGCCCTCCAGAAACAGGGCTTTCAGATTCTCACCGGCGGCACGGACAATCACCTGATGCTGGTGGATCTGAGGGACATGGACATCTCCGGCAAGGAGCTGCAGAACCGCTGCGACGAGGTCTACATCACCCTGAACAAAAACGCCGTTCCCGGCGACCCCAGGAGCCCCTTTGTCACCTCCGGCGTCCGCATCGGTACCCCGGCTGTGACCACCAGAGGCCTGGTAGAGGCCGACATGGAAAAGATCGCGGAGCTGATCTGGCTGACCGCCACCGACTTTGAGGCCAAGGCCGACTACATCCGCGGAGAAGTGACGAAGATTTGTGAGAAATATCCTATTTACAGATAAAGAGGAACCTGTATGAAAACCTTAAAAGACGAGTGTAGAATCGCCGTGGTCCAGGCCACGCCTGTCATGTTTGACAAGGAGAAATGCCTTCAGAAGGCGTTGGAGCTCATCGACCGGTGCGCCGCCAAAGCGGAGCTGATCGTGTTTCCGGAGCTGTTTATCCCTGGTTACCCCTACGGGATGACCTACGGCTTTACCGTTGGCTCCAGGAAGGAAAACGGCCGCAAAGACTGGAAAACTTACTATGACAACTCCATTTTAGCGGACGGGGAGGAGATGAAAGCCCTCATTGCCAGCGCCGTGAGCCATCAGGTATACGTGAGCATCGGCTACTCCGAGCGGGACGCCGTCACCGGCACCCTGTATAATTCCAACATGATGATCGCCCCCGACGGGACGGCCTTAAACCACCGGAAATTAAAGCCCACCGGCAGCGAGCGGGTGGTGTGGGGCGACGCCGACCGGGACTTTTTCCCGGTGATGGAGACGCCCTGGGGGCCCATGGGAAATCTGATCTGCTGGGAGAGCTATATGCCCCTGGCGCGGGTGGCCCTGTATCAGAAGGGGATCACCATCTACATTTCCCCCAACACCAATGACAACGAGGAGTGGCAGAACACCATCCGACACATCGCCATCGAAGGCCACTGCTATTTTGTAAACTGCGATATGTTCTTCACAAAGAAGGACTACCCTCAGACGGAGAGCGCCGGGGCGGAGATCGCGACCCTGCCGGATGTGGTCTGCCGGGGCGGGAGCTGCGTCATCGGCCCCAACGGCCACGCGGTTTCCGATACGGTCTGGGATCAGGAAGGCATCATTTACGCCACTCTGGATATGCAGAAGGTGCCCGCCAGCCGCATGGAACACGACGTCTGCGGCCACTACGCCCGCCCGGATGTGCTGAAACTGAATGTGAGAGACGAGTAAACCGAAACCTCCGCCAGGAGGAACCGGGAAACGGACGTCAAATAAAAGAGTAGAAAAGTCCTGCGGTGCCCGCTGTCCGGAAAAAGATCCGGATGGCGGGCATCCGCCGTTTCCCAGGACCATAGGAAAGGACGTTCCCTGAGACACAAAGCCTTCCGCACCTCCGCAGAACCCTCCGTAAAATCCTCCGCAAAACCTTCCGGCGGAAGGCGAAAGATACAGCGAAAGGTACAGCGAAAGGTACATTCCGAGCCGGATAGTATTTCCCCATATTTTGTGGTAAACTATAGGCAAACCCCTGAACGATCCATCAAAAAAGAAAGGAGCCGCCATGCCGGAACGCGTCTACATCGCCATTGATCTGAAATCCTTCTACGCCTCTGTGGAGTGTATGGAACGGGGCCTGGACCCGCTGGCCACAAACCTGGTGGTGGCGGATGCCAGCCGGACGGAAAAGACCATCTGTCTGGCCGTTTCCCCATCGTTAAAGGCATACGGGATCTCCGGCCGCGCCCGGCTGTTTGAGGTGGTGGAGCGGGTGCGGGAGGTGAACACGGAGCGGCTGCGCCTGGCGCCCGGCCGGGCTTTTTCCGGTTCCTCCTGGGATGACAGGGAACTGAAAACCCATCCGGAGCTGAAACTGGACTACATCGCCGCCCCGCCGCGGATGGCCCACTATATGGAGTACAGCACCCGCGTCTACGACGTGTATTTAAAATACATCGCTCCCGAGGACATCCACGTCTACTCCTTCGACGAGGTATTTATGGACGTCACCGCCTACTTAGACACCTACCGCCTGACGCCGCGGGAGCTGGCAAAGACCATCATTCAGGACGTGTTACAGACCACCGGCATCACCGCCGCCGCAGGCATCGGCACGAACCTCTACCTGGCCAAAATCGCCATGGACATCGTGGCCAAGCACGTGGACGCCGACGGGGACGGCGTGCGGATCGCCGAGCTGGACGAATACGCCTACCGCCGCCTGCTCTGGGGCCACCGGCCCCTGACCGACTTCTGGCGGGTGGGACGGGGCTACGCCAGGAAACTGAAGGAAAATGGCCTCTTTACCATGGGCGACGTGGCCCGCTGCTCCCTGGGCGGCCCGTCGGATTTCTATAACGAAGCCTTTCTGTACCGGCTGTTTGGTGTAAACGCCGAGCTTTTGATCGACCACGCCTGGGGCTGGGAGCCATGCACCATCGCCGACATCAAGGCCTACAAGCCCGCCTCCAAAAGCCTGGTCTCCGGACAGGTGCTCCAGTGCCCCTACTCCTGGGAAAAGGCCCGTCTGGCGGTGAAAGAGATGGCGGACCTTCTGGCCCTGGATCTGGTGGAAAAAGGGCTGGTCACCGGCCAGATGGTGCTGACGGTGGGCTACGACATTGAAAACCTCACGGACCCGGATCGAAAGAAATCCTACCGCGGGGAAATCCACCAGGACCGCTACGGCCGCCAGGTGCCCAAACACGCCCACGGCACCGCCAATCTGGACCGTCAGACCGCCTCCGCTCGGCTGATCACTGATGGGGTGCTGGAGCTTTACGACAGGATCGTGGACCGGAACCTTCTGATCCGCCGCCTCACCCTCACCGCCAACCAGGTGGAGGAGGAACGGGCCGTCAAAAAGGAGGAAACCTTCCGGCAGCTGGATTTATTCACCGACTACGCCGCGGAGGAAGAACGGCGCAGGGAGGAGGAAAAAGCCCTGGAGCGGGAGCGGAAAATGCAGCAGGCCGTGCTCTCCATCAAGAAGAAATTCGGCAAAAACGCCATTTTAAAAGGAATGAACCTGGAAGAAGGGGCCACCACAAAGACCAGAAACCAGCAGATCGGAGGACACAAGGCATGAGACGGGAGATTGACCACTCATTACAGAACAAATTTCAGAATTCCAGCCGGTATGAGGATATGCTGGAGCTGCCCCACCACATTTCCAGGGAGCGGCCGCGGATGGCCATGGAGGAGCGGGCCGCCCAGTTTTCTCCCTTCGCGGCCCTCACCGGCTACGGGGACGCCATCCGGGAGACGGGGCGGCTTACAGAGCGCCAGTTGGAGCTGGAACCGGACGTAAAAGACCGTTTAAACGAAAAACTCCGCCTTTTGATGGAGCTGCCAAGCCCCCGTCCGGAGGTGTCCATCGTCTATTTTCTGCCGGACGAGAAAAAGGAAGGGGGAAGTTACGTATCTGTACGCGGAAGGGTAAAAAAAGTAGATGAAAACAGCCGTCAGATTGTGATGGAGAATGGCGGCAGGATTCCTTTGGAGGCGGTGATGGAGTTGGACGGAGACATCTTTTCATCAGAAGAATAGGATCTGTAAATAAAAAGGGATGCGCAATCGTGCGAATCCCGCCAGAGGCTTTTGTGCCGTAGGAACATCGTTTCCTACTATGATATGAAAAATATGAAAAAACGAGTCTGGAGAGAAATGTTCTCCAGGCTCGTTTGACATTACAGCTGTTTTTATTTGGAAACGGCAGCGCGGGCTCTATCACCCGCAGCTTTTCTCCTCCGCCTCCGTCTCCTTCTTCAGATTCTTATGGGCGGTGGCCAGCATGAGCTTGATGCGGTTTAGCTGGTTTACCTCGCTGGCGCCGGGGTCGTAGTCTACGGCGATGATGTTGGCGCCGGGGTACTGCTGGCGCAGCTCCTTGATCACGCCTTTGCCCACGATGTGGTTGGGCAGGCAGCCAAAGGGCTGGGTGCAGACGATGTTTTCCACTCCGGAGTGGATCAGCTCCAGCATCTCACCTGTGAGGAACCAGCCCTCGCCGGTCTGGTTGCCTAAGGATACGAAATCCTTGGCCATGTCCGCCAGCTTGTCGATACGGGCCTGGGGGCCGAAATGACGGCTGGCCTCCAGCTCCTTCCTGGCGGTTTTGCGGAAATACTCCAGAAGGGAGATTCCCATGTTGCAGAGCCGGGCGGTGGATTTTTTGCCGCCTAAGTGTTCGGCCTTAAAGTTGCTGTTGTAGAAACAGTACAGCAGGAAATCCATGAGATCCGGCATTACCGCCTCCGCGCCCTCGGACTCCAAAAGCTCCACGATGTGGTTGTTGGCCAGGGGGGAGAATTTCACCAGGATCTCGCCCACAATGCCCACCTTCGGCTTTTTCACGTCCAGACGGGGCAGGCTGTCAAACTCCCGGATAATTCCCTTCACATTCCGCCCAAACTCCATCATGGACGGGTTCTTCTTTGACAAAGAGGCGATGCAGCGCTCCCGCCATTTGGCGTGCAGGGCGTCGGCCGCTCCCGGTTCCTTCTCATAGGGCCTGGTGGCGTAGAGCACCCGCATGAACACATCCCCGTACACCACCGCCTGCATGGCCTTGGTGAGCATGAGGGGGCTCATGGTAAAGCCGGGGTTCGTCTCCATGCCGTTGGCATTGACAGAGATCACGGGGATCTGGCTCATGCCCGCCTTCTCCAGGGCACGGCGGATAAAGCCGATGTAGTTGGAGGCACGGCAGCCGCCGCCGGTCTGGCTCATGACCACAGCGGTGTGGTCTAAATCGTATTTTCCGGACAGCAGGGCGTCCATGATCTGTCCGATGACGATGAGGGACGGGTAGCAGGCGTCGTTGTTTACATACTTTAAGCCCATGTCCACGGCGTTCCGGTCGTGGTTTTGCAGCACTTCCAGCTTGTAGCCGAAGGAGCGGATGGCCGGCTCAATGAGCTCAAAGTGGATGGGAGACATCTGGGGGCATAAAAGGGTGTAGTCCTTTTTCATCTCCTTGGTAAACATGACCCGGTTGTAGGCGCTGGAAACCACCTTCCGCTCAATGTGTTTCTGGTCTCTCACCCGCAGGGAGGAGATCAGGGAGCGGATGCGGATTCTGGCGGCGCCCAGGTTATTTACCTCGTCGATCTTTAACACGGTATAAATCTTTCCGGAGCGGGTGAGAATGTCGCTCACCTGGTCGGTGGTGACGGCATCCAGGCCGCAGCCGAAGGAGTTTAACTGGACCAGGTTCAGGCATTCGGAGTGTTTTACCACCTCGGCAGCCCGGTACAGGCGGCTGTGATACATCCACTGGTCGGTGACGATCAGGGGGCGCTCCGGGGTTCCCAGATGGGAGATGGAGTCCTCTGTCAGCACCGCGAATCCATAGGAGGTGATCAGCTCCGGGATTCCGTGATGGATCTCCGGATCCACGTGGTAGGGGCGGCCGGCCAGCACGATTCCCTGCTTGTGGTTCTGTTTCAGGTACTGGATGACCTCCTCGCCCTTCTTTTCCATATCCGTCCGGGACTGGAGAAGCTCTGCCCACGCCTTTTTGGCGGCAGCGGCCGTCTCCGCCTCCGGAATGCCAAATTCCTTCTTAAAGAAGTCCACCAGCTGGGCCGACAGCACTTCCTCGTTGGTGAAGGCCATAAAGGGATTTAAGAAACGGATTCCCTTTTCCTTGATTTCCTCCACGTTGTTTTTGATGTTCTCCGCGTAGGAGGTGACCATGGGGCAGTTGAAATGGTTGCCCGCCTCCGGCGTCTCGTTCCTCTCGTAGGGGACGCAGGGGTAGAAAATGGTCTGAATGTCCTGGGCGATCAGCCAGGCGATGTGGCCGTGCACCAGCTTGGCCGGGTAACACTCCGACTCGCTGGGGATGGACTCGATGCCCAGCTCGTAGAGCTTTTTTGTGGACTGGGGAGACAGCACGGTGCGGAATCCCAGCTCCTTAAAGAGAACGGCCCAGAAGGGGAAATTCTCGTACATATTCAGCACCCGCGGGATGCCGATGGTGCCTCTGGGGGCGATGTCCGCCGTCAGGGGCTCGTAGTCAAACATCCGGTGGTACTTGTAGTCAAACAGGTTTGGAATGTCCTTTTTCACCTTCTCCTTGCCCAGGCCCCGCTCACAGCGGTTTCCGCTGACAAAGTGGCGGCCGCCGCCGAACTGGTTGATGGTGAGCACGCAGCTGTTGGTGCAGCCCTTGCAGCGGGAGATGGTGGTGGTGTACTTTAAGCCCAGGATCTTTTCCATGGGGAGCATGGTGCTGCCCTTGGCGGCGTCGTAGCGCTCCCTGGCGATGAGGGCCGCTCCGAAGGCGCCCATGATCCCGGCGATGTCCGGGCGGACGGCGTCGCAGCCGGCGATTTTCTCAAAGCTGCGGAGCACGGCGTCGTTGTAAAAGGTGCCGCCCTGTACCACCACGTGTTTTCCCAGGTCAGAGGCGGAGGTGATCTTGATGACCTTAAACAGGGCATTCTTGATTACGGAGTAGGCCAGTCCGGCGGAGATGTCCGCCACGGAGGCGCCCTCCTTCTGGGCCTGCTTTACGTTGGAGTTCATAAATACGGTGCAGCGCGTTCCCAGGTCCGTGGGATTTTTCGCGAACAGGGCTTCTCTGGCGAAATCCTTTACCTCGTAGTTTAAGGATTTTGCGAAGGTCTCGATGAAGGAACCGCAGCCGGAGGAGCAGGCCTCGTTTAACTGCACGCTGTCCACGGTGCCGTTTTTGATGCGGATGCACTTCATGTCCTGGCCGCCGATGTCCAGGATGCAGTCCACCTCCGGCTCAAAAAAGGCGGCGGCGTAGTAGTGGGATATGGTCTCCACCTCGCCCTCGTCCAGCATAAAGGCGGCCTTTAAAAGGGCCTCGCCGTAGCCGGTGGAGCAGGAGTAGACGATCTTTGCCTTTTCCGGCAGCAGCTCGTTGATCTCCCCCATGGCGCGGATGGCCGTGGCCAGGGGAGAACCGTTGTTATTGTCGTAGAACCGGTAGAGGAGGCTTCCGTCCTCGCCCACCAGGGCCACCTTGGTGGTGGTGGAACCGGCGTCGATACCTAAAAAGCAGTTGCCCTCGTAGGTGGAAAGATCTGCTTTTTTCACGCAGTGGCCGTTGTGCCGCTCCGTGAAAGCGCGGTATTCCTCCTCGTTTGCAAACAGGGGCTCCATCCGTTTGACCTCAAAGTCCATCTGGATGCCGTGCTCCAGCTTGTGGATCAGGCTGTCAATCTCCATGGCGCCCTTGCCCTCGCTGTTCATGGCGGCGCCGATGGCGGCAAACAGGTGGGAGTGGTCCGGGGCGATGATGTGCTCCGGGGTCAGGCGCAGGGTGCGAATAAAGGCGTTTCTCAGCTCCGGAAGGAAGTGGAGCGGGCCGCCGAGGAAGGCCACGTTTCCGCGGATGGGTTTTCCGCAGGCCAGTCCGCTGATGGTCTGGTTCACTACGGCCTGAAAAATAGAAGCAGCCAGATCCTCTCTGGTAGCTCCTTCATTGATCAG
>OLRK01002823.1_pt1 | contig 10086 bp, 7 predicted proteins | sample 1672911 | NCBI WGS metagenome assembly OLRK01 (sample SAMEA3136736, study PRJEB25190) | human gut metagenome | biome: human gut; feature: human-associated habitat; material: faeces | place: Austria | collected 2013
CGGGACGCCTACCAGCTTTCCCTGGAGCACCACGGGGCGGATTATGAGTTAAACGTGCTGTTTCAACGGGCGCTGGCAGCTGCCAAGCGGATCAAGACGGACACCCGGATCTCCAGCACCCCTCTCTCCATCGCTACGTTGGTGGCAAACGAGGTGTTCCACTTCAAGAAGGAGGGGGCGGACCAGGAAAAGCGGGTGATGGTCATTGGAATGAGCGGCAAGATGGGCAGCACCATCACGAAGAACATTCTGAGCAAACCGGGGATCCAGGTGACAGGGACCTACCGCGCCCACAAGCCTCAGTTCCTGATGGAGTCAAGCAGCGACCAGGTGCGCCTGGTAAGCTATAAAGACCGCTACCAGTATATGGACGAGATGGACATTGTGATCAGCGCCACCTCCGGCCCTCACTACACGGTGACGGCCAGCGAGCTGGCTCCGACCCTGCGGACGGGAAAGAAACGGCTGTTCATCGACGTGGCGGTGCCCATTGATATGGATCCTGCCATCCGCGGACTGGAGGGGCTGACGCTCTACGACATCGACTATTTTGAGACGCTGTCTAAAAACAATACGGAAATCAAATTAAAGGAGCTGGATCGTGCCAGATCCATCATGGAGGAGGATCTGGACGGGGCTATCCGGGAGGTGCTGTTTCACCCCTACATCCGCCGCATGGACGAGATCCGGCAGGCGTTTGCGGGGAAACGGCTGGACACGGTGCTGTTTCAGATCCGGGATCATGTGAGCAGCGAGGAACTGAAGGTGATTTTAAAGACGCTGGACGGTTTGGAGGTCTGGCTGAGGGAGGAGTAGACAGTGGCGTATTTTCCATTTTTTGTGGACATAGAAGGGCAGGACTGCCTGATCGTCGGCGGCGGAAACGTGGCATACCGGAAGGTGCTGGTGCTGGCGGACTACGGAGTCCGGATCCGGGTGGTGGCTCCGGAGCTGGAGGAGGAGCTGACAGAGCTGGAGAAACGGTTCCGGGAGGAAGGACGGGGGGATTTTCTGACCTTGATCTGCCGGAAATTTGAGGACCGGGATCTGGAGGGGGCAGACTTTGTGGTGGCAGCCACGGAGGACGAGGCCCTGAATCACCGCATTTCCGCCCTCTGCCGGGAGAGTAAGACGCCGGTGAACGTGGTGGACGTGCAGGCGGAGTGCAGTTTCATTTTCCCGGCCCTGGTGCGGGACGGGGATATTACAGTGGGGATTTCCACCGGTGGCAGCAGCCCCACCATCGCCCAGTACCTGAAACGGCGGTTCCGGGAGGCCATCCCTGAAGGCTTTGGGGAGCTGGCGGCGGAGCTGGGGAGCTACCGGGAGCTGGTGAAGGAGCAGGTGGATGATATTTCCGTGAGAACGGAGCTGTTCCGGGCCATGGTGGACGAGGGGATTGCCCGCGGCTGCCGTCTGAGCCGGGAGGAAGCGCAGGAAATGATACGCAGGAGGCTGGAGAGATGATGGAAGGTGGAGTAATCCGCATTGGAACGAGAAAAAGTGATCTGGCGGTGATCCAGACGAAACTGGTGGCGGACGCCATCGAAAAGGCCAGTCCGGACGTCCGGACGGAGCTGGTGCTGCGTCAGACCATGGGAGATAAAATCCTGGGGAAACCGCTGCTGGAGTTCGGCGGAAAAGGCGTTTTTGTATCGGAATTTGAGGAAGGGCTGGCCAAGGGGGAAATCGACTTGGCCGTCCACAGCGCCAAGGATATGCCCATGGATCTGGCGGAGGGGCTGGCTATCGTGGCTGTGCCGGAACGGGAGGATCCCCGGGACGTGCTGGTGACGGTGGCAGGCCGGGAGCTTTCCGGGAAGAAGGAGATTGTCATCGGCACTTCCAGCCCCAGGCGGCAGGTGCAGATCGAGGCCATAGGGCCTAAGCTGTGGCCTGGAGCCGCCGTTCGCTGCGAGATGCTCAGGGGAAATGTGAATACCCGTCTGCGCAAGCTGGAGGAAGGGGGCTACGACGGCATTTTGCTGGCGGCCGCCGGCTTAAAGCGGTTGGGATTTCTGGACGGGAGCCTGCCTCAGTTTCAGTTCCACTTTTTTGACTGCGAGACCTTTATCCCGGCGGGAGGCCAGGGCATCCTGGCGGTGGAAGGCCGGGAAGGAGATGAGAGGGCGGAGATGGCCTGCCGGGCCATGGAGGATCCGGAGGCCCGTCTCTGCCTGCTCACGGAGCGGAAGGTGCTGCGGCTTTTGAATGCCGGCTGCCACGAGCCCATCGGCGTGTTTTCCCGGATTCTGGAGGACGGGCAGATGGAGCTCTTTGGCATCTGCGGCCGGAAGGGCGTGGTGCGAAAGACTCACCTGACGGGACCGGCGGCCCAGGCAGAGGAGCTGGCGGTACAGGCGGCCGGAGAGCTGGATGGGTGAGAGAAAGATTGAATCATCGAAATATAGATTGAAACGTTGAAATATAAAAATGTTGAAATGTATTGAAAATAAAAGATAATTTTGAAAATATAGATAATTAAGAATAATACAGAAATATAGAAAACTCGGGAAATATAGAAAATCTAAGTAATTCTGAAAGTTCGGAATTACTGGGGATTTTTGATATTTTAAATAGACTTGATATTCTTAATTATTTTGATAAATGAAATTTCAATGTAATTTTGACGTGTTCGGTTTTCTCTGCATTTTTTGCATTTTAGTAATTTCTTACCTTTTTGATAATTATGGTAATTCCGGAAATTTACGGGTTTGCAGTTCTATGGATTTGCAGGCTCACGGTTTACAGTTTCGCGGTTTACAGTTTTGTGGTTCGCAGTTTCGCAGTTTGCAGCCTTGCTGTTTTGCGGGCGAACGGGCGCGGCAGCTGGCGGGAGCTGCGAATTGGTTTATTTGGTTAAAAGAGCGAAGGAGGCTATGGATGAAAACGACGGAGAATGTGGGCGCTGTTTATCTGGTGGGAGCGGGACCGGGGGACCCTGGTCTGATCACCGCCAAGGGAATGGCCAGGCTGAACCGCTGTGATACGGTGGTGTATGACTCCCTGTCGTCGGACCAGCTGCTGGAGCTGGCGCCGGAGAAGGCGGAGCGGATCTATGTGGGAAAACGGGCTGGGCAGCATTCCATGAAACAGGAGGAGATCAATCGTCTGCTGGTGGAGCTGGGGACAGCCGGGAGGATGGTGGTGCGCCTCAAAGGCGGAGACCCCTTCGTATTTGGACGGGGCGGAGAGGAAGTGCTGGCTCTTGAGGCGGCGGGAATCCCCTACGAGGTGGTGCCTGGTGTGACCAGCGCGGTGGCAGTCCCGGCTCATGCGGGCATTCCGGTGACCCACCGGACCATGAGCCGCAGTTTCCACGTGATGACGGGACACACTTTGTCGGAGGACGGCACGCTGCCGCCGGATTTTCCGGCCTTTGCCAGGCTTTCCGGGACGCTGGTGTTCCTCATGGGCCTGGGAAACCTCCATCCCATCGTATCCGGCCTGCTGGAGGCGGGAAAACCGGCTGAGACGCCGGCGGCGGTGATTGAAAATGGGACGCTGCCGGAGGAGCGGTTTGTAAAAGGAACTCTGGGAGACATTGAGGACCGGGTGGCGGAGGCAGGAATCGGCACGCCGGCCATTATTGTGGTAGGGGAGACCGTTTCTCTGGATTTCCGGGCTACGGTCAGACGGCCCCTGGACGGAGTGCGGGTAAGCGTGACGGGAACGCCGGCGTTTACGGAAAAATTGCTGGCCTCCCTGACGGCTCTGGGAGCCGAGGCGGAACGGGTCTGCGGTTTAGGGGTAAAATCCCATCTGGACAGCCCCGGGATGACGGCGGCGTACCAGTCCCTGGAGCGGTATACGTGGCTGGTGTTTACCAGTGCCAACGCGGTGCGGTTGTTTTTCGAGGGGCTTTTGGCCGCCGGACGAGATCACCGCAGCCTGGGCCGGATGAAACTGGCGGCTGTGGGAAAAGGGACGGCCAGGGAGTTAAAAACCTTTGGATTCCTGGCGGATTACGTGCCGGAGCGCTATCAGGTGGAGGATCTGGCTGCCGGGCTGGCAAAGCTCGCGGGGCCGGAGGACTGGCTTTTGATTCCCCGTTCTTCCGGCGGATCTCCCATTTTAAATGAAACGCTGGACCGGGCGAAAATCCGGTATGACGACGTGGTGCTCTACGATGTGGAGGGAACCTGGAGGGAAAAAGAGAGACTGGAGGAGACGTTGAAAGCCTCCCATTATCTCACCTTTGTCAGCGCGTCGGGGGTGGAGGCCTTTTTTGACGGACTGACGGAGGAGGAACGGAAGGCTCTGGACCAGGTGCGGGTGGTCTGCATCGGGGACGTGACCGCGAAGGCTCTGAACGCCAGAGGGCGAAGGGCGGACGTGGTGGCGGAGACCTTCAGTATTCCCGGGATGACAGCGGCGATTTTGAAGGACGTGGCGGGAAATTAGGGTGCGCCTGCCGGTGGGCTGTGTTATAATGAGGATACGAGGGTCAAAGGTGTTTTGACCTTTCATGGTTTTCGCGGAGACGGTTTTCCAGGCCGTTTCCGGGGCTGAAACAGGGACAGAGGCGGCAGAATGAGAGAAACCGCCAATTTATGAGGGAAAGAGGGAAAAGACAATGGAGATGATTCACAGACCGAGACGGCTCCGCAGGAGTCCGGTATTGCGGAAAATGGTGAGGGAGACCAGGATGGACAAGTCCTCCCTGATTTATCCCATCTTTGTGATGGAGGGAACGAATATTAAGCAGGAGATTCCCACCATGCCCGGCCAGTACCGCTACAGCGTGGACCGGCTGCCGGAGGTGTTACAGGAGACGGCGGCTGCCGGGGGTTCCAGCGTGATGTTTTTCGGGATTCCGGACCACAAGGACAGCTGCGGCAGCGGCGCCTGGGCGGAGGACGGAATTGTGCAGAAGGCGTTCCGGAAGGCGAAGGCGGAGGTGCCGGAGCTTTACCTGATCGGGGATGTGTGTATGTGCGAGTACACCTCCCACGGCCACTGCGGAATCCTGGACGGGGACTATGTGGACAATGACAAAACCCTGGAGTATCTGGCAAAGATTGCCCTGTCCCAGGTGCAGGCGGGGGCGGACATGGTGGCGCCCTCCGATATGATGGACGGACGGGTGGGAGCCATCCGGCAGCTTTTGGACGAAAACGGCTACTGCAACGTGCCCATCATGTCCTACGCGGCAAAATACGCCTCTGGGTTTTACGGCCCGTTTCGGGACGCGGCCGGCTCCGCCCCGGCCTTCGGGGACCGGAAGTCCTACCAGATGGACTATCACAACCGGAGAGAGGCCATGAAGGAGGTCTTTTCCGACCTGGACGAGGGGGCGGACATTATTATGATCAAGCCGGCCCTGTCCTATCTGGACGTGATCCGGGAGACGGCGGATGCCATCGACGTGCCGGTGGCGGCCTACAGTGTCAGCGGGGAGTACGCCCTCATCAAGGCCGGCGCCAAGCTGGGCTATATTGAGGAGGAGAAACTGATCTGCGAGACAGCCACCAGCATTTACCGGGCGGGCTGCAACATTCTGCTCACCTATTTTGCCAGGGAGCTGGCAGGCTATATGGACAAGGGCCTGATCGGCTGATCCGGCGGGGAGTAAGAGAAGGAAGGGGAGAGGTTTATGGCAAAATATGTGATGGCCCTGGATTCCGGGACCACCAGCAACCGCTGCATTCTGTTCAATGAACGGGGGGAAATGTGCAGCGTTGCTCAGAAGGAATTTACCCAGTATTTTCCCAAACCGGGATGGGTGGAACACGACGCGGGGGAAATCTGGTCCACTCAGCTGGGGGTAGCGGTGGAGGCGATGTCAAAGGTGGGGGCGTCGGCAAAGGACATTGCTGCCATCGGCATTACCAACCAGCGGGAGACCACCATCGTGTGGGACAAGGCTACGGGGGAGCCAGTCTGTCACGGGATCGTGTGGCAGTGCCGCCGGACGTCGGAGTACTGTGACCAGCTGAAGGCGAAGGGACTGACGGAAACCTTCCGGGAAAAGACGGGTCTGGTAATTGACGCCTATTTTTCCGGGACAAAGCTAAAATGGATCCTGGATCACGTGGAAGGGGCCAGGGAGCGGGCGGAGCGGGGCGAGCTTTTGTTCGGCACTGTGGAGACCTGGCTGATCTGGAAACTGACCAAGGGAAGGGTCCATGTGACGGATTACTCCAACGCCTCCCGCACCATGCTGTTTAACATCAATACTCTGGAGTGGGACGAAGACATTTTAAAGGAGCTGGATATTCCCAGATGTATGCTGCCGGAGCCGAAACCGTCCAGTTTCGTGTACGGCTGCTGCGATCCCCAGTTTTTTGGCGGGGAAATCCCCATCGCCGGGGCAGCAGGGGATCAGCAGGCGGCTCTGTTTGGTCAGACCTGTTTTCAGCCGGGAGAGGCGAAAAATACATACGGCACCGGCTGTTTTCTGCTGATGAACACCGGGGAAAAACCAGTATTTTCCAGAAACGGCCTGGTGACTACCATCGCCTGGGGGCTGGACGGGAAGGTTTATTATGCCCTGGAGGGCTCTATTTTCGTGGCCGGGGCGGCGATTCAGTGGCTGCGGGATGAGCTGCGGGTGATTGATTCCTCCCCGGATTCGGAATACATGGCGAAAAAGGTGGCGGACACCAACGGCTGCTACGTGGTGCCGGCGTTTACCGGGCTGGGGGCGCCTCACTGGGATCAGTATGCCAGAGGAACCATTGTGGGCCTGACCAGGGGTGTGAACAAGTACCACATCATCCGGGCGACCCTGGATTCCATCTGCTACCAAACCAATGACGTACTCCAGGCCATGGAGGCGGACTCCGGCATCCGGCTGGCGTCCCTCAAGGTGGACGGCGGGGCCAGCGCCAACAACTATCTGATGCAGACCCAGGCGGACATCATTGGCGCCCCAGTAAACCGCCCCTGCTGCGTGGAGACAACGGCCATGGGAGCGGCCTATCTGGCCGGCCTGGCGGTGGGCTACTGGGCGGACAAGGAGGATGTGCGGAAAAACTGGGCCATTGACCGGACGTTTACACCGGAAATTTCAGGGGAGAAACGGGCGGAGATGGTGGCCGGATGGAACCGGGCGGTGAAGTGCTCCTTTGGATGGGCGAAGGAGTGAAAAAAGGATCAGTTTATGATGGGCACAGTCAGGCTTGACTGTGCCGTTTTGCTGTGGTGCGGGAAACGGTGGCACCGGAGGGTTCGGGTGTCAAAAGGACAGATGGAACGGACCGTCTGCAAACATCCGTTTGACACCCGTATTTTATGACAGTAAAGGGTTGGCTATGACCGAGACGCGTTCAGGGGAGGCGAAATGTTCCGTCTATTTTCTGCCGTAGAGCAGGCCGACCCCGCGGAGCATCCAGGGCGTCTGGACATACCAGGGGACAAAGCCCTGCCGCTCCACAAAGGGAATGTAGTGAACCTCCTGAAAACCTTCCAGCCGCAGCTCACGGACAAATGCCTCCATGTCTCCGTAGAGGGTTTCCTGGGAAAACAGGTCCTGGAAGGCGAAACATCCCCCTGGCTTTACCATCCGCAGAGCCTCCCGCACCACGTTTTTCTTGACCTTTTCCGAACGCACCTCGTGGAATACGAAGTTGCTCACCACGGCGTCGAAACTGCCGTCAGGGAAGTCTAAATGGGCCGCGTCGCCCTTTTGGAACGTGATCCGGCTGGAGACTCCTTCTGCCGCGGCGTTTCTCTCGCACTGTTCTTTGGCGTAGCTCCATTCCGCGCCCCAGTAGTCCACGCCTGTCAGCGCTGCCTGGGGATAGGCTTTCGCACAGCGGATGGTGAGGGCGCCGGAGCCACAGCCGATGTCCAGCAGCGTCCCCTTTCCATCCCAGGGCAGGTGAGCCAAAAGGTATTGATGGATGGTGCCCATGAGACCGCCGCGGCGAAAATCAAATAAGGCGCGGCAGCGGAACATATAGAGCCACAGCCCCAGGAGAAACCCGGACAGGACGCCGCACAGGACAGCGGGAACCGGCGTCCTCAGAAAGCGGGCCAGGACGGCAGTGAGAAGGAGCAGCAGTCCTTCGGCGGCAGCCATCCATTTCATCATGGCAGCAGGCACCCAGTTTCCGTAGTCGGGGGTTAAGGTGTTCTTGTGTTTCATTTTTTGATCCTCCTTAGATAACAGTTGTTATGTTTTGTTATGTAAAAAGTCCGGAGCGCTTGCCCCGGACTTCAATTTTTATCCATCGGTTGTTCTGTTTTCATGGCAGCAGCCAGCTGCCGGAAACCGCCGTCGGCGTAGATGCCGATCTGGCGGGTAAGAGTTAGGGCCTGTTCCATGGTGTAGTCTCCTTTTAAAATTTCCAAAAATCCCTTCATCCGCATTTCCACCAGAATCCGGATCAGCTCCGGGTCCGCATCCTCCCGGCCGTAGCGTTTGAAAAAGAGGAGGAAGGTCTGGCGCATCTGGGTGTACAGCTCTCCCGGAAACGCCTCGTACCTGGTGTGAGCGGAATGCTCCAGGAGCAGCAGGGTTTCCTCCCGATGGCAGTATAAAAACTCCATAAGCCGAAGGTCGCAGGCTGGGCCCAGGTCAGGGCTGGCATACTCCGTTTCTGTCAGCTCCCGCCCTAAAGCTGCCAGGCCGCTGGCTGTGGGGGCCACGATCTGTGAAAACAGATCCTCCTTGTTTTGAAAGAAAAAATAGACGGCGCCGGTGGTAACTCCCGCCGAGGCGCAGATGCGCCGCAGGGAGGCCCCCTGGAAACCGTGGGAAAGAAATTCTTTTTTGGCGTTTTTTAACAGGGTTTCCTTTGTCAACTGCGCCTTGGAGAGGCCTTGTCTCAGCGGTTTTGAGAGGATGGGTGATTCCATGGGCGGCTCCTTTCAGGGGATAGCTGGGCGGGGTGGGGAGTGTGGGCCTGTAAGGCACTGTGTCAATAGTTAAGATAAACTAACTGAATTGTACAACAGATAGAGGGAAAATGCAAGGGGGACAGGAACCTTTATTATGCCTTTATCGCGAATTCCCTGGGATCATTCTCTGCGCTGCGGCTGGAGTCTTTGATATGGGGAAGGGTTCGTGGAATGGGGGCGGTGCTGTTTGATTAGGGAATGTGACAGATTGCCGGTTTATGGTCTGTTCCTTCCTTTTGGGCGTATTTCGGCCCGTCTTCCCGTCTGTTTTTGGAATATTTGTAATTTCCGTGTATCTCCCTGCGAAAATCCCCATTATTGATTGATTAATACTCAGAAATCGTTTATAATGTTGCGGAGTGTTGAATCGTGCAGCGGTGATCGCGGTCTCCGGATTGAGGCTTGTACGGCCATTTGTGCCGGTGGGCGTTTTTTGCGCTATGGGATGCTGCGCCGTAGGAGACGGCATTCTCTGTGACGGGAAAGCCTTCGGCGGAGGCGCATTTCTGGCGTAGGAAAATGGCTGTTTACGCGGCTGTGTTTTGGCGCCAATGTGCGCGAAGGCGCATATGGATACCGCGGTCACTGCGCGAAAAGATAGGAGAATATCAGGAAAAATGAGAAAATTAGCACTAAGCGACGAGGTTTTGCTCAGCATCGACAAACCGGCCCGCTACATCGGAGGCGAAGTCAACTCCGTGGTGAAGGATCCGTCTAAGGTGGACATCCGCTTTGCCATGTGTTTCCCGGACGTATACGAAATCAGTATGTCCCACCTGGGGCTGCAGATTCTCTACGATATGTTCAACCGCAGGGAAGACGTCTACTGTGAGCGCGTATTTTCCCCGTGGGTGGATTTGGACAAGCTTATGCGGGAGAAACACATCCCCCTGTTTGCTCTGGAGAGCCAGGACCCGGTAAAGGATTTTGACTTTCTGGGAATCACCCTGCAGTATGAGATGTGCTACACCAACATTCTGCAGGTGCTTGATCTGTCCGGAATTCCCCTCCACGCCTGCGATCGGACGGAGGAAGACCCCATTGTGATCGGCGGCGGCCCCTGCGCCTACAATCCGGAGCCGCTGGCGGAGTTTTTCGACTTCTTCTATATTGGAGAAGGCGAGACCCAGTACGACCGGATTTTTGACCTTTACAAGGAACATAAGAGACAGGGCGGCAGCCGTCTGGAATTTTTAGAGAAGGTGGCGGAGCTTAAAAAGAATGCCGGAAATAAAGAGG
>OLRK01002828.1_pt1 | contig 10071 bp, 8 predicted proteins | sample 1672911 | NCBI WGS metagenome assembly OLRK01 (sample SAMEA3136736, study PRJEB25190) | human gut metagenome | biome: human gut; feature: human-associated habitat; material: faeces | place: Austria | collected 2013
TGGCACTTGTAAGCTATCCTGTCATTTCCAATTATATTGAATCAGGATCACAGACTGGACAGATAGCTACTTATAAAGATAAAACAGCTGATACAGCTGCTGAAGATAAGCGTTATATGATTGAAGAGGCTGAAAAATGGAATACGGAGCTGTATCTGAATCAAAAGGGGATTCCTGCCTCCGGTGAATTTAAATATGAGAATATTCTTGATGTTGGAAACGGTATGATCGGAAGTATAGAGATACCGTGTATAGATGTCAATATGCCGATATATCATGGAACAAGTGACAGTGTACTTAGTACCGGAGCCGGTCATATACGGGACAGTTCTTTTCCGACTGGAGGTAAGTGCACACATGCTGTTCTTGCAGGGCATAGAGGGCTGCCTTCAAGCAGACTGTTTACACGCCTGGATGAGTTAAAGACAGGTGATCTGTTTTATATAAATGTACTTGATGAAACAATGGCATATAAGATAAGCAGGATAGAAACTGTTCTGCCTGAAAAGGTCGATTACTCTATTCAGGATGATAAAGACCTTGTATCTTTGATAACCTGTACACCGTATGGATTGAATACACATCGCCTGGTTGTAACCGGTTATCGCATTCCGTATAAAGAGTCAGTAAAAAAGGAAATAAAAAAGAATTTTATCTCATTTAGAGAACTTGTTTTTTATAGTCTTCCAGTTGTTTTTTCAGCAGCTGGTATATTTGTTTTTAGAAAAAAAGACAGGAAGGGGGGATAAAAAATGCGAAAAATAATCCTGGTAGTATTTATCCTGGTGTTCTCTGTAGGATTTGTTTCAAAGAATACTGTAAATACTGAAGAAACAAAAAAAGCCAAAGGTTCGATAACAGTATATCTGGAGGAAAGCAGAAATGAAGCCGGTAACACTGATGTTGCTTTAAAACTGGTAAAAGCTGGAGAACTTGCTGATGGTAAATATGTACTCTTAGATGAGTTTAAAGCATGCAGTATTGATCTAAATGAGCTTGAAACAGCTGATAAGATGCAAAAAGCAGCGGAGAGTATTTCCAGGGAGATATCGGCTAAAAAAATAAGCGGTATGATAAAACGTACAGACAGTTCAGGATATGTAAGATTTGAAAATCTGGAGAATGGGATATATCTGCTTACTGCTGAGGATACAAATAATTATGATAATATCTCTCCCGCACTTATTGCAGTTCCTGCATTTGATGGAGAGAATAAAGAGGTTAACGGTATGAAATATGATATTACAGTTCATCCAAAACACTGGCCTGTAACTGCAGCTAAGACAGGTGATAACAGCAATTATGAATTATGCATGTATGGAGGACTGGCAGTGATGATTTTTATTCCGCTGATTATAAAAAATACTAAAACCGGAGGTTAAGATGAAAATAGAAAAATGGGTGTTCAAGCCATAGACAGTCGAGAGACTGTCTACTTGTTTTTAATGGTATCTCATTGTGGTTGAGAGTAAAACCAGAGTAAAAGAAGTATTATGATGCTGGCTGAAACAAATTAAATATAGTATAGGAATTAGTTCTTTGGCCGTAACTTGCATCATTTGTATTATTGGAAATTAAAAAAAGGAGGAATAAACAGATGAAAAAAGCTGTTTCAAAAATTTCAAAAATACTGTTTGTTTTAATGATGATTTTTTCGATGTCGTTTGCACAGATCAGTAATGTAGAAGCATGGGACGATACCGTTCCACATGAGTTCACAAGGATCAAAAAAATAAAATATCCGGAATGGTGGGGAAATAAAGTACCGGGCTTAAGCAGCTGGAGCACATATTCTACCAAATATAACGGTAAGTGGGCATACTGCCTTGAATCGAGCAAGAAAACACCCGGAAACGGTAATTATGCAGCTGATGTAATAAAAAATAACGAAGCTGTAAGAAAACTGATGTATTACGGTTTTGGAGGACCGGGAGATGTTTTAAAAACCTGGGGTCAGGGTGATCCGAATGCTCAGGGAAAGGTTGGGTATGATTATCTTAAATTAAGTATCTGCCCTAATGACAGTTATTTGACAAGTGAAGATGTTGCATATCTGCTGACACATATCTTTTTAAGCGGCGCCTACAGTGGAGACTGGAACGGATTCAGTGAGTCAGGATTTAATACTGCCTTTGGCGGGAACTATGGTACTAATATCATGAATATCTATAGAAATATTTTAAATCTTCCTGATATTGTAGAGCCAAAATTTAATCCTAGTATTGATTCTATTGGTGTTGTTTCTAAATTGATTGCAACTTTCGATAAAACTACAAAACAGCAGGTTACAAATACTGTAACATTAGAAGGTAATTCAAACTCTACGATCAATATTCCTCTTGCAGATAATGTAACTATTTATATCAATGGAAATGCAGTTCAGACTGGAGGTACTGCAACAGTCCACGGCGGTGAAAGTTTCTATTTTACAGCACCAACGAAAAACAGTCCTGATGATATGCCGTTGTCAGATGTTACTGGAGTCGGATGTGAACGTTTTACAGCACTGGCAATCAAGACAGGGACAGATTCTGCACAGCAGCAGGGAAGCTGGACTGCCGATCCGGATAATGCAAGATTATATACACAAATTGACTGGATGGATTTTGGTGAACTTGAACTTGTGAAAACAAATGATGTTGGAGACCTGATTGACGGAGCAGTGTTCAATTTGAAATCTTCATCATATGACGGATATGACGAAGATGTCACTGTAACAAATGGAAAAATCAAAGTGGAAGATCTACCTGTAGGTGAATATATTTTGACAGAGACAAAAGTTCCAGGGGGTCATGCAATTACTCAAAAGGTTTTTAAAGTAACTATTAACAAAGATGAAGTTACACAAAGAGTTGTTGTAAATAAAATAAGACCAACCGGAAACTTAAAGATCAATAAAGCTCTTGAAAATTCTGAAAATGAAAATGCAGTAAATAAAGCGGATTATGATTTTTCAAAAGTACAGTTCAAGATTACCGCAGATCATGATATCTATGACAGTGTTTCTTTAGAAAAATTATATTCTAAAGGAGATGCAATCAATGTTGGTTCTGGTAAAGGCTCAAATGAAGATAACGTTGAATTAATTAATGGAAATGAATTAGGAAATGGTATCTATACACCTGATAAAGACGGTAAATTAGAGTTAAGCGGTCTTCCTATGGGAACGTATGCAGTTGAGGAAGTGAACTGTCCTGATGGTTTTGTTCTTGATGGAGGTGCTAAAAAAGTACAATTCCAACAGACTGATTTTGTGACTCTGACATATTCTAATGAATTAAATATAAATAATGAATTAACAAAAACAGTCTTCAGCAAGGTAACTGCTGATGGAGACAATCTTTACGGTGTTCCAATGGAAATCGTAGATGCTAAAACAAGTGAAACAGTTCATACATGGATCAGTGATGATAATGATTTAGAAATTGATGGATTACCAGCTGGAAATTATATTTGGCGTGAGGTGAATGCTCCTGAAGGCTATGTGTTGTCTAAGCCAATTGAATTTACAGTAGATAGTAGTGAGATTCAAAATGTTGAAATGAAGAATTTCAGTATCGAGTTTGCGAAAAATGGAAACGATGGAACTGAACTTTTAAAAGGAGGGGAGTTCCAGGTAACAAGTACTAAAACTAAACAGATCGTAGATAAATGGACAAGCGGCGAACATATTTTCGATATTACTGAAGATATTAGAGCTAAGCTGATGGCCGGTGAAACAGTAAGTGATATGTATGTTGAAATTGAAGACGATTCAAGTACATATTACAGAATTTCTAAAAATAAAGGTCGTGATGATTATCGACTACTGAAACAGGCAAACGGTGAAACAAAATATTATAACATCGATATCAACGGTGATGAAACAACACATATGATTAGAGGTACTGTTGAAGATCAGGAATATGTTATCACAGAGCTTAAGAGTCCTGATGGTTACGCAACTGCTAAACCAGTTACCTTTAAAACAGATGAAAGTAAAAATCTAACTGTTGAAATGGTAGATGAAGTTACCCGGGTTGAAATTTCAAAGCAGGATATTACGACTCAGAAGGAACTGGAAGGAGCACATCTTCAGGTGAGAGATAAAGATGGAAATGTTATTGATGAATGGGTATCAACAACTGAACCTCATATTATTAAAAACCTGACTGTCGGTGAAACATATACGTTATCTGAGACTATCGCTCCAGACGGGTACAAGATTGCACAGTCTATTGATTTTGAAATTAAAGATACAGGTGAAGTGCAAAGTGTGATCATGTATGATGAACTCTTACCATCGTCAGGAGGAGTAAATACATCAGACACTACTGATGTAAATACAATGGCCGTTTTAGCTTCGATAAGTGCGTTAGGTATGGCATCATACGGAATGTATGAATTCTTTAAGAAAAGATATAATCAGTAATCACAGGGCTCGGGAGATTCTCCTGAGCCTTGTATTTTAGAATGTACCAGTGACTGGTACAAAATGGAGGTAAACAGTATGGATGATTTAACTAATGAACAAAAAATAATTCTTGATGAATGCCGAATACTTTTAAAAGAACATAAACAGCAGTGTGAAGATGCTGAAAGAACAGGTGTAAATAACGATGATGAAACAGACGAACTTTACAGCAGATACTGGCATCTTATTCATGACAGTTTTGATCTGGATGTTTTGAAGAAGACAGAAAGAAGAATTGGTCATGGCAGTTTTATGAAACTAGAATATATTGATACTTTGATTGAGGTAATAAAAGAACAGCCTAAAAAGATATGTACTTATAAAGGGTATGAGCTTATAAGAGGCAGAGACTGCTGGGGAAATATATCATATGCACCGTATAAAAACGGAAGGCAGTACAGTGATGTATTTGACGGGTATGATGATGACCAGGCAGCTGCGGCGTTTATTAAAGCGATTGATGATGATCCCGGTGATCCGGATTTTATGATGCTATGACAGATATCGTTAAAAGAAATGTAATCTTTTCGGCTGTATGTCTCCTGCTGCTTTCAGGTGTTTTTGGTATCTGGTATTATACCGAACAAAAAAATAAGGCATATAAGGATATATACCTTGAATTTAAAGCGGTTGAAGATGAATACGAACTGGGTGTAAAAATAGATCCAATCAGCTTTATTAAGAAAACCAATGCCGAGGATATCGAATATCCTCTTATTGAGCCGAATACTGTAGGAGAGCACACATATATCTATGTCGCAAAAGACAGCTGGGGAAACAGGAAAGAATTTGTTTTGAAACTAATGTTTGCTGATCCAACTAAACCTGTACTTACTCTTACAGCTGACTATGTGGAGATAACAGAGGGTGAAAGTATAGATTTTAATTCGTTTGTAAAGGAGGCTTACGATGAAGCGGACGGCCAGCTGAAAGTCAAGATCGATATCCCGGAAAAACTGAAACCTGGAGAATATGAAATCACCTACACAGTCAGTGACAGGCAAAAAAATAAGGCAGCAGCTGTATTGAAACTGAAAGTTAATGCGAAAATACCTGAAAACAGTCAGGATGTGTCGCAGTTAGAAGATATCCAGACAAAAAAAGAAGAATCAAAAAGCGGTTCGAAGAAAGAAAATAAAAAAGATGATACAACGAATAATGTCAGCCCGTCAGTTCCTGCAGTGTTGCCGCAGCAGAAAGTATTTTTGATTAGTGAATACGGCTCTATTGCAGCAGCTGAAAGAAATGCGAAAAGCTATGGACAGAATAACTGCCCGTCTGGTCATACATGGTACTGCAGCCCGTACAGCGATTCTTCGGGAACTGTAACGGGATATATCGTTACATTTAAATAAAAATGTACCAGTGACTGGTACTTGGAAAGGAGATTATGATGGTGAAAGACGAATATTTAAGACTGTTTGGGGGGGTTAAAAAATCTTATCCCCGCTCATATGAAAGAAGGATAGCAGAGTATCTGAAACGCTTTGAAAGGACAGTGCTGTCCAACAATCTTGTACAGATAAATATTCTTGTATGCTTTAGAGAAGGAGATGATGACATGCAGGAAATGTTTCCTGAAATATATGAAACATATGATGAGACGTGCTTTAGAAAGCTGAATGATGATGACATAACTATAATCTGTAAAAGCTATGTAAACAAAGTCAGACAGATCGGAGGTGAATTTATCGATGCTGTTAAAAAAGTTTCTTAAAAACAGGGCGGACGATGAAAAAGAAGAGGAGGTATCTCTTGAAGAACTGCAGGAAAGAAAAATGAGGATGGTCAAATCTATCAGGCGAAAAGCACTGATCAAAAGGATCCTGCTGATCGTGGTGCTGTTTTTCGGGGTTGCAGGAGGGTATAAGGCGCTGTTTGATACAGGAAAAGAAAATAACTATGACGAACTGAGGGATCAGGCATTTGTCAGTGCATATATTACAGACTATTACAGTTATCCCAGAAGCGATGAAACGAAGGAGCGTTTAAAGAATTTTTCGCTTTCAGAAGATGCATATAACTATGAATATACCGGTGATGTAGAGTCAGTTGATGTCAGATCCGTAACCATCTATAACACTGAAAAGCTCGACAGTATAAATCAGATCTACAGCTACTATATAAAATGCACTTATGATGTAAAGGTCAAAGACAGCGAGACTGCTGTTAATACTATGTTTAATAAAATCACAGTTGGTAAAAACGGTGATAAATACAAGGTCATACGACCGGTTACAAATATTAAGAATGAAGCTGAAGCTGTAAAAGACAAAGATGTACTGGATTCATACGGCTACGATCCTGACAAGGGGTCTGAATCTGTGGATGAGGAAACAAAGAGTGATGTTAAAAACACAATTGAACTGTTTTTAAAAACGTACAATGATGATATCACACAGGCAAGGCTGTTGTTTTTAGAGCCGGACAGACTGCTACCGCTCGATGACAACACTTCACTGGAGCTTAACGGTATGAGCGATGTTACAAAGAGTGAAGACACATACTATGTAAACTGTACGCTTAAACAGACGGTTTCAGAAATGAAAATGATTTTAAAATATCATTTTGAGATCGATATAGAAAAAAATAAAGTCAAAGTTATGGAGGTATATTAATTAATGAATCTTTTAAATACAGAATTAGGTAAATTTTTATGGAGGGCATTTATCGTTCTTGTCTTTTTTGGAATTATGATCTTTATTATGAAAAGTGCAATGGCATCATGGAAACGTACGGGAAAGGCACTTAGCATGCTGGATGAAGTTATAGAGGGATTTGTAGTACTCGTTATTTTCTGCGTGATAATGGCAAATGATGCCTCTACTGTTATCGGATGGGTAACCACACCGCTTATGTGGATAATCAATCTGATTAAAACGTTCTTCCGTGAAGTGCTTGGGATTCCATTGTAATGGCCAGATCAGCATACAACTATACACTTGCTGAAACGCATAAAGGCAAAGTATATATACCTTACGTTGGAATAGAGATAAAAGGATACACTACACTGTTTTCCGCAGTTCTGGGATTTTTTACAGTAACAGCGGTTATCGGATTTCCTTTGTCCTTTGCTTTTGGAAGTGTAAGTTACTTTATAGCTGCAGCTTTAGCAGCGTGCGCGGTAGCGGCTGCTGTGCTGTACAGCAATGAGATAAACAATGAGACAGGAAGAACGAAGCTGAAGGAATTCTACTATCTTAATATAAAAAGATACAGATATGTATATGATTCTAAAGGTATTAAACGTTATATAAGACCGAAAATGAAAGGAGTTGTCTATGTAAATGCATGTAGGGATAGTACACGGATACGATAATATTTTATATCACAGTGATGTAGTTAGTTATTACTATCGAATTCGGCCAATTAATTCTTTGTTTGCTTCAGAGAATCAATGTGCCATGTTAATTGATGATATGGTTAAGGTAATCCAGGATGTTAATATGCCTGGAGGAATCATTATTAAACCAACAAAAATAGATAATAATAAGATCTATAAAGTTTATATAGAGAATTTTAAAAATCATGGCAATCCGGCATTGATTGATTTGGCAAAGGATTACATCAAATCATTAAAGGAAATTTTATCTACAGCTGTGAGATACCGTTATGAAATATATTTTATTTTTTGTGACGGCCGGGATGAAATGAAAAAGAAACTTCCTTTAAAACTTTTTCGAAGTGACAACAGGCCTTTGTCAAAGCAGGAGCTTGACCTGTATAAAACGGTGGAAAAAGAAATTCTAAAAAAACTCAAGAAGACAGTACCCGCTGAAAGAATGAACAGCGATGCAGTAACAGCGCTTAATAACTATACTGCACTTCCTGTTGATGAAGAAGTAGCTGATTATTACGTCGAGGAAAATCCTTCCGAGATCAAATACAGTTATAAGCAGGCTGGATCATCAGCGTGGAAAAATTTGTACAGCCGTACACATGCAGTATCAAGTTTTCAGACACTCAAAACAGACAATGGTGACAGGGCTGATGATGTTATCAACAGTTTACAGCTGGAATCTTATCCATCAGATCTTTTTATCAAGTTTGATCTTGAACAGACTTCAGAATTCAAGAAAAATATGAAAGTTAAAAAAGAGAAAATAAAAAAGGAACAAAAGAGATATGATTCTCTGGCAGATGCAAAAGACAGGGAAATGTCCAAGGCTGAAATAGTTGCAAAAGCAGGAGAAGAAGTTGATCCTGCTATTGAGTGGTCAAAGATAAAATTTCAGATGTTTATTAGACTTAGAGCTAATCAGATCGATATGTTAAATAAGAGAAGCGAGTTTTTGAGAGCTAAATTCGAGTCGAAAAAAATAATCCTGACCAATGAGATAGGGGCGCAGATATCTATGGCCAATAATCTTTTTCCATACAGGATCAGCTTTTCCAATTATATCAATACGACTGATTTAAGATTTTTTGCCAGATATAATTTTTTAGGTGGGCTGTACATAGGCGAAGAGGAAGAAGGAATGATCATAAGCTATACAGTGCCTGGAGGAATACCGATCTTTCACGATATTTCCAAACCGCTGCTTGGAAAAACAAAGACAAGTGCTCCGGCAATCGTTTTTGTCGGTGAAACAGGTGCGGGCAAGACACAGCTGGCAGATTTGGAGGCTTTCCAGAACATGATCTTTAAAGGCATGAAGATCCTGACGGTAGATCCAAAAGGTGATCGCGAGAAGAAGATCAAACTTCTTGGCAATAATGCAGCTCACTTAAAAATCGGTTCTAAGGAGTGCCCGGACGGGATGTTTGATCCGTATCTGATGAATCAAAATGATGACAGGGAAGCACTCGGTCAGGCGATGAGAGACATAGACAGTATGCTTAATGTGCTGGGACTGAGTATTGATACAAACTTCCGTGCAATAGAAAAAGCGCATTATGATATGCTTAAAGATTATGAAAACAGGGTAATACACCAGAAGACACTTACATATCTTATTTCAGAAAAACTTATCAAATACGATAAAACTATAGCTGAACAGGTGATGACATTAGCGAATGATTCGATTATGCGGTTATTTTTTGCAACTCAGGAAAGCAGATATGACAGTGCGTTCAATCTTACAAAGCCGTATAATCTGATAACCTTTGAAAAGATGCCTTCAACTGCGGGTGAAAAAATGGACAATGATCCAAACAGACTTGATAATGCGATCTTTGCGATGCTGTTTTCGAGAGTGCAGGGGATAATTGACGGCTTTATGAAACGTTTTTCAAAACAGGAAACAATAGTTGTGTTTGATGAATATAAAGTTTATCAAAAAACTCCCGGCGGGGAAGAAGTAGTAGATAATGTAGTACGTCAGGCTAGAACGCTCCAGACACATCCGTTTTTGATTACGCAGGAATTGTCATCGATCAGTGATGCGATTTTAAACAATGTTGGTGAAATTTTTGTAGGGAGTTTGAAATCATCTAAAGAAATTGAATTTATTTTAGAGGAAATGAAGCTGTCTAATCATCCAACGGTTCGAGGAGCATTGATCGATCATACTCAGGATGAAGGGGTTACTGAGGAAAAGAAATATAATTTTTTAATGCAGGATTATAATAATCGAAAGTGTTTAACAAAAAATAAGATACCAAGGTGTTTTGCAGAA
>OLRK01002829.1_pt1 | contig 10070 bp, 8 predicted proteins | sample 1672911 | NCBI WGS metagenome assembly OLRK01 (sample SAMEA3136736, study PRJEB25190) | human gut metagenome | biome: human gut; feature: human-associated habitat; material: faeces | place: Austria | collected 2013
GTTTTAATATCATCAAAGGTTTGTGGTTTATCGACAAAAAACATGCTATAATTATTTTGTTTTGAAGGAGTGAAAAAAATGAAAAAAATTACAGCTGGTTTATTAGCATTTTTAATGCTAACAGGATGTTCAAATATAGATAACGATCAAACATTGTTTGTAGCTAATAATAAAGAAAAATATGCGCTTATGGATTATGAAGGTGATAAGCAGACTGAATTTATTTATGATAAGTTACTGAGAGTATTCACACATAATTATTTGAGCTTATCAAACTAATGCTATAATAAAGAAAAAGAGCATATTGTAATTAAGGATAAAAAGTATGGATATCTTCTTCATGATGGTGAAGAAGCAATCAAATTAGGAAAATATGATAAACTAGAATCAATTGGAAATATGATTGTTGGTTATGATAAGAATGAAAAAATTAGTATTTTAGATGGTGAAGGAAAAGAATTATACAAGGAAGATAAAAAGACAGAGATTTCTTTATTCGGGTTACCGGTTATTCATCAAGGTAAAGAATATATTGTTTTATATAATGATGGTGAGGTATTAAAAAAGAGTAAGGAGAAGATTATAAGTGCATATACAGTTGATAGTGATTATGCGGTTATTAATTTTGAAAAGACCTCATCTATTTACAATTTAGTTAATGAAAAGCATATTGAAGGAATCAAGATTGGTGGCAATAATCAGTTGATGGATCATAGTAGTAAAAAAGGTTATTTGCTTTATAATCGTAAAACTCATGAGATCAATGCATTGGATTTAGAAGGAAAAATAATTTTTACTACAACACTTGAATTAGATGATTTATATTATGATAATTCAAAAAATATTATTGGAGTAAAAAATCAAACTACATATTTATTTAACAAAGATGGTGAAACAGTAACATCAAACAGTTACTATCGTAACTATAAAAATTATGTTGTAAAGAATAAAGAAATGATTTACGGACCACATAAATTCGTTAATGATGGTAAAGAAATAGAGGTAAATGGGATTCAGTTAGACCCAATGGCATCATTTACAAAGAGTAAGATTTTCCCGGTGTATGTGCGTGATGAAGGTTACCAATATTATGGTTTTGATGGTAAGGAAGCAATAAAGGAATCTTATAAGAGTGCTGAAGCTTTTGATGAAAATAATCTTGCTGTCGTTTCTAAAAAAGAAGATAAATATTATTTAATTAATAATAAAGGCAAAAAAGTATCTGAACAATATGTACGAATTATGTATTTAGGTGAAAAATATTATGCTGGATATACTACTGGCAGTAAGTATGAAGTATTTGATGTAGAAGGAAATAAAGTAATTAATGACTATTTTATGGACGAAGGGACAACCTTTGTGTATAATGATGTAGTTTATGGTATCTTCAACAAGAGTGGAAGCAGTTATATTTATGATATGAATGAAAATGAAGTGGTTTTCTCAGTTGAAGGTGATTTAGAATTCAATGAAAAAGGGTATTTTGTAACAGTTGATGGTGATGCTTATTATTCATTGAAAGGCGAGAAAATTTATAAGAGGTAAAGAAATGGAATATTATATTTACATGCTTATTTCGTTGGCAGTAATGTTGACAGCAATCAAATTGATTTTTTGTGAGTTAGAAGGTAGAACGGCACAAAAGAAAAGTATTTTAAGCTGGTATACTAAATTAAATGAACCGTTTAAGTATACTCGAACAAAAAGTATTATCTTTATGTGTGTGATATGCTATGCTATTGCGTCAGTTCAGGCGATGTTTACAACTGAATGGTTTGTTGAAATGTTAGGATTTATCGCAGTTGGAGTTATTTGTGATGGGATTAGCCAGTATATTGGATTTTATTACAATAAAATCCGTTTTAGGAAGAAAATCAATGAGGCTTTATTGATGAAATCAGAAATTGCCAAAGCGATGAATGAAACAGCTAATGCGCTGGTACAGCAAAGTTTACCAACTTATTCAAGCCATGAGATTGCCGCCCGTTATTTTAATGATGACACTCATTTAGCGACTATCTCATTTGATGGGGGAGAATATGTTGCTGCTTTTGAACATTTACCACCACTTACATATGTTGTAGAAGCTCAATATGAAAAAGCTGAAGAAAAATTAGCTGATCGCAATGTTAAAGTAACAAAATTAACAAATGAAGGGAAATTACCATTTAAAGATGAGCGAATCGATGTCATTGTTAATGAATTATCTAATTATGATAAGTATGATTTGTATCGGGTCGTAAAACCAGGTGGGTATATTATTGTTAATCAAATGGGTAGTGATAATTATAAAGAATTGATCAATATTTTCTTACCTTTTAAGTTACATGGTCGTTGGGATCGTGAGGCTAGTTGTCAGACATTGAGTGACATTGGTTTGGAGATTATTGATAGTGTGGAAGAACATGGGTATGTTCGTTTTGACACGCTGGCATCATTTATTCAGTTCATGAAAGGAATCACTAAAGCTGATATTACTCAAGATCGTTTTATGAATTTTTATAGTCATGTGTTGAAACAGATCAAAGATAAGAAATATTTTGAATTAACGACTCATCGTTTTATGGTAGTGGCAAGAAAAAAAGAGTTATAAGAGTAAGGTTAAATTGAAAAAAATTTTCAATTTAACCTTTTTTTATGGAGAAAAATTAATTATTACGGAAAATGATAATTAAACTGCCAGACAATTTTTTTAGGAGAGTTTTATCTGCGCTATGAACAGAAGGTGTTTATAACGTTGGCAGGGTTGTCTAAGATCATATTGAGATATGTAAGTCTGTGACTAGAAAATTATTGCTTTTTGTAACGATGTTGGTTCACGTATCAGAAATAATATGTACTGCTGTTATGAAGTGGATATTAAGCTGTTTAGAATCTCATTGCCGGAGGAGTAATGGGTAACTGATTATGGGCAAACGCTTAAAAAAATGTCGTAAATTCATATTTAAAATTGTATTAAAGGATTTTTTACAGTATTGATAGAATAAAAAGAGATGGTTTTATGATTGTTAAGAAAAAGGCTTTAAATCTAAAAAGATTTAGGAGCTGATAAGGTAGGTATACTTCCAATCTCGACACTAAAAGAATTGTTAATTAGAATATTATATTATTGAATTTAATATACAACATTAAATTCATGAAGTAACATGGCTAAACAGTAATTAAATCAAATATCAAGCAAGGTTAAGAAAAGTATCACTTGTCACACCGTATGATCAATAAACAAAAGATGCAAGTTATGTAGCTAATACAATGCGGTAAAATTATCAAGATGAGTTATTTAGAGATTATTTAAATTAGATTGAAGAAAATAGTTAATAAAGATGATGAGGTTATTTTTATTCATCCAATAATGCTGGCAGGAGATAATAAAATTAAAGATCTAGTATTTTAAATCAGATCATTAGTCGAAAAATGGAAGTTTAACTTCCATTTTTGATTCTTTATTGTATAATTAAAGTAATTTAATAACGCATATTTAATGGTTGTTGTACATTAATAAGGAATCTTGTTAGAAGCAAGAGCGGTCCCGCCGCCGTAATGAGGAGTTAAGACGATAGACCACTGGTGAAAACTGGGAAGGTGTTAAGACGATGAATCTAAGCCGGAATACTTGCCATTATCTTAGGATACACTTTACGGACGATAGAGTAGTTCTACATAAACGTGATCCTTTTGTGCGCCATTTTTTAGAAAGGGTCTTTTATTATGTCAAAATATTTAAAAATTTCATTAGTATTTATCTTGGTTTTATTGACTGGATGTGGAACAGTAACAAAGGGCAATAATATTGTGAAAACCAAAACAGAATCAACTGAACAACAATGGGCTAATGAGGTGACAGCAACAATTGATGCAGCTGGTAATGTAACAGTCATAAGTGAAAATAGTCAGACAGATAGCGCTACAGATGCTGGTGATGAGCATAATAAGGGAACAAATAGTTCTGCTTTAGATTCTAATCAGACATCTAATGATGGTGCTAATACTGATGTTGGTAATAAAGATAATTCTACAAATAATAAGCCAGCTGATAATGATAATCAAATGATTAATGTTAGCATTTCAATTGATTGTAAAACAATTTTAAATAATATGAATGATCTAAAAGATGGTTATGAACAATTTATCCCAACTAATGGAATGATTCTTAGTACTGAACAATTTAAAGTTAAAAAAAATACAACCGTAATAGATGTTTTAAAGAAAGCAACAAGTGAAAATGAGATAAAACTGGTTACTGTTTCTTCAGGTTTTGGGCTCTATGTAAAAGGGATTGGTCAAATTGAAGAAAAAATATGCGGTTCATCGAGTGGCTGGATGTATAAAGTTAATGGTAATTTTCCTGAATATGGTGCAAGTTCTTATCGATTAAAAGATGGTGATAAAATAGAATGGCGTTTTACTTGCAAACAAGGGGATGTTTAAATGCTCAGTAAAATTAATATAATAAAAAACAAATTAGTAATCAAACCTTTTAAAAATAGTCATCCAGTAGTATTATTTGCTTATTTTCTTTCAGTTATTACTCTAACAATTATTCAACAAAATTATTATTTAATCATTTTGTCGATAGTTAGTGCGATAATAATTGATTATTATTTTAATTACCTAACTTTTTTTAAAGATATGAAATATACTGTTGTTTTGGTGGTTATTATAATGATTACAAATCCTTTATTTGTAACGGAAGGATTTGATATTTGGTTTCAAAATGACTATGTCACGATTACTAAACAAGCTCTATTTTATGGATTAGTATTTGGCTTGCTGTTATCATGCATGTTATTGTGGTTTCGCATAATGAAAACATGCTTAACAGATAGTCATATTGTTTATTTATTTGGTTCAATATTACCTACCTTAGGGTTAGTTATATCGATGTGTTTGAATATGATTAGTAAATTAAAAAATCAATATCAAAAAATTAGAGAGGCTAATATAAATATGCCCAGTCAAAATAAGTTGGGTTACTACCGAAATATGATAGTTGTATTAGTTACATATGCTTTTGAATCATCGCTTGATATGATGAATTCAATGCAAGCTAGGGGTTATGGACAAGGTAAGCGAACTAGTTTTCATCTGTATAGTTTTAGAAAAGATGATGCTTTAAAATTAATAGTAATAATAGGACTATTTATGATAAGTTTATTAGGATTTTTAATCCGCTATCGTAGTTTTTATTATTTTCCACTTATTCAAGAATTTAGTTTACAGTGGCAAGATGGTTTATTTATGCTAGTTTATATAGGATTAATGTTATTACCAATTTATTTAGGAGGAAAGAAAAATGTATAAAGTAAAAAATGTATGTTTTACTTATCCTGATAATGAAAAAGTGATTGATAACCTTTCCTTTGAAATAAATAAAGGGGATTTTGTTGTTATTAGTGGCGAGAGTGGTTGTGGCAAAACAACATTGTTGAGATTGTTAAAATCAAGTTTACAACCGACAGGAACACTTGAAGGAACAATTGAACTAGACGAACAAATAAAAAAAGATATTCAGATTGGCTTTGTTTTTCAAAACCCTGATGATCAAATTGTTATGGATAAGGTTTGGCATGAAATTGCTTTTGGACTTGAAAATCAGGCAATCCCCTTAAAACAAATGAAACGTCGAGTAGGTGAAATTGTTAATTATTTTAATTTACAAAATATTATTAACAATGATACACAATCATTATCTGGCGGAGAAAAACAACTTGTTAATTTAGCTAGTGTAATGGTAATGAATCCTAGTGTTATCTTACTTGATGAAGCTACGGCTCAGTTAGATCCAGTTAATCGTGATGAATTTATTAGAATTTTAAAACAGCTAAATGATGATTTTGATATTACGATTATTTTAGTTGAACATCAATTAGAAGGCTTGTTGGATGTTGCAAATCGTTTGATTTTGCTTGATCATGGCCAAAAAGTTATTGATGATCAAATTGAAAAGGCAGTAAAAAAGATGTTAACAGAGGATGTTTTTGTAGCTGCTTTACCTAATTATGTACGAGTTTCAACATTAGCTAATGCACTTTGTTTAACTGTAAAACAAGCACGTGAAGCACTAAAAGACTATCATGATTTTGATATTAAGGAGCAGGAGGTTGTCGATACTGGACTTTTATTGAAAATTCGTGATTTGAGCTTTGCCTACGATAGTACGGTTTTAGAAAATCTTGATTTAGATGTTAGACAAAATGAGATATTATCAGTAGTAGGAGCTAACGGTAGTGGGAAATCATCATTTTTGAAATGTATCGCAGGGTTAGTTAAGTATCAAGGTAATATAACTAAAGTAGGAGTTGTAGAAAAAATTGGTTATTTACCCCAGGATCCCACAACATTGTTTATAACCGATAAAGTTATAAATGAATTATTAGTAGTAGAAAATAATTTAAAAACAGTTGAAATTGAAATGGAGAATATTGGAATTAGTAATTTACGAGATATGCACCCGTTTGATTTGAGCGGTGGTCAAAAGCAATTATTGGCATTAGGAAAAGTTTTACTGACAAGACCGCAATTGTTGTTATTAGATGAACCTACTAAAGGAATAGATGCAGTGAGCAAAGATAATTTGGCGAGTTTGATTCGTAGTTTAAGCAAACATATGACGATAATTGTTGTTAGTCATGATTTAGAATTTGTCGCTAAAATAAGTGATCGAGTTGCTATGATTTTTAATGGACAAATGGAATCAGTAGACTCGATGCGAAATTTCTTTAGTAATAATTTATTTTATACTACAACGATTAATAAAATAGTAAGAAATAATAACTCTGAAGTTGTTTTATTAGAGGATTTAGGGTTATGAAAATAAAAAAAAGTATCTTTATTTTAATGGTTATTGTTTTAATAACGATCTTAGGAACTGTTTTATATAAAGATGAAAAATATAATTTAATTATTATTGCTTCGTTTGCATTATCTTGTTTACCATTTTATTTTAAATATGAAAATAGCAAACCTAAAATAAGGGAAGTTGTGGTTTTGGCAACAATGATTGCCCTAACAGTTGTTTCTAGAACGATTTTTATGTTAACACCCAGTTTTAAACCTGTAACTGCAATGGTTATTATTTGTGGGATAGTTTTTGGTCCGGCATCTGGTTTTATGTGTGGGTCGTTGTCAGCAACATTATCAGACTTTGTTTTTGGAATAGGACCATGGACTCCATTCCAAATGATCGCATGGGGAATAATTGGTTATGGAGCTGGAATTTTTAGTAAAAATTTGTTTAAAAATAAATTTTTATTATATGGATATAGTGCTATTTGTGGACTTGCTTTTTCCATGGTAATGGATTTATGGTCAGTTCTTGCTTTTGAAACAAGTTTTAATTTAACACGATATTTGGCAATAGTATTAACTTCATTACCAACGACGTTAATATATATTGTTTCAAATATAATTTTTATGTTTTTACTTAGTAAGACGATGTTTCAGATCTTACAAAGGGTAAAAATAAAATATGGAATAACGGAGGGAAAAATTGAATGAAAAAATTAATGCGGTTTACTGTGGCGTTAGCGCTTGTTTGTGCTTGCATTGTGCCAATCAATGCGCAATCTTCAACTTTAGCCAAAGCTCAAAGCTATTGGTTGAATAACAATGAATTATCTGGACTGGATGCCGTTTTGGCTGTAGAATCTTTAGGGTTAGATGTTGAAGATGAAAAGAATAATTTTACTTTAAACTATTCTTTTGAAGCACCAACAAATTCTTATGGTGATGAAATTACTTATGAAGAAATGGATGCTGGTTATTTGGCTAAAAATATTATGGCTTTAGCGGCAATAAAATCAGATCCTGCTAAGTTAAAACTAAAAGATGGTTCAACGATTAATCTAATTGATTTATTAAAATCAAAAATTGATGAAAATGGTAATGTTGATTATGGGTCAGCAAATCCAGAATCAAGTACTGCATATACAATGTTTGCCTTAGCTATTGTTGATGAAAGTTATAATCTTGATAAACTAGGATTAAACTTGACTGAGATGCAGCTTAGTGATGGCTCTTGGGGCTATAATGGAGCTTGGGGTGGACCTGATATTACTGGATGGGCATTAGCTGCTCTTTCATTATGCAACAATACATATCAGGCTTCAATTGATAAAGCTTTAGCTTATTTAGCATCAATTCAAATTGATAATGGCGGTTATAGTGGCTTTGGCGTTAATTGTAATAGTCAAGCTTGTGCCGTATGGGGAATTTTAGAATACGATATTCAAGGTGTAAAAAATGGTACTTACAATAAGGGTACAGGCAATCCATATGATCTATTATTACAATTTATGCAAGAAGATGGTTCATTTGGCGCTAGTTTAGATGTAGATTATGGCAATGCTTATGCAACAGTTCAAGCGGCCCTTACTGTTGGGGTATATGAAAATGGTTCCTTAATTGACAATATTAAAGCTCAATATGATGAGATGTTGAATCCTAAAAATGATCAGCCAGAACCAACACCAGCTCCTGCTCCGGTTACACCATCTACACCTGCTGATAAGCCAATTGCATCAGTTAAGACAGGTGATGATGCAGTCATTGCACTAACAGTATCTTCATTGATTATTAGTGGTGGAATGTATTTGTTTATTAGAAAAGAATCTTAAAAAAGTGTAAAATGTAGTGACCCCCAAAATGATATGTACCCTCCTTACTGGTTTGTCCAGTAAAGAAGGTACACATCAAAAAGGAGGTCACTTTTTATACGGAATAGTAAAAAATTTAAATTAAAATATATTTAAAAATATAAGGATGGGAATATCTAAAAGATCTATCGGGTGTATGTCATAAGGATTTTTGACTCAACGAGTGGAATAAAATTAGAACATATAAGCTGACTTTATCCATCGAACAAAAAATGGAACTGATAAATAGAGTTGGAAATAGAGAAAATTATCGGTTAGTAGCTTTAGCTGCCAGTATAGGACGATGTATTAATAAAAAACTGAACATCTTAGTTTGCAATTATTATTCAAACCTTAAAGGATTAATCTTTCATTTAGATCAAGAATGACATTGTCACAGCATAAAGCCTATCAAAAATGGTTAAGTGATAAAGAAAATTGCATGAACAATTCAAAGCTGCAATGAGTGAATATATCGAATATTATAATAACGAGAGAATCAATACAAAAAGAAAAGGATTGAGTCCACTTGTATATAGACAACAATCCTTTCAAGATCTAACTTTAATTTAACGTGTCCAACTTTTCGGGGCACTACAAAAGCACTTTTTTATTTATTATATTTTTGGTGGTTTTTACGATATTGTAAAGGAGAAAAATTTGTACTTTTTTTAAATGCTTGAGCAAAATATGAAAGCGAGGAGAAACCAAGAATTGTTGAAATCTGTGAAATTGATAGGTCGGTATCTCTAAGTAAATATTTGCTCTCATATATTCTTCGCTGAAGTAGATAGCTGATTGGTGAAACACCGACATCATTTTTAAATTCATGAGCAAGATAGAATTTATTCATATGAGTTTTTTCAGCTAAAGTATCCAAAGTTATTTCTTTATGGTAATTACGATCAATGTAGTTCTTGATCATAAAGATTTCCTTGCGAATAGTCTTACCTTGTGTTAAAGATACATTAATACGATTTAATCTTAAAATATTTATTAGTAAGACTTGCATTAGTTGTTGGCACATATCATCATATAGTTCATTCTTAGCTTGTGATTCTTTTACCATTAAATTTAAGTAAAAAAGAATCTCATTTTTATAATTAGCATAATTACAGCTAATATAATCTTTTAAACTATCCTCAGGTATTTCAAAACTAATCCCATCAATAGCAATTACAATATATTCCAATGGATTTCGATCACGAGAAACTTCAGTATGCATCGTGTTAGGGTTGATAATAACAAAATCATTTTCTTGAACATTGAATTCGTCTGCTCCGATTTTAAAGCCACCGCATCCTTTAGTTACATAAAATAATTCAGTAAAGTGATGGGAGTGTAACTGAGAATGCCAGTCACCTTCATATTTTGAACTACTAACATATAGTAAGCGAGCTTGATTATTAATTAATGCCGGCTTTTCGATAAATTCAA
>OLRK01002832.1_pt1 | contig 10063 bp, 6 predicted proteins | sample 1672911 | NCBI WGS metagenome assembly OLRK01 (sample SAMEA3136736, study PRJEB25190) | human gut metagenome | biome: human gut; feature: human-associated habitat; material: faeces | place: Austria | collected 2013
CTGGTGAATAGTCATGACTTTGACAACGTCGTCCTCATTGCCGACGGGAATCGCTTCAGAGGTTTTTTCCTCGCTCACCTGGTCGATCATCGCGAGAAAGCCGGTCAGCGAATCAGAATGCTCAGCGCTGTATTGTTCCGCTTTCTGGCGAAGCAGATCGCAGTTGGTTCGCTGCTGTGCGGTGCAATGTTCTTCATAGAAGTGATGTATCTGAAACAGCGCGTCCAGTAAGGCGCATAAACCCTGCTTTTGCGCGATGTCGTTCAGCCGCTGCCGATCGGCGACCAGCGGATGATGTTCTTCCTTCAGAATCTCGAAGATCGGCCGGCGTTCCCGTTTTAGGGTCAGCCGTGCTAATTCCTCGTCGTCCGCTTGATAAAAGTCAGAAGACAAAACGGCGGTTAACGATAAATTATCAGCGGGATTGATCAGAATCCGGAACCAGGAGAGCAGGATCTGCATGGCTTCCGATTGATAGAATCCGGCTTTTGCGTCAATGTAGTAGGGAATGCCTGCCTGATCGAAGGCCTGTTTTAAATGGGATTTGACCGCGTGGGAACGCACGAGCACGACGTAATCTTTCCATTGCCGGAAATCAGAGGTTTCATGCCTTGTTAAGATCTGTTGGGCGATGTACTGCGCTTTGATCTGGTTGGCGGCGAGATTTTCCGCGCCTTCATCCTGTTCCTTCAGCGCTTTGGTCATTAACGCATGGAATTCAACCGGATAGTTATCCTGCTTCTGAGCCGGAGCGCCGGTTTTTACGCAGTCATGGTCGGTGTACTGATCGGAACAGCCGGGAATGTTCATCAGCCGCAGAAACAGATCGTTGTTGAAATCGACGATCATCTGCTTGGAACGATAATTGCTGGAAAGGTGGATAAAACAGTTCTCAGGCCGGACATCGTTCATCAGATCGCGCATAATCTGCGGTTTTCCGCCGCGGAACCGGTAAATCGACTGTTTAACGTCCCCGACGCGGAAAACGTTTGCGCCGCGGGAAATCAAGTTGATAATCGCATTCTGCAGATCATTGGAATCCTGAAATTCGTCGACCATGATTTCATCGAATCGTTCCTGGTATCGTTTTGCGGCCAGCTTGTTTTCCGCGGTTAAAATCTGATACGCGAAATGCTCCATATCGTCAAAGTCGATGCCTCCCTGTGTTTCCTTCAGCTCGGCATACAGCGCAAGATAATCGAGTGTCAGCGCGGTTAACGGCTTGATGATTGTATACGTTAATGCCAGGTCGGAAAGCAGGGTTTCCTCGGAATAGGTTCGGCTGACGAGATCCTTTGCCAGTGCGTTGAGCTGTTTGCGCAGCGCGTTGAAATCCAGGGCGTCTTTCAGCGTGCTGATCTTGGTCTGGATTGCGCCGAATAGCGCGCGGCGATATTCCCGGTAATCGTAATTTTTTGCGGCTTGAATTGCCGGCGTCAGCTTGCCGAGGAATAAAAGAACCTCGTTCGCCTGTTTTTCTTTGTCCGGATAGGCGTCATATAAAATTCGCTGCATCTGGACGGCGCAGTCTTCCAGCCGTCCGGCTTCTACAGCGCAGCTTTCAAAGAAAACTTCTTTTATTGGAGACGGCAGCTGATCAAGCCGTGCAATCGGCGCATAGGCTTCGGCGGCGGCTTGGATCCAGGCTTGGGGATCCTGCGCTCCGGAGGCTTTAGCCGCGATGGACAGCACGGCTTTTTTCAGCTCGGAAACGTCTTCACTGCGGCTGGAGAAGGTTTGCAGGAGCGTCGTAAATGAATCGGGATCGTGCGCCATCTGACGGCGGCAGGCTTGAGTAAACGCCTGATCCTTCATCTGGGCGAGCGCTGCGTCGTCAAAAATATGCTGGATGCGGGCCGGGTTTAATCCGATCAGGGCATAGTCGGCCTTGATGATTGACAGACAGAACGAGTGAATCGTGCTGATATGCGCACTTTGCAGCAGAATCAGCTGCTGCCGGCAATACTGCGCTTCAGCTTCGTCCAGATCTGGTTCCTGCAGCTTATCGTTCAAACTTTGCAGCAGACGTTTTTTCATTTCACTCGCCGCGGCTTCGGTAAAGGTCATCGCGACGATGCGGTCGATGCTGATGTGATCCTCCAGCATCCGCTTCATTAACCGCGCGACTAAGACCGTTGTCTTGCCCGCGCCGGCAGAGGCGGAAACAAGAATGTTATGGTCGGTCGTATGAATTGCCTTGAGCTGTTCCTCACTCCACTGAATTGCCATCCCGCACCTCCTTTCCTTCCTCCTTGCCCACGAGCGCGACCGGCTTTTTCGGTGCTTTGCGCAGTCGGCAGACAGGTTTAAAATCACAGAACAGGCATGCGCCTTCCACCGGATCCAATTCAATCCGGCCCGCGCTGAGCTGTTCTGTCAATAACGCGTAAAGCTCCAAAATCAGCGCCTGTACGCTTTCAAAGTCCTTCGGGCTGCGGACTTTGACCTGACCGTCCTTGCAGGTCAGTCCCTGAACATGCGTGCCGTCGTAATCCAGCCCGTCGCAATCCTTCATCGTCCAGCCTTTGAGCTGATGACTGCTCTGTAATTCGCTCATCCAGGCATCGCGCTCAACGTCTTCAATTTCCATGCGCCGGCCGTTGAGCGACGCTTCGCTGACGCTGATCGTTTCATTTTTTAACGAGCAGTAATAAGCCCCGGCAGGATTCAGCCTGAGCTTGCGGACGGCGATGATCAAATAGGTTAACAGCTGCAGCTGCAGCCCGGCTTTAACTTTGGATTCGCTGAGTGTTTTGGCAGAGCTTTTGTAATCGAGAATCCGCAGATCGCCAAGACAGGTGTCAATCCGGTCGATAATCCCCTTCAGCCGCACGGTAATGCCGCCGGTTTCCAGAAGATCTTCTTCAAAACGGTATTCCTGGTAGGCCGGTGCAAACGAAGTATTTTCCTCCATCGCGGCCAATGCCTCCAGCAGTTGGGTCAAGTTCAGCTGCATGCGCCGCTGGATCTGATCAATTTCGGCCTGTTGGTCAGGAAACAAATCGTGGAGCTGCTGGAAATACGGGCTGAGGATCGCGGTCATCTCTGTTTCATTCAGCTTGGCGTAATCTTTACCCCAGGTCTGAATACTTTGTTCCAGCAGCGCGTGCTGAATCGTACCGACGATCGCGGCGTTCACCGTTGTCAGACTGCCCTTGGACAGGCGCAGACCACTTTTAAGGAAGTAAGCGTATGGACATTGAAAATAGGTTTCAAAGGAAGAAATGCTGCCGCGCAGCACATGATCCGGCGTAAACAGCCGGCGGGCGGTTTCCGGCGTCAGCTGATGCCGCTGATCGGAATAGACTTCATTCTGAATTAACGGCCACAGCACGGCGCGGGAAGCGGCGCGCTGTTCAATTTCAAATGCGACGTCCCAGCTTTTGCCTTCGTAGTTGCCTGCGGCATACGAATAGATCAGGCAATGCGAAGCGCTGGTATAGATCCATTCCAGCTGCTTTGTATAGTGATCGTAGCGATCCGCCTGCGACGGCATCGACGTGGTCTTCAGATAATCCTCGTCAAAGATTCCGGCGTAGGCGATATTTCCCGGGAAACTATTCTGATCCGCACCGAAAAGAATGGTTAGCGGACGAGCCGGCAGCGGGTGTTTCAGATCGGTGATCGCGATCCGGCCATCAACTTCTTCGCTGATTTCCAGCTTTTTCTGCGCGAGCAGCGCCATCAGCATGTCGAGGGCTTCCGGCTGTTCCAGCAAATCCCAGCAGTCTTCCAGCGTCGTTTTCAAATTCAATAACGCCCGCCGCTCCAATTCGTCGCTTAAGCATGAATGCTGGCGCAGCAGCTCGTAACAGCGGTTGAGCTTTTCACTCAGTGGTACGTCTTCCAGCAATGGCAGCAGCCATGGCAGCAGCTGTTCATGCACGCTCTGGGCCTGTGCTTCCAGCCGCAGCAGATTTTCTTTTTCAATCGTATTCAGTAACGTGTTGGTTTCCAACGCCCGCTGCACATGCGTAAAGACTGGCTCGCACAGGTCGTTCTGATCAAAAACAAACTGTGTCAGATACTGAACATAGGCCTCTGAAATCAACACCGGATAGGCTTTCAGCTGCAGCGTCTTCAGCACTGCTTCGATCGACGGCGCGCGGGTCAGTGCCACGAAAGCATCAAAACACCGCAGGATCTTCGAAGGTTTCTGATAAGAGACCTGAGCGGCAGGCAGCTGGTAGCGGGCGAGGACGGAGCGCACAAGACTCCCGTCGCGCTGACTGTCGCACAGGATGATCATGACTTCCTCCGGCTTCCATTCTTCGTGTAAGATAAGCTGAGCTGCACCCTCCGCTTCCTGGCGTGAGTTCAGCGCTTTATAAAACCGCGTCGTCCGCGGCTGCGCCGAGGGCAGCGGACGGATTCGCAGTCCGCGTGCTCTCATTTGATCGAGCAGGCACTGCTGATGCAAATCCTCCACCCAGCCTGGCGTACATTCGATACCGCTGAAATCCTGCGTTGCAAGTTCGTTGAGGAACCGAATTTCCGAACTGTGCGAAAACGGCAGATCACGGATCAAGCTCAGCAATGTTTTCAACTCGCGCTGACCTTCGGTCGTTTCCGGCAGTTCTTCCAGCGTTAAGCCATAATCCTGCATCAGCCGGTGAAAGGCGATCAGCTGGCGGTGAAAATCCGGATAACGCACCATGCGGCGATAAACCCGGCAGCGATCCTCCGCTCCCTGAATCCGCAGCGAAGCAATCAGGCTGTCGCGCGTTTCGTTTTCATTTTCCAACGCTTCCGCGCGGATGAGTCCGGATACCGTACCGGCCGCGTAATGGGTCAGAAAGCGGCTGTTCTGTTCTTTGATCTTCGCTTTGATCAACACACTGTGCAGGTATCCCGGCGCCAGCAAATTTGGTATTTTCATGACGATCGCCTCCGCTGTTTTCAATATGCTTCATTTTATCATAGAAGCCCGTTCGCCGCAAAAGCCAGAACTTGCCTGAAAACGCAAAAACAGACGAATTTGAGGTTCGTCTGTCAGGGATTAATATGCAAAACGGTCTGATTCTCATCCATCGTTAATTGGCTCAGCGTCGGCTGGGATGCTTCGACAATTAACACATGACCCATGCCGTAGTCTTGATCATCCTGATACCATTTTCCTTCACGCAGGCCACGCAGGAAAATTTCGAGGCCGGTGCGGAATTCGCCTGCACCTTCCTGCGTGGAGACGATATTTACCGTTTTGGAATATTCATAGTCCGGCGGATCCGGCAGATCATTGTAGCGCTGCTCATAGTTCCCTGGCGGCAGGATCAGCTGCAGGCTGCCGTAACTCAGTTTCGGATTCTCACGGAACACCACTTCGTCAAAATGGAAGGATAAATAGACGCGGTCCAGCTCATCCGTCTGCATTAAATGAATTGTCTGCGGCTGGAACAGCTCCGGAAAATCCTGACGGACCGGGACTTCCTCATAGCTGGAAAATTCGATCATCATCAGCGGAACACCGATGCCGGTGAGGATCACGCTGGCGATCAAGGCGATCAGGTACGGCCGTTTCTTCGTCGCCGGTCTTACGATCCGCCACAACCCCGAAACGATTGCCTGGAAAATGCCGATCAGACCCAGGCAGATCAACGTCAGTCCCCACAACTTCGCTCCCTGAAACAACAGGAAGACAAGCAAGCCGAAACCAAAACAGAAGACAAATTCGCCAAGCCCAAACGGAATCAGAATCAGCAGCGTGATCAGCTGCACGATCCCGATCATCAGCCAGGCTGCCGCCTTGCCAATCCCCCAGCCATGTTTTTTCTTTGTTTTTTCCTCATTATTATAATAAGGGTAATGCGTGCGCGGCTGAATCAGCGGATCGATCGGCTCTTCCAGAATCCGTTCCTCCAGATCCTCTTCTTCCAACGATTCAGTTATTTCCGTGAGATTCTGATCCACCGTCGCTTCCGCTGCTTCTGCCTGATCGAAAGCCTCCGCTTCTTTTTGTCGTTCGACCTTTTCTTTTGCCTCAGCGTCAGAATTTACGGTCTGTGCGGCGCGGCGTTGGGGTGAGCAGGCATCGTCATGACGCCTGCCGAATTCGAACACGAGCGGCTTTTTAAACAAATCCCGGAGTGTGATCTCTTTGTTTTCTAATCCCTGGGAAATAAAACTCGCCAGCACCAGGACGACCAGGCAGAGATAAATCAGGTTGATTGTAAGGCGAACGAAGAAGTTCAGCGTGGCCGCTAAAAAGCCCGGAAGGATGGCGCGCAACAGACTGACGAGGATTGTTTCCAACAAGGAAAACGGAATTTTCATCAGACCGACGACGACCAGGGCGATCAAAATCAAGGCGATCAGCCGGATCACAGCTTCCATGCTGAGATCATTGAAATGCTGCGTAAAATAACTGACGGCTGAATCGATGCCCTGAGTCATGACATTGACAACGTTATCAATAATATCCCGGCTTGAATCCCGGGTATACTTGGCGTCGATTTTATAAGCGCTCAGGATTTCCCGCGCCAGATCATCGAGATTGCCGAAGTCGGCGACCGCTTCATCCTCGGTTTTGCCTTCCTGCAACTTGTTGTCGATATAGCCTGAATATTCGTCCAGGATATCCTGGATTTCATCGCGTTTGAGCAGATGCAGCTTATGTTCTAATTTTTCAAGAAATTCTTTCTTCGTCATCGTGATTTCCCCCTTCCAGGAAAAGATTTAATTGCTTGGAGAATGCCAGCCATTCGGTTTTCAACTCATTCATCGTCGCCAGTCCCAGCGCGGTGATGCGGTAATATTTGCGCGGTGGTCCTTCCGTCGATTCAACCAGGTAGGTTTCAAAGTATTTCTCATTGGTCATGCGTTTGAGCAGCGGATAAATCGTGCCTTCATTGACCTCAACGACCTGGCAGACCCGCTTGACCAGCTCGTAGCCGTAGATATCGTGCTGGCTGACGACGACCATGACAACCAGGTCAAGCACGCCTTTTTTAAATTGTGCGTTCATGGCGATCCTTCCTTCTGATTACTATGCTAAACCTACTACCTTGCAATGTCAAGTAGCTAAACATCATGTTTTTGCCAGTTTTTACAGCTTAGGGACAAATTTTACTTTTTTTTATCGGCCGATTGTGATAAAACAGATATAGAAGAAACTGAAACAGGGGGACCAAGCAAAATGGCAATTTATCAAATCTTAGAAGAAATTAAAGATGTCAGAAAAGAGGGGGAGCTGTGCGACTTCAACGGCTACCTGGAAGATTATCTGGAAGTGATTGATTCTTCCGAAGATCAGCCGATGAAGGATATCCTGCATGCACTGTTTGAAGAGAATCATGATCTGAAAATCTGCGTTAATCTGCGCGCCGATATTAACCGGCAGGTCATTTCCAATCAGATCATCCGGTATAAGGACGCGTTTAAGCTGCAGGGACATCCGGTGATCTGCCCGGTGATCATTTACGGCAAGCAGGATGATGCGGAACGCGCTCTGATTTTAGTTCAGCACAGCGACCGCAGCTATCTGTATGCCAAGGGTCTCTATTACACGCTGACTGAACCTTACAGCTTCTTAGCCGACTGCAAGAATGAACTGGTGGCCGTCACTGCCGAGAGTGTCGACGGCGTGCTGGCAACGTTCCGCAAGCTGTTCAGCGTCAAGGCCGGCGCTTTGCAGCGGGAAGCGGACCGCAATCGTTTCTCCAACTATGAACAGCTGAAGAAGGACGCGCTGGATGAAGCCGAAGCGGTAAAGGAAAATGCAGAAACAGAACTGCGGGAAGCGGAAGATAAGGAAGCGATGATCTATTCGCTGGTCGTCCGCTGGTTCTTACTGAAAAAGGTCGTTTATGTTCAGTATATGGTCAATAAAGATATGCTTCAGAACGTACATGAAGGCAATATCAAAAAACAGCGGAATCAGGCGAAGATCAACGCCGATGAAATTCCGTTCATCTCGTACAGCGAGCTGTGGAGAAGCATTTAATCTGAAAATCAAATTGACAGTCATGGGAAATTAATCCATGGCTGTTTTTTTTGTTGAGCAGAATTTTTGCGATGATCGCAATAGAAATGAGCGTTGGATTGGAAAGACTTAAAAAAACAACAATACAGGGAAAGATTAATCAAGGAAAAATAATAAATTCTATAATTTCATATAAATTATGAATAATTTATTCGACACAAGCAGACCTCCATGATAGACTAAGGAAAAGGGAGGAAACTCATGTATGACAATGCAGGTCAGCTTTGAAAAAATCGACGTCACCCCGGCGCTTCCCGTCCGGCTTTCCGGCTTCGGCAAGGTCCGCTGGGCGCAGACCGCCCATGATCCACTTTATGCCCGTTTGCTTTTGTTCAGCGGGGAACAGGAAACGCTGTGGGTCCAAATCGACTGGTGCGCGGCGGACGCTATGCTTTACCAACAGATTGCGGAGTTAACCGGGATTCATACCCCAAATCTGATTCTTTCTACGACGCACACCCATTCCGGCCCCTGCGGCACTGTGCGCTGCGATCAGGGCATTTTAAAGGGATTGGATCCCGTCTTTGGCGATTATAACGCCTGTTATGTGACGGAAACTGCCCGGCGCATCGCGGATGGGGTTCAACGGCTGCGGACGCGGAAGCAGCCGTTTGAATGGCGGATTCTGCGCGGGACTGTCAGCGGATTAGGGACGGACCGGCATGACCCGAAGCTGCCGAGCGATCAGGATGCTTTTCTTCTGGAATTGATCACGCAGGATCAAAAACGCTGTCTGTGGACGCGGATGGCCTGTCATCCGACGGTGCTCAACGGTGAGAATCTGATGTTGAGCGCGGATTTCCCCGGCGCTTTGGAAACTTGTTTTGAGGATGCGGAACTGGTTGCTTTCGTCAACGGCAGCTGCGGCGATATGAGCACGCGGTTCACCCGCCGGGAATCCAGCTTTGCGGAAATGGAACGTCTGGCGCGGATGGCGGCTGATCAATTGAAAACGCTGCTGAATCAGCCGGAACCGTTGTCCCCAGGTGAGAGTCTGACGCTCAGCGTTCATCAGAACACCTTCAGAGTAAAGGCTAAGGTCCTCGATCCGGTTGAGGTTGCGGAAGAAAAGGTCAGAACTTTGAGTGCTCAGGTAGAACAGGCGCGCCGTGAAGGAGCTGACGCGCAGGCGCTGCGCTTGTTGGAATCACTGAAAGAAGGCGCGGAGAATAATTTACTGTCCTGCCGCAACGCTTCCGGTCTGCGTGAAATTCCGCTGTCTGTTTCCTGTATCCGGCTGCCTTCTGTTAATTTGATCACCGTGCCGGTCGAGCTTTTCAGCAAGCTGAGCAATCCGGTGAAGACTCGTTGGAACGCGGAATTCATCGGGTATACGAACGGGTATTCTCTGTATATGGCGGATGAAAACGCCTTTGACCAGCAATTCTACGAAGCGATGAGCAGCCCGTTTGAAAAGGGCGCCGGGGAACAGCTGATCCGGGAGATCGGTGACTGGCTGGCCACGTTATAGAAATAACTTCCGGAAGGAATCGATGACAACCTCTATCAGAGGATGTTTATGGATTTCCGCTTGATTTTACATGCGATTGAGATTGGCGGGCGGCCTGTTTCAGGCCGCTTTTCCAATCTTTTCCTTGAGCGTGGACTGAAGCGGTGTAAGCATGAAAGATTTCCCGCGCATGCGTTTTAAATCATGGTATAATAAACGCGAGTTTATAAAATCAGACTAAAGCTCCAGAACTTGGGCAAGGGGGAACAAAATGAGAAATTCCTGGATATTTCCGGTGTTGTTTTTTATGATCATCTTTGGATTCGGCGGGATGTTCAGCGGCCTGCTTTTTCCGTTGATTATCTTTTTTATAATTTATAAGTCGGTGACGAAGAATAACGAAGGACGAGAAACCGTGCGCCGGCGTTCTTCTTCCGGACAAAGCCGTACGCGCCTGTCAGGCCGGCAGAGCGATCTGGTGAACGAAGCGCTGGGCCGTTATTTTCGCACGCATGAAAAGCTGCCGCTGCTGGAAGAAATCAGTCTGCGGCCGGAAAAAGCGGAATATACCGGACTGCGCAATTTAATCCTGTTGAAAGACGACGACTGTATCGGCACGCTCGACGAGTTCGGTG
>OLRK01002833.1_pt1 | contig 10062 bp, 11 predicted proteins | sample 1672911 | NCBI WGS metagenome assembly OLRK01 (sample SAMEA3136736, study PRJEB25190) | human gut metagenome | biome: human gut; feature: human-associated habitat; material: faeces | place: Austria | collected 2013
GAATACATATCACAATTTGCGTAAACTACAACCAGCACACGCGGCATCAAATGAAAGTGCCACCTGTTTTTTATCGGTATCGACGCAATAAACCGGTATCTTTCTTGTTTCGGCAGCACCGCTGATTGTGACGGCAGGTGCCACGAAATGAAAGGCGGCAGCACCGAGCAAAAGCAGAGTGCAGACAACGCAGCCGCATTTAAAAAAGGTTTTAAGATTCTGGCGTTTTAAAGCTTCATGTTCCATAGAGTCACCGCTCATATGTCTTTGTAAAAGATATGAAAAGACCATGCGAAATATGAGAAAAATTCTTTGGTTGACGGTCGGGATCAAAGAGAGTAGAATGATGGCGTAAGATTTTGCAAAGGAGAAAAAGTTATGGAGTTAAAGCTTCAGCCTGTCCAGTCACAGGTACTTTCGCAAAGACAGATACAGTCGGCCAATATATTGCAGATGAGCTCGCAGGAGCTGGAAGCTTACATGAAAGAGCTCGCTCTTGAAAATCCGGTTGTTGATTTGGAGGAAGCTTATGAAAGTGATGACCCTGACGGTGAAATCAGGCGTAAGATCGAGTGGCTTGAGGCATCCGATGAACAAAACCGTGTTTATTATCATAATGATTATACGGAAGACGGCGAGCGTGACCGATGGAATTTTGATACAGATGAGGGGGAGACGCTGGCGGAATATCTTCTGTCCCAGTTACTTACAAAGACGCTTTCGAAAAAGCAGCTTGAAATGGCAGCATATATTGTAAACTGCCTTGATGAAAAAGGATATTTCGAAGAAGATAAGAAAGAAACGGCAAAAAGGTTTAATGTCGGTGAGTGTGATGTTGACGAAGTACTTTCAATATTAAAAAGTTTGGAACCTGCCGGGATTTGTGCGGAAAGCCTTTCGGAGTGCCTTCTGCTTCAGCTTGACAGAAGCGGTGAAAATACACCGGTGCTTACGGAAATGATACAAAATTATCTTGAACTTGTCGGTAAAAACCAGCTGCATGTCATTGCAAAGCGGATGAAGCTGCCGATTGAGGCTATTCAGGCTGAGTGTGAGAAAATCAGAGAACTGAATCCGAAGCCGGGGGCAAGCTTCTGCAGCCGTGAAACGCTTAAGTATATTACGCCGGATGTGACGGTTGTTAAACTTGGCGGCTATTATGAAATTCTTCTGAATGAATATATGTACCCGAAAATGTCTGTGAACAGCTATTATAAGGGGATGCTTAATGGTGATACGCCAAAGGAAGCAAAGGATTATATCGGGGAGAAAGTACGGCAGGCCGAATGGGTGATGCATTGTATTTCTCAGAGAAATAAAACGCTTCTTTCAGTGGCAAAAACGATTGTTGATATTCAGGAGGAATTTTTCCTTAAAGGACAAGGTTTTTTAAAACCGATGCGGCAGGCGGATGTGGCCAAACGGCTGTCGATTCATGAGTCAACGGTGAGCCGTGCTGTGCGGGATAAGTATATGCAGTGCCCGTGGGGAATTTTCCCTATGAATTACTTCTTTTCAAAGGGCGTTTATGCCAGCGGCAGCGAGGCGGTGACGCCGGAACATATTAAACAGATGATGTCGGATATTATCGGCAATGAAAATAAGAAAAAGCCGTATAGTGACCGCGTCATCAGCGAAAAGCTTTCGGAGGCCGGCGTTCATATTTCGAGGCGTACTGTTGCAAAATACAGGGAGGAAGCAGGCATCAGGGATGCCGGGGGCCGCCGTGAATTTTAGAGGCCGTTTTTTGATAGAAAAAGTTTACATAAATTTGGGAGAAAATGATGAAAAAACAAAACAATCTTGGCAAGGATAATATCAAAACGCTTGTATGGCGCATTGCCATACCGAGTATGCTTGCCCAATTTGTCAGTGTGCTTTACAGTATTGTTGACCGTATGTATATCGGAAATATTCCGGAAATCGGCGATATTGCACTGGCAGGTGTCGGCGTGTGCGGGCCGGTCGTGACAATGATTTCATCCTTTGCGTCTCTGATTGGCGTCGGTGGATCGCCGCTGATGAGCATACGCATGGGTGAAGGCAGAGAAAAAGAGGCGCGAAAAATATTGTCTAACTGTTTTATGATGCTTTGTGTGCTGTCTGTTGTTTTGACGGCTGTGATTATGGCTCTGAAGGAGCCGATGCTCTATTTATTCGGCGCCAGTACACAGACCTATGCCTATGCGGACAGTTATTTCACTACCTATTTGCTCGGCACGATTTTTGCACTGCTTGCCACCGGCATGAATCAGTTTATCATATGTCAGGGATTTGCCAAAACAGGGATGATTTCCGTTATGGTCGGTGCAGTCTGCAATATTGTGCTTGATCCAGTATTTATTTTCGGTTTTAATATGGGCGTCAAAGGCGCAGCGGTGGCGACGGTACTTTCACAGGTGGCAAGCTGCGCGTTTGTGCTGACATTTTTGTTTGGCAGGACAGTGCCGATCCGCATTACATTTGGCGGCTACAGTTTTAAAATTATGCGCCGTGTTCTGGCACTCGGATTTACGCCGTTTATCATTATTGCTATAGATAATGTGATGATTATTGCCATGAATTCAGTGCTTCAGCGCTATGGCGGTCCGGCGCAGGGCGATGCGCTGATTACGTGTGCAACGATTGTTCAGAGCTTTATGCTCATTGTTACGATGCCGCTTGGCGGTATCAGCGGCGGGACGCAGACGATTCTTTCCTACAATTATGGCGCCGGTCAGACGGAACGTGTTCTTAAAGCGCAAAAGTATATTTTGTGTCTGTGTGTAGGCTACATGAGCCTGATGATGATTATCGCATGGACGATCAGCCCTTTGTTTGTACGTTTATTTACGGCAGATGCGGTTCTTGGAGAGCAAGCTGTATGGGCGATTAAAGTATGCACGCTGGCAATCATACCGCTGGGCTTTCAATATGAGCTTGTAGATGGCTTTACGGCAATGGGACGTGTCAATTTGTCACTGCCACTGTCGTTTTTCAGAAAACTTGTATACTTTGCCGCTTTATTTATTATTCCGTTGTTTGCCGAACCGAAGATGGTCTTTTTCAGCGAGACAATATCAGATATATTCGGACCGCTGGCAACAATCATTGTTTATAAGCTGACAATTAAAAAGGTGATGGAAAAAAGACTTGAAGAAGTTGAGGCAATGAAACGTCTTGAAAACGGTCATTAAAATACAACAGGCATTTATTTGTCTGCACTGTAACTTGAGTGCACAGACAAATAGATGCCTGTTTTGCAATTATTTTTTAAAGTAATCCAAGTGATTTTAGAATGCAGAGCCAGCCGGTCAGTGTAAAGGCGGCAAAAAGTGTTGTGAGCATGACTGTCGCGGAGGTCATCGTCCCTTCGTGGCCCATGTTTTTTGCCATGACAAAGCAGCTGACAGTTGTGGCAGAGCCGAGCATGACAAGAATTGCCACAAGCTTTTCGGCACGGAAACCGAGAAAAACGGCGGCCGGAAGAAAAAGGGCGGCAAGACCGATCAGCTTAATAAACGAAGCGGTAACGGCAGGAGCGATGCGCCCGGATACTTTTTTGATATCAAAGGTGGCGCCCATCGCTATAAGACCGAGTGGTGTTGCCATGCCGCTGATATTAGAAACAGTCTTTTCAAGGATGGGCGGCATCGGCAGGCGCAAAAGCGACCAGAGGATGCCGGCGGCAATACCCAAAATAATCGGATTTGTGATAATCCCTTTGAAAGTTTTTTTCCACATCGGACGTCCGGCATTTTTTTGCTTTGGACCAGAAAAGGATAAAACTGTGACTGCCATAATATTATAAAGCGGCACACTGCCGATAATCATCAGCGGTGCCATGCCTGCGCTGCCGTAAATGTTCTGGATCAGTGCCACGCCCAAAAGTGCGGCGCTGCTTCTGTAAGACGCCTGAATAAATTCACCTTGTATGGACGTTCCTCTCCATATGAGAGAGACAGCCGCAGCAAGGGAAATGCTTAAAAGGGTTGCCGCAAAGCAGAACAATACAAATTTTCCATCCCATACTTCTCTAAAATCGACATTTGCCAGATCTTCAAAGACAAGCACCGGCAGAGGAATAAGAAAGACAAATTTGTTGAGACGGGCGGCGAAGGCTTCGTCGATAATATTCAGTTTTTTAAATAACAGGCCAAGCGCCATTAAAAGAAAAATAGGGGCGGTGGCATTTAGACTAAAAATCAGATTTTCCATCAACATTTCTCCCTGATAAACCATAGATTTCCGATATTTTTGGGAAATGAGCTCCCTTCTGATATTATATTATTGACGAAAGAACGTGAAATAGCAAGTAGTTTTTAGTATATAGAGTGTAAATACAGGTATTGTTAAGAAATCTACAAAAAAAATTTGGGGAAATTTTACACAAGAACGAAGAAGAATAAAAAAAAGTTGTACTTAATGTCTTTACTTATGGGAGAGAATATTGTATCATAGAAGACGAAGTGAAACTCAAATATGAAAGGAAGTTAAAAAAATGTCAAATGTTTTGTATGAAGTCAAAGGTAACGTTGGTATTCTTACAATTAACCGTCCAAAGGCATTAAACGCATTAAATTCAGAAGTTTTGAATGATTTAGATGCTGCTCTTGACGCTGTTGATTTAGAAACAGTAAGATGCTTGATCCTTACAGGTGCCGGAGAAAAATCATTTGTTGCCGGTGCGGATATTGCAGAGATGAGCACATTAACAAAAGAAGGCGGAGAAGCTTTTGGTAAGAAAGGCAATGACGTTTTCAGAAAACTTGAAACATTCCCAATTCCTGTCATTGCAGCAGTGAATGGTTTCGCTCTTGGCGGCGGCTGTGAGATTTCCATGAGCTGTGATATCCGTATCTGCTCTGAAAACGCAGTATTCGGACAGCCTGAGGTTGGCCTTGGAATCACACCGGGATTCGGCGGTACACAAAGACTTGCACGTTTAGTCAGCCCTGGCATGGCTAAGCAGCTGATTTATACAGCAAGAAATATTACAGCACAGGAAGCTTACCGTATCGGTCTTGTCAATGCTGTTTATACATCCGAAGAATTGATGCCGGCAGCAGAGAAAATGGCCGCAGGTATTGCAAAGAATGCCCCGATTGCCGTACGCAACTGTAAGAAAGCAATCAACGAAGGTTTACAGGTTGATATGGATCAGGCTGTTGTTATTGAAGAAAAGTTATTTGGTGACTGCTTCGAGACACATGATCAGGTTGAAGGCATGAGCGCTTTCCTTGAAAAACGCAAAGAGAAAAATTTTATTAATAAATAATTGACAGAATACTTAGCAACTATAAAATTTTGTGGTATAATATAAGATACCAATGTTTAGGAGGAGATTATCATGAAAAAAGTATTTATCGTTGGTGCAGGACAGATGGGTCTTGATATCGGACAGGTTATGGCTAAAGCTGGTCTTGAAGTTGTATTCAGAGATATGACAGAAGAAATTTGTGCAAAAGCTATGGCTAGACTTGAAAAAGGCCTTGACAAGCTTGTTGCAAAGGGCAAGATGGACGAAGCAGGCAAAGCTGACATCCTTTCAAGAATTTCTACAACAACAGAGCTTGCACCGGCAGCGGATGCTGATTTAGTTCTTGAAGCAATCGTTGAGAATATCGAAATCAAAAAGAACTTATTTAAAGAACTTGATGGTATTTGTAAACCGGAGACAATCTTCGCAACAAATACATCTTCAATCTCAATTACATTAATTGCAAGCGCAACAAAGAGAGAAGACAAATTCATCGGTATGCATTTCTTCAACCCTGCAACAGTTATGAAATTAGTTGAGGTTATCCGTGGATTACATACATCTGATGAGACATTTAAGGCAATCTATGACTTATCTGCAGAAATCGGAAAGACACCTGTAGAAGTTAAAGAAGGCCCTGGTTTTGTTGTAAACAGAATCCTTATCCCAATGATCAATGAAGCAATCATGGTTTACGAGGAAGGTCTTGCTTCAGCAGAAGATATTGATACAGCTATGAAATTAGGCTGCAATCACCCAATGGGACCTTTAGCATTAGCTGACCTTATCGGCCTTGATACATGCTTACATATCATGGACGTATTCTACGCTGAAACATGTGATTCAAAATACAGAGCTGCAAGATTGTTAAGACAGATGGTTCGCGGCGGCAAGCTTGGACGTAAGACAGGTGCAGGTTTCTATGATTATTCAAAATAATCATTAAACGGCAGGAAGCCGGTGACGGCTTCCGGCCTAATATATTTTATCATGGAGGAAGAATAAATGGATTTCGCATTGGATAAGAAACATGAGATGGTCAGAACTCTGTACAGAGATTTCGCAGAGAACGAAGTAAAGCCTCTCGCACAGGAAGTTGATGAAACAGAAGCATTCCCGACAGAAACAGTTGAAAAGATGGCTAAATACGGTTTCCTTGGTATTCCTGTACCAAAGGAATACGGCGGACAGGGCTGCGATCCTTTAGCATACGTGATGTGTGTAGAGGAATTAGCTAAAGTCTGCGGTACAACAGCAGTTATCGTATCAGCACATACATCTTTGTGTATCGATCCTATTATGACATACGGTACAGAAGAACAGAAACAGAAATATGTTCCGAAGTTAGCTTCAGGCGAATGGTTAGGTGCTTTCGGTTTAACTGAGCCGGGCGCAGGTACAGATGCACAGGGACAGCAGACAAAGGCTGTTTTAGATGGTGATGAGTGGGTATTAAACGGCTCAAAATGCTTCATCACAAACGGTAAGCAGGCTCATGTTTACATTGTAATTGCCGTTACAGGCATCATTGAAAAACGTGGCAGAAAGATGAAAGAGATTTCTGCATTTATCGTTGAAAAAGGCACACCGGGATTCACATTCGGTACAAAAGAAAAGAAGATGGGTATCCGCGGTTCATCTACATATGAATTAATCTTCACAGACTGCCGTATTCCAAAGGAAAACTTACTCGGCCAGAAAGGCAAGGGCTTCAATATCGCTATGCATACGCTTGACGGCGGACGTATCGGTATCGCTGCACAGGCACTTGGTCTTGCAGAGGGTGCTCTTGAAAGAACAGTAGAGTACGTTAAGGAAAGAAAGCAGTTCGGACGTTCTATCGGACAGTTCCAGAATACACAGTTCCAGTTAGCAGACATGGCTACAAAGGTAGAGGCTGCCAAGAACTTAGTATACAAAGCAGCAATGGCTAAGGCTACACAGAAGGTTTACAGTGTGGAAGCAGCGATGGCTAAGTTATATGCAGCAGAAGTTGCGATGGAAGTGACAACAAAGGCTGTTCAGTTACATGGTGGTTACGGTTACATCAGAGAGTATGATGTAGAGCGTATGATGAGAGATGCTAAGATTACAGAAATCTACGAAGGAACATCAGAAGTTCAGCGTATGGTTATTTCTGGAAACTTATTGAAATAGGAGGTACGAACCGTGAAGATAGTTGTTTGTGTAAAACAGGTACCAGATACAAAAGGCGGAGTTCAGTTTAACCCGGACGGTACACTTAACAGAGCTGCAATGCTTGCAATCATGAATCCGGATGACAAGGCAGGCTTAGAGGCAGCATTAAGATTAAAAGATGAATATGGCGCAGAAGTTACTGTAGTGACAATGGGACTTCCAAAGGCTGCAGACGTTCTCCGCGAAGCACTTGCTATGGGTGCAGATAAAGGTATTCTTATTACAGACCGTGTTCTTGGTGGCGCAGATACATGGGCGACATCATCAACAATCGCAGCAGGTTTAAGAAACCTTGATTATGATTTAATTATCACAGGCCGTCAGGCTATTGATGGTGATACAGCACAGGTTGGCCCTCAGATTTCTGAGCACCTTGATATCCCTGTAATTTCTTACGCACAGGATATTAAGATTGAAGGCGACAGCGTTATCGTTCAGCGTCAGTACGAAGACAGATATCATGTCGTAAAAGCAAAAATGCCATGCTTAATCACAGCGCTTTCAGAATTAAATGAGCCTCGTTACATGACACCGGGCGGAATTTATGATGCCTGCGATGCTGAAATTACAACATGGGGCAGAAATGACCTTAAAGACTTAGACGATGCAAACATCGGTCTTAAAGGTTCACCGACAAAGATTGCAAAAGCTTCCGACAAGGTAAGAAAGGGTGCCGGCGAAGTCGTTACACTTGATCCTGAAGAAGCAGTTGCTTACCTCATGGGTAAATTTGACGAGAAACATATCATTTAATGAAAAGGAAAAGTGGTGAATAAGATGAATTTAGAAGAATATAAGGGTGTATATGTCTATGCTCAGCAGGTAGACGGAGAATTAAGCGGTATCGCTTTTGAATTACTTGGCAAAGCAAGAGATCTTGCCAAAGATTTAGACACAGACGTTACAGCTGTTCTTGTTGGTTCAGATGTGAAAGGTCTTTGTGACAAACTCGCTGAATATGGTGCAGACAAGGTAATCGTTGTAGACGATCCTGAGCTAAAAGATTACAGAACAGAGCCATATACTCATGCACTGGCTTCTGTCATCAATGAATACAAACCTGAGATCATGCTTGTTGGTGCAACAGCCATCGGCCGTGACTTAGGCCCTAGAGTATCAGCTCGTGTGGCAACAGGTCTTACAGCAGACTGTACAGTACTTGAGATTGGCGATTTCCCATTAAATCCGGGACCAAACCAGAAACATAACCAATTACTGATGACACGTCCTGCATTTGGCGGAAACACGATCGCAACAATCGCCTGCCCGGACAACCGTCCACAGATGGCTACAGTACGTCCTGGCGTTATGCAGAAGATCAGCCCTATCGAAGGTGCAAAAGCAGAGATTATTGAATTTAATCCGGGCTTTACACCAAACAACAAATATGTAGAGATTCTTGATATCGTAAAAGCAGTAGGCGAGACAGTAGATATCATGGACGCTAAGATTTTAGTATCCGGCGGCCGTGGTGTAGGCAGCGCTGAAAACTTTAAGATTCTTGAAGATTTAGCAGAAGCATTAGGCGGCGAAGTAAGCTGCTCACGTGCAGTTGTAGATAACGGATGGAAGGCAAAAGACTTACAGGTAGGACAGACAGGTAAGACAGTTCGTCCTCAGATCTATTTTGCAATCGGTATTTCAGGTGCAATCCAGCACGTAGCCGGTATGGAAGAATCAGATGTTATCGTAGCAATCAACAAAGACGAGACAGCACCAATCTTTGATGTTGCTGATTACGGCCTTGTTGGCGATTTAAACAAAATCGTTCCAAAGCTTACAGAAGCAATCAAAGCTTACAAAGCTTCCAAGAAATAATTCATATATGAGTTTTACAGTGAAGGGAGTCCTTTTTGGGATTCCCTTTTTCTGATGGGAGAGAAAGATATGTACAACTATATTTTATTTGATTTAGACGGAACGTTGACAGATCCAAAAGAAGGCATTACAAATTCGGTGGCGTATGCACTGATGTCTTATGGCATTAAAGAAAATCCTGATAAGCTGACACCGTTTATCGGGCCGCCGCTGCATGAATCGTTTATGGTGTACTACAATTTTGATGAGAAAAAGGCAATGGAGGCTGTGGATAAGTATAGAGAATATTTTGCAGATAAAGGTATTTTTGAAAACAAGCTTTATCCGGAAACAGAAGGCTTTTTGAAAACACTTCGGGCTGCGGGAAAGAAAATTGCGCTGGCGACGTCAAAACCGGAAGTTTTTGCAAGAAGGATACTTGAGCATTTTCATATTGACAGCTATTTTGATGTCATTGTTGGAAGCAACATGGATGGCAGCCGGACAAAAAAGGCTGAAGTTATCACCGAAGTTTTTGCGCGCTTTCAGGCGGCAGAAGGAAGGATTCCCTCAAAATCAGAAATTGTGATGATAGGAGACAGGCTTCATGATATTGTCGGTGCGGCAGAAAATGGTATCGACAGTATTGGGGTGACTTTCGGATACGGCGGCTATGATGAGCTTTATAAGGCGGGTGCCAATTATATTGCCGATAGTTTTGAAGAAACAAAAAAGTGGATTTTATAAAAAATTTTCTCTTTACATTTAAAAAAAAGTGGCATAGAATAAGAGAGTATTTTTTTGACATAGATAATGTTAAAAAACAC
>OLRK01002842.1_pt1 | contig 10044 bp, 9 predicted proteins | sample 1672911 | NCBI WGS metagenome assembly OLRK01 (sample SAMEA3136736, study PRJEB25190) | human gut metagenome | biome: human gut; feature: human-associated habitat; material: faeces | place: Austria | collected 2013
ATCTTTTTCATGGCTGGTTTGAGTTCATAATCCGGTTTCATTGTGTATTCACCTCGATAAAAGTATTATTTTCATGTTGAGGCTGTGTAATTTTAAAATGCCGAATCGTGAACTTTTTAATTTTTAAAGATTGATGTCAGATGATTGAAGATTTTCTCTCAACTATGGTGTTACATAGGATGGGATAAATTTATGATATTGTGTGATGTAAAATGGGGTAAAAAGTCGTATTACATAGTGCACTTTTTCTTATATTCAACATGTCGACCACGGATAATTTGTGATAACGAAATCGCCTAGACATAAATCTGCTGAGCGTCAAGGGAGTTGCTGTGTTGCTCCAAACCAGCCGGGTGCAAGTGCGGCGCATGATCCAAAGCGAGGAACTGTTCACCCTCAAAGCCGGGCTAGACTATCGTATCCCACTCGCAGCGCTCGAAAATTCGGTGCATATATCACTATCTCTCGAATCAGAAAACAGATACATCCCATGCCATGCTAAACCAAATCATTTCGTGGGAACAAAACTGCAATTACCACTTAAATCTTCATAAGTGATAAGTGTATCCGTCCGTTCACACCAAGTATATATAACAATACCCTATATAAAAGCAGCGCCAGCTTACCATATAGGTAAGCTGGCGCACTATCAAGTCAATTAGACCTTGTAGAAATCCGGACGATCCGTCAGCGGAACATCCTCGATCGCACCGCTCTTCTGACTCTTCAGACAGGAATCCGTTGTAACAGCTGCGCAGTATCCATCCCAAGCAGAAGCCGCTGCTACGCAGTATGTATCATTGTTGCAGGCATTGACCCACTCCTGAAACTCGGCATCATAAGACTCTGCAAAGAAGCCCAGACCATCAGAGGTCATGCCGCAGGATTTGTTGTTAGCTGTGCAAACTTCTACACGCGCATGACGCGGCAACGTAGCAGTACCGTCCTCGCACAGCACTTCGCAGCGGATATCGTATGCGTACTGACAGTTAACCCAAATCTCACAATTGATTACCATACCGGACGAAGTTGTCAACAGAACGATCTGCGGATCATGGAGATTCTTGTTCTTCGAATGCTTGGAGCACTTCGGGAAAATAACCTGTGCCTTGGTGAAGTAGTCACCAATCAGCCAGCTCATTGTATCGATCTCATGGATCGCCGTGCCGGTAACCGCCACAACATCATCAAATGCCTCCGGATAGTTCGCATTGCGATGTGCACAGTGCGCCATCAGCGGTTCGCCAAGCTTACCGGACGCAACCAGCTCCTTCAGCTCCTGATACGCCGGGTCAAAGCGACGATTGAAGCCCAGCTGGATCAGACGCTTGCCACCTGCGATCTCCGCATCCACAACCTTCTTTGCGCCTGCAGCAGAAGCGGAAAGCGGCTTTTCACAGAATACAAACTTCTTCAGCCGCAGTGCTTCCAGACAGAACTCTTCATGCGTTTTATCCGCACTGACGATTACGATTGCATCAACGTCCTTATCATTGATCAACGCAATCGGATCTGCGATGAAACGTACACCTGTGTAAGGTGCGATTACTTCCTTTGCACGCGCTTCATTCACATCGGAAACGGCTGTTACCGTTGCACCGGTAATCTTATTCATCAGGCGCAGGAAATGCTGTGTGCCCATTGCACCAATACCAATAATACCTACTTTTAACATGACAAGATCTTCCTTTCTGTATTGTTTGACTTAATAGGTCATAATAGCCTTAACTGCTTCTGCCGTTGTGGTTTTCGGGAAAAGCTCAAAACCGATTCGCCCGGTATAACCAGCCTCTTCAAGGCACTCAAATACCTTTGTGTAATTGATTTCTCCCGTTCCCGGCTCATGACGTCCCGGAACATCCGCCACATGGATATGGCCGAACTGATCCGCATACGCCTTAATGGTATCGCAGAGTGACCCTTCGTTTAACTGCATATGATAAACATCATATAGTACCTTCAGCATCGGTGAACCAATCAGACGAGTCATTTCAGCCGCCATCTGCGTATGCGCCAGATAGTTGCCAACATGATCGGTGGTAATGTTCAACGGCTCGAGATTCATGGCAATGCCGCTTTCCTCGGCGATTTTGGCGCACTCAAGCAACATGTCATACATCGAGCACAGCTTCACAGTATCGCTCAGATCGTTATAGTGATTTACAACGATACCGCCGTCGCCCAACGCGTTTGAATGAATCGTGACACTCTTTGCGCCAATCTTTTGTGCAGCCGCAACCGATTTCTTCAAAAATCCCAGATATTTTTCTTTATGGGTCGGGTCGACCAGCGAATAGTCTGCATCGCCATTAAAGCCAGAAATGCCAATGTCCGCCTTCTCCGCCGCAGCCTTCACAGCATCCAGATCCTTATCCGTCCATCCCCAGAATTCTACATATTCAAAGCCGTCATTCTTAGCGGCCTGAAAACGATCGAGAAACGGGATCTCACCGTACATCGGCTCAATGCAGGCCGAACGATCAAATTTCATGCAATCCACACTCCTTTGTTTTTGAAAGCAGGGCGGCAGATCTGTCACCCTGCCCATTTTATCGCTTACACAGTGATATCTTCACCTGCTTCGTATGCTTCTACATTATCTGCCGTAACCAGTGCTGCCGGCGTTTTGATGTGATCATCAAGCTCCTGACCATCCAGCACATCCAGACAAGCCTGAATCGCTGCTTCTGCCTGTAGGTTGGGATACTGCGCTACCGAACCGGTCAGCGTGCCCGCCTTAATTGCTTCGATATCGTCCGGAGCCGCATCAAAGTCAAACACTTGCACCTTGCCGGAGAAGCCGCCCTGTTCGATCGCCTGAATCGCGCCCTGACCCATTTCCGCATTTACGGCCCATACCAAGTTTACTTCAGGGTTGGAAGATAGGACATTCTGCATAACGTTGAACGCTTCGTTGCGGTCACACTTGGCGGTCTGGGATGCCACTACCTCAAAGCTGCCGCACTGATCGCGGAAGCCTTCCAGACGTTGGGTCAGCGCATCTACACCTGCGATACCTTCCAAATAGCAGATCTTACCATCCGGAAAGTTTTCTGCCGCATACTTACCAGCCAGAGAAGCTGCCTCATACTGGTCAATGCCAACATAGGTTTCCACATGTGCGCCGGCCTCATCCAGCGCGTCCTGTGACATAGTGTCGTTTACCAGAATAACTGGAATATTAGCGTCATTTGCCTTCTTGATGGCCGGAGCCAGAGAATTAGAGTCTGCAGCAGACAGGATGATCGCATCAAATCCCTTGACAACGGCATTCTCTACCATCTGCACCTGTTTTTCTACGTCGGTTTCCTTCTCCGGTGCTTGGAATTCCAGATGAATGCCCTTTTCCTCGGCATATGCGTATGCGCCGTCTTCCATGCTGGTCCAGAAAGCATCTGACTTAGCCTTCACGATATAAGCGATCTCAATCTGATCCTCGCCACCATCACCGGATCCGCCGCCGCACGCTGCCAAACCAAACACCATAGTAGATGCCAATGCCAACGCTGTCATTTTCTGAAGCTTCATTTTCTTTTCTCCTCTCAAAATTGCATATTTTATTCCCATAGGGAATGAACCGCTTATTTCTTTGCCGCCGCCTTGTTGCGGATCGAGTCTGCCAATACTGCCAGCAGGATAACAATACCGATTACGAGCTTCTGCAAGTTGGATGAAACGTTCAGCAGATTCAAGCCGTTGCGGATCACGATCATGATGATCGAACCAATAAAAGTGCCCCAAACTGAACCGAAACCACCAAGCAGCGAGGTACCGCCGATAACACAGGACGCAATCGCATCCATTTCGTAATCCAAGCCGGCTACCGACTGTGCCGAATTGAGCTTTGCTACCAGAATAACCGAAGCAACACCTGCGCATAAGCCGGAAACCATATAAGCCAGCGTCTTGTACTTATCTACATTGATACCGGACAGGCGGGTTGCCTCCTCATTGCCACCGATGGAGTAGACGTATCGGCCAAATTTGCGATACTTCATAATGTAGTAAAACAACAAGTACAGCAGGATCATGAAAATAATCTGTACCGGGATCTGTGTACCGGGAATGGTTGCAATACCGATCCAACGGAAGCCCTCCGAATAGCCCGTGATGGTCTGTCCATCCGCCAGCGTGTATGCCGCACCGCGCGCCATAGACATCATTGCCAACGTTGCGATCATCGGCTGAAGCTTGAACTTTGAGATCATAATACCGTTGAATGTACCACACGCTGCACCAACTAAAATCGCAGCCGCAATACCAATAATATCCGGCATACCGGCTTCGACGATCAGTTTTCCCATTACGATGCCAGTAAACGCTACGACTGAACCGACCGAAATATCAATACCGCCGGTAAAAATGACCACATTGACGCCCAAAGCCAATACCGCGATAACTGTAACCTGCTGCAAAATGTTGATCAGGTTACCAAACGAACCAAATGCCGGCTCTGCAATGGTCAATCCAATACACAGCACGATCAGCACGATCAGCGCGGACGCATTGGAAAGGTCAATTTTTTTCATCTTCTCTTTCATCTTTTTGCCCTCACTTTATATTTGATTTCGCGCCGGTCGCATAACTGACAACCAGTTCTTCCGTCACATTCTTCATATCCTCGCCTTCAATGATACCGGTCATCTCGCCCTCGTGCATTACATAGATCCGATCGGAAACGCCCATGCATTCCGCCAGCTCAGACGATACCATGATAACCGCTTTCCCGGCTTCCTTCAGCGAATTCATGATCTTATAGATCTCCGCCTTGGCGCCAACATCAATGCCACGTGTCGGCTCATCAAAGATAATGATGTCGGAATCCGTATTCAGCCACTTACAGATAACAACCTTCTGCTGGTTGCCGCCGGAAAGGTTCTTTGCCTTCTGTTCAAGTGACGGTGTCTTGACGCGCATAGAGTTCGCCAGCTTTTGGTTGTGCGCAGTTTCCTTGGCTTTATTAAAGCCGAACGGCGTCATCGCAGTGTTCATGTTGGCCAATGAGATATTCTGGTTGAGGGAGAAATCAAGAATCAGCCCCTGACTCTTGCGATCCTCAGTCAGCAGTGCCAAACCGAGTTTTTTCGCCTGCTCACACGACTTGATGGTAACCGGCTGTCCCTTTACCTTAATCTCACCGCTGGTGAATGGATCTGCGCCGAAAATAGCACGCATCAGCTCGGTACGGCCTGCGCCCATCAATCCGTAAAAGCCGGTGATTTCTCCCGCTCGTGCGTAGAATGAAATACCCTTGAGCGTATCTCCCTGCCTGATATCGGTGACTTCGAGCAGCTTTTCACCCGGTTCAACAGATACCTTGGGGTAATAGTCGGTCATTTCACGTCCGACCATCATCGCAACCATCTGGTCGATCGTGATGTCCTTTACATTAACTGTATCAATATACTTGCCATCACGGAAAATAGTTAGGCGGTCGCCTATCTTCATTATCTCTTCCAGACGGTGCGAGATGTAAACAATCGCTACGCCCTTTCTCTTCAGCCCATCAATGATCTCAAACAGACTGGCAACCTCTTTTTCCGTCAGTGCCGACGTCGGCTCGTCCATGATGATGATATCGCAGTCAAACGAGAGCGCCTTGGCAATCTCCACCATCTGCATCTGCCCTACACTGAGCGAGGATACCTGCGCTTTCTCCGAAATATCCGAATGAATGCTGTCCAGCAGCTCACGGGCACGGCGGTTCATGGTTTTCCAGTCCACTTGCCCACCTACCTTGGTTGGCTGGCGTCCCATAAAGATGTTCTCCGCTACCGTCAGGTTTTTCAGCTGATTAAGCTCCTGAAAGATGATGCTGACACCGCGTTCCCGCTGTTCCTCGATGCTGCGCGCGGTGATCTTTTCACCCTTCCAGATGATCTCGCCCTCGTAACTGGTGTTAACACCTGCCAGAACCTTCATAATGGTAGACTTACCTGCACCGTTTTCACCAAGCAGCACATGCACCTCACCGCGCTTCGCGTCGAAATGCACATGATCCAGCGCCAATACACCTGGGAACAGCACCGTAATATCATTCATCTCAACCAGATATTCGCTCATCTTGTCGCCTCCCTTAATTTTATCTTCTCTCTTTCTTTCTGTGGGATCACCGCGGCGTCGATCTGGGCGCCGCGGCACACCGAAAAGAAGAAAAAGAGAGTGATATAGTCCGTTAAATACCCGCTGTTTTACGAATATAATCCCGCGCACGAATCGCATATTCCAACGGATTTGCCTTTGCTGGATCCTGCTCGGCTTCTACTACGAACCAGCCTTCGTAATGTACATCGTGCAGGGCTGCAAACACACCCGGATAATCCACGCAGCCATCACCCGGAATGGTAAAGCAGCCTTCCAGCACCGCCTTGCGGAACTTGAATCCCTCAGCATAGGCCTTTTCCATCATCTCCGGCCGGATATCCTTAAGATGTACATGACCAATGCGTGAGCCGAATTCCCGTGCAGCCTGAACAGCGTCTTCCTTAGCGAACGTAAAATGACCGGTATCAAAGCAAAGATAAACATAACGCGGATCGGTATGATCCATCAGTCTCTTAGTTTCCTCAAATGTTTGCACCACGGTCGCCATATGATGGTGGAAGCACAGTTTGAATCCGCGCTCCGCTGCGATTTTGCCCAGCTTGTTCAGGCCAGTACACAACTTATCCCATTCCTCATTCGTCGCGACCGGCTTATTCTCACCGAACATTGAGCACTCCTCCGCAAACAGACAGCGTGTCAGCTCGCATACGTTAATACGACTCGCTCCCACTGCTTCGAGAAAATCCAGCTGCGCAATAAATGCTTTCTCATTCTCCTCGTACGGGGTCGAGCACAGGAAACTCGAAAACCACTGCGATGCGATCTTGATGCCGCGCAGATCTAACGCCTTGTTGAGCGCTGCTGGATCTGTCGGAAACTTGCCGCCCACTTCCGTCCCCTGAAACCCTGCCAATGCAGCTTCAGAAACCATTTGCTCAAACGTCAGCTCGCCTCCCAACTGCGGCATGTCATCGTTCGTCCAACCGATCGGCGCGATGCCTAGTTTCACATTGTTGAACATGTCATACATCCTTTCATTTATCTGGTATTTTCTGTATTAATAATGTCCGTATTGGTAAATTGAAATTCCGGTATCCACAGACCCGGGGAAAGCAGCAGCTGCTTCAGCAGCAGAACCGGCCGATACCCCTGCTCATACAGATCCTGATCAATAATGAAATCCACAGTCTCTTCCTGCAGCAGCCTCCGGCTAGCCGCTGTCAAATCGTTTCCCACGATCATCATATCGTCCATCCTGCCGCTCCGTGCAACTGATTCCACACACGCCGCAATGCTTTCATTTGCCATATAAACGGCATGAATCTTCGGCTCCCGTTCCAATGCAGCTCTAACTTTTTCATAGGTCAGCACATAGTCATTGAAACTTTCCACCGTAATTATCTGCTCACTGTTCAGCCCGCTATCCTTACATTTGTCCATAAACCCCTGCACTCGCTGCTGATGTGCGTTGATCTCCAGATTACCTGCAACAACCAGCACCTTTTCCTGCGGCTGCAAATACTTTACAATCAAATCTGCTGCAACCCTGCCGCTCATATACGTATTCTGCCCAACAAAGCAAACCCGTCCGCTGTCCGGCAGATCACTGTTATATGTAACCACCGGTACCCCTTCATGCGATAACTCGCGCAGCATCTGGCACAGGCTCGTACTGCTTTTTGCACTTAAGCTCAGTGCAGCCATCCCACGTGAGCGCATATCATGGATCTTTTCCTCAGCTTCGCTCGGCAGATCGGTTTCACATTCCACCAGATCCACTACAAAGCCCAGCGGCCTGATCGATCTGGCTGCATCCCGGACACCGGATAACCATTTTTGTTTCACATCTCGGTTAAACCACTCGCTGCCCGGCAGCAGCACACCGATATGCTGTATTGCCGTTTCTCCTTTTGCCTCACAGTAGCCAAGCTGCCGCACGATCTGTTGTACATGCTCACGCACGGTTGGATTTACATTCGGCCTGTCATGCAGCACCCGGTCTACAGTTCCGCGCGACACGCCTGCGCGTTCTGCAATCGTCTGAATTGTTACTCTTCCCATAAGGATTATACCTTCTCGTTTGTTATGTGCATTAAGCACAATTATGTTATATCATCATTTTTCACCAATATCAACCATCTAAATCGACCAAATAGTTTAATATTTTTTAGCTATTGTGCATATCGACACATTTGTGTCAACATTGTGCCTTTTTACACATCCATTTCATAGCTCTCTTAATGATTCTGTTAACAATTTTATCAAAACTCTCCATTTTATACATTTTCATTTCAAAATTTTGTATATTTTTCTGGTTGTGCACACATAACCAAAAGAAAAAACCGTGCACCGAAACAATTCTTTCGGCACACGGTTTTTTCATTTTATTTTAATCTCTGCTCAATTCAGTTCGCAATATAGTTAAAAAAGAGCATCATCCATATTTTCTGAACACAGAACCTCAATTGGTAGACATTCACGCTCCTGATTCGGCACAGCGTGCTTTTGCACATATTCCTGCAATATAACCAGCGCGCGGAAGCTCTGCTGATAGATATTCTGCGCGATTACAAAGTCCACCTCACCGCTTTCCAGAAAACGTCTAGCTGAATCCGTCAAATCATGACAGACCACCCGGATCCTACCCTGCAGTCCGGCATCACGGATCGCCTCCACGCAACCGGTTACGCTGTGGTTGGCCATATAAATCCCTTTCACATCCCGTCTGCGGCTCAATGTCTCACTCACTTTTTGATAGGTCAGTGAATAATCATTATACGTTTCAATCAGCTCCAGCTTATTTCCATTAAACTTTTTCTCATAGAGCCGTTCACAAAATCCCTGCAGACGCAGACGATGTGCGTTAAACTCCGGATTACCAATTGCAACCAGCAACGTATCATCCGGCCGCATGTATTTGGACATCAATTCCCCCGCCACGCGACCGCCTTTGACTAACTGTTGTCCAACAAAGCACAATCTATTGCAATGTGCCAAATCTGAATTAAAGGTTACCACAGCTATACCACTGTCAACCAATGCATTGACCCTATCCACAATCGCACTATGATCTTTGGCACACAGAGCAATTCCTTGCACTGCATGATCTGCCAGCCGCTGCAGTCGCTCTACTGTCTCGCTGGGCAGGCCGGTCTCACACATTTCCACGATGACCTCTACTCCATAATCCGACAATACGCGTTTTGCCGCTTCAATACCTCGCAGAAGTTCTCTTCGAAAATAGCCTTGCTCATCTGACAGTAAAATACCCAGCTTACATTCCGGCATGTCAAGCGCAGGAAGCAATCCCAGCGCCTGTGCCTGTTCCTCACGCGGCGGTACATAATGCAGCTCCTGCATCGCCCTCCTGACGCGCTCATAAATTTCCGGTTTTACATGTGGCCGTTGGTTCAATACCCGATCCACTGTCCCGCGCGAAACTCCAGCACGCTCAGCAACCATATTGATTGTCGCTTTTCTTGCCATATATCCATCAACCTCATACCACTCAATCTATGTATAACTATATCATAATTTAATCTTATTTTCTACTATTCGCAGTGCATTCATAGATAGAATACAATTATTGGAATCCAGATATCCGACACAGATCATGATTTGATACCAGATGAATCGTTCCATGGAGCGAGCTTGACGACTCGATTGCAACTATTCTCGATCGCCGGAAGGCTGAGAATCTTCATAAAACACCACGCAGAGGGATTTCTCTTGAACGGCTATCTTCTCTGATATGCATATTTCCTTATGTTACACGCATATGCAATGGCTAGAATCAAGGTATTGTACAGAAGTCCGGCCGTCGGATATCAAAACTGCAGGAATAAAATAGCGGCTGTACATGAGGCACAGCCGCTTGCAAAAAGATGAAATGTAGTAGAAAGTGATCGGAACTTGTATGTCTGCTTTACTTACCCAACAGCTCATGCTGGATGCGCTCGAGTGCTTCGGGAGCCTGCTTGTCCATCTTTTCCGGGAAGC
>OLRK01002846.1_pt1 | contig 10025 bp, 7 predicted proteins | sample 1672911 | NCBI WGS metagenome assembly OLRK01 (sample SAMEA3136736, study PRJEB25190) | human gut metagenome | biome: human gut; feature: human-associated habitat; material: faeces | place: Austria | collected 2013
CTGAGCGCCTTTCCCGGCCTTCCCTTCCTCCTCCCCCATCCCTCCATGAAGCTCAGGAAAACCATCGACCAGTGCTTCCTGGCCGCCAGGGTCAAGCCGAAGATCTTTCTGGAATCCCAGTCCACAGAGCTCTTCATTTCCCTGTTTCCCTATGATTACGGGGCATTTTTCTGCACGCAGGCAAGACTTCCGGCCTTTCTTTCCGCCTATCCGGAGGCCAACGCCTTTCCTCTGACCCTGAAAAACGAGATCATCGGCCACCGGGTCGTCATCGCCTCCCACAAGGACCGCGTTCTGCCCCAGTATGCCCAGGATTTTATTTCCATTACAAAAGAAGTATTTGCCGGCATCGCGACCGTCCTCCCCGGACGTCCCAGGCCCTTTAATTGACCACGTGGACCGGGGATCCGTCGAGAAATGCCCGGATATTTTCCACTGTGGTATCCAGGATCCTCTCCCTGGATTCCCGGGCGGCCCAGGAAATATGGGGCGTGATGATGCAGTTTCTGGCTCTCAGAAGAGGATTGTCCCCCCGGATGGGCTCTGTGGACACCACATCCAGCCCCGCAGCATAAACCTTCCCGCTGTTCAGGGCATCTGCCAGATCACGCTCCACCACCAACTGGCCTCTGGAATTGTTGATGAGGATCACGCCGTCCTTCATTTTTTCAATGGTATCCCGGTTGATGATCCCCTGGGTCTCCGGAAACAGCGGACAGTGCAGGAAGATCACGTCGGACCGGGCCCAGAGCGTATCCAGATCCACATACTCCGCCAGCTCCGCTCCCTGGGGGCTCTGATGGGCATCATAGGCGATCACCTTCATATTTAGGGCATTTAAAATCTTCGCCGTAGCCTGGCCGATGCGGCCCAGGCCCACGATCCCGGCCGTTTTTCCATACAGCTCGATCATCGGATGATCCCAGTAGCACCAATCCGGATTCTTTTCCCATTTTCCGGCCTTTACGGTTTCGGAATGGTATCCGATGTGGGAACAGATCTCCAGAAGAAGGCTGACGGCGTACTGACCCACGATCTGGGTCCCGTAGCCGGGCACATTGACCACCGGGATCCCTTTTTCCCGGGCGTAAGTATAATCCACAATGTTATAGCCGGTCGCCATGACGGCGATCAGCCGGATCCCCGGGCACCGGTCCATGGTCTCCCTGGACACCGGCGTCTTATTGGTCACCACGATCTCCGCATCGCCGATCTTTTCTGCGATCTCCGGAGACTCCTCATAAGAAATCCTGTCATACACCGTCACCTGCCCAAGCTTTTCCAGCGGCTCCCAGGTCAGGTCTCCCGGATTTTCCGTATAGCCGTCTAAAATAACGATCTTCATCTTCTTTCATCCTCCTTGTTTAAAGCAGCGCCCAGGCGCGGTTGAATGCCCGCTTGGTGCCGGCCAGTACTGCATCCTCAGACTCTCCGTCCATCACGGTTACCTCCATGGACATGGGAAGGGGATCCTCCTCCCGGAAAAAGCCCTCCTCCTTCAGCACCTGTAAAAAGTCCAGCAGCTCTGGAACATCGTTGCAGCCTCCCGGAAATCCCATTCTTGGATGCTTATCTCCGTATCCGGGACATCCCGGCTTCGTAACGGCATTTCCAAAATGCAGGTGAGTCAGATATGGCCGGATCGCCGGAATCACCTCCCTGGCCGTCTCCCGGGTCAGCGGCATATGGGACAGGTCCGCCAGAAGGCCAAAGTTTCCGCACTGTCTCCTCACATCTGCCGCAAAGGCAGCCCCATAGGAAGCCGGTCCCATGAGCACCGCCTTGTCCACATCATGATCAAACAGCTCCAGCTCCACCTTGAGTCCCTTTTCCTCCGCGTAACGGCAGACCTGGATCGTGGTCTTTAAAAGCTGGCTGTACGCCCGCTCCTTCGTTTTCTCCTCCCATTTTCCAGCCAGAAAGGCCATTCCCCTGGCACCCAGGTAGGATGCCTCATCCACAGCGTGCTTTAAAAATGTTTCTGCCCTCTGGCGCTCCGCCTCGTCCACGGCATTGGGATTCAGTTTCATAGAGAGAAGGTCCGGATGCGCTCCATAGTAAACGGTCAGATGTGCCTGCTCCAGGACCCTCCGTACCTCCTCCCGTTCCGCGTCATCCCTACAGCTCCGGACCTCTACGGCGGTAAAATACTCATCTGCGGCAACTCTTTTTACAGCTTCCAGCGTTGACAGACTTGGAAACGACATCCAGGTGAGCGTTCCCATCTGGAAATATCTGCTGATCGGTTCCTTCATGGCTTCCCCTCCTATTATATTTATTTAGTTCCAGTATATTTCAAGTATTAACAAAGGAAAAGCAATATATTAATCATATTTTAACAAAATTTTATTGTTTCCTCTTATGTTTCCCCCATGTGTGTTTCTTTTCATCCGTTTTCTTCTATGTGTTAAGAGATGTTCACAACATTTTTTTGTTATATTGCCCAAAACTGCTTGTTTGATTTTGCTTTGCGATTCCCATATAATGACAACCAGAAGGACACACGTCCGTGAAGCACAAAAAAATACACAAAAAATTTTAGGAGGTTATACTATGGCTTGGAAAATTTTACTGCCGCAGGAGATCATGTCCGAGGGACGGAAGCTTTTAGAGGATGCCGGCCATACCATCATCGATGGACGCGGCTTTGAGCCAGAGGATGTTCTGGCAGACTTTAAGGAATACCAGCCGGACGCCATGATCGTCCGCATCACACCGATCTCCAGAGAGATCATTGAATCCAACCCCAACTTAAAGGTCATTGTCCGCCATGGCGCAGGCTTTGATGCCTTAGATGTGAAGGCATGTCATGACAACAACGTCCAGGCCCTTTACGCTCCGGTGGCCAACAGCACCTCTGTGGCTGAGACAGCCATGCTGCTGATCCTGGAAATGAGCCGCAACGTGACCGTTCTCCACAAGACCTGGGTAGACGACTTCTACAAGGCAAAATTAAAGGTAAGAAAGAACACCATCAACGGCAAGACACTGGGCCTCATCGGCTGCGGAAACATCGGAAGCCGCGTTGCAAAGCGCGCCCTGGGCTTTGAGATGAACGTCATGGCCTACGACCCCTATAAGCCGGCCTGTGATTTCCCCGAAGGCGTTGAGGTAGTCCGTGATCTGGACCGGATCTTCAAGGAGTGCGATTACGTTTCCCTTCATTGCCCCAACACTCCGGTGACAAAGAACATGGTAAATAAAGAAAGACTGGCTATGATGAAGCCCACTGCCTTCCTGATCAACACGGCCCGCGGCGGCTGCGTGGATGAGACCGCCCTTTATGAGGCATGCAGAGACGGTATCATCGCAGGCGCCGGCCTGGACGCGATCCAGAAGGAACCGGTGGATCCCAGGAATCCTCTCTTAACCCTGGACAACGTGATCATTTATCCCCACATCGGCGGAAACACCACCGAGGCTGCCCATCGCGCATCCTATTTCGCAGCCATGGGCGTTCAGGAGGTCTACGAGGGCAAGGCTCCCACATGGCCCATCAACGATGTGGACTATAAGACCGCGAAAACCTATACCGATACGAAAAAACCGGATACAAAACCGGCTGGAATGTTTGATTTTTAATGAATGTTTAATCTTTAATAAACATTCAGAAAATACGAAAGCAGAGGGATTTAAGAAATGACTGTTGCATCACTGTGTAATGATATCCTGGTGCTGGCTGTGTTCCTCCTCGTGGGCTTCTTTGTCCGCGAGCTGTGCAAACCGCTCCAGAAGCTGTTCCTTCCGTCGTCGCTGATCGGTGGACTGATCCTCCTTTTACTGGGTCAGCAGATCCTTGGCGTCGTTGAGGTTCCCGAGAGCTTCGGCTCCATTCCCAGCGTTATGATCGACATCGTAATGGCCGCCACCGTATTCGGCGTGACCATTAACAGGAAAAAGCTTGGATCTTACCTGGATTATTCCTGCATGACCATGACTTCCTATGGAATGCAGCTGGGCCTGGGCGTTCTGTTGGGCTGGCTGTTACAGAAGATCTGGCCCGGCCTTCCCGATGGCTGGGGCGTCATGGGTGTATTCTCCTTCCACGGCGGCCACGGAACTGCCGCTGCTGCCGGCGCAGCCTTTGAAAAGCTGGGCATCGAGGGGAACATGGCCGTAGGTATGGTATTGTCTACTCTTGGCCTCATCGTTGCCATGCTGGTAGGCATGATCATGGTCAACTTCGGTATCCGGAGGGGCTGGGGAACCTATGTAAAGGAGCCTAAAAAGCAGCCGGATTACTTCTACGGCGGCGTTCTTCCCGAGGAAAAGCGTGTGGCCTCCGGTCATACGGTGACCACCGGCATCAGCATCAACCACCTGGCCTTACAGGTCGCCTGGCTTCTGACCGCCCTTTTCATCGGCCGCAAGCTCTTTGGCTTCCTTGGCGCTTACATCCCGTTCTTTAACGAGCTTCCCAGCGTACTCCACGGCATCTTCGGCGGTGCGATCCTGTGGCAGTTCTTAAAGGCAACAAAGCTGGAGCGCTATGTGGACTTAAAGACCATTAAGCTGGCCAGCGGCTTCTGTCTGGAGATCACCGTCTTCACAGCCATGGCCACCCTGGATATGGAATTTGTTTCCACCTATATCGTGCCCGTACTGATCTACACCGTGATCCTGGCAGTGCTCACAGTCCCGATCATTTTCTATCTGGCATACCGCTTCTGCCGTGAGGAATGGTTTGAAAAAGCCTGCATGGCCTTCGGCGCAGCCACCGGCAACACCTCCACTGGTCTTGCCCTGGTAAGAGCCGTTGATCCGGATTCCTTATCCAGCGCAGGCGATACCCACGGCGTTTACTCCGCCATCATGTCCTGGAAGGACGTGTTCGTCGGCCTCACCCCCATCTGGCTGACCAGCGGCATCGGCCTCACCTGCGGCGTCGGCTTTGCCATGATGTTCGGATTTGCAGCCTTTGGCTTCATTTTCTTCGCACGAAAAAACAAACGGACTGCCGCATAACTTTTGTTCATACCTTACCCCATAATTATAGAAAGCAGCCGTCCGGCGGGTCATTTCCCAGCCGGACGGCTGCTTTTTCATTATTTTTTATGGATCAGCGGTTTCTCCGGATCCTCTCGTCATTTTCCAGCACTTTCTTGGCAATGGTTATGAAATGGAGCTTGAAATTGTCCTCGGTATCGTTTACATCCAGACCCGTATTGACCTTCACCTGGGCCAGGCTGTTCCTTACCTCCTCCTGGGTCATCCCCAGCTCCTCTGCGGTCAGCGCAGCATCCTCCTTGCATTTATAATATTGGGAAAGGACCCGTTTTTCCGTCTCTCCCAGCTGCCGCAGGACCGTTCTCGTGAGCCGGTCTCCGAAGCTTACCACCATCTGGTTGATGCTGCTGTATATTTCCATGCCCATATATTCCAGGATCACGCGGTCCTTCTTAAAGATCTCTCCAGCCTTTACTGCATCCTGGGCATTGCTGTACGTATGCCGGATGCCCTTGATCCCGCCTTCAATGGTACCGATCCCCACCCGGATCCTCCGGTCGGAAACGATCCTCCCCACCTCTTCGGCGGCCACAGTCTTCACCACATCCAGGATCCGGCGCATCTCTGCTTTATCATGGGTAATAAGGATTACACATACACCGGAATCACAGGTGATGATCTGCTTTCCCGTGATCCTTCTATTGATCTCCGAAAGCCCGATCACCGCCTGGGCGGCATCCGTAAGCCTTTCCCGGTCCTCCGGTTTTACATTCATATCGGACGGGTACTGGAACGATACGGCCATAAACGTATCCATGTCCACATCAAAGCCCAGCTGTCTGCCAAGCTGCTTTACCAGCGCCTCATCCTCATAATATCCGATGACAATGTCATTGAAATAAGCTGATAATGTGATATCTGTTGTGTTCTTATTCATGATCCATGCACTCCTTTTAAAAGTTTTCTGTCAACGGGAAAGCCCTATTATATAAAGTCATTCACACTTTGTCAAGGAGTCATCCTCAGATTTTTCAGATATCGTTATTTTATTCACAATTCCAATAAACCAGGATGTTTTTCCTTCTTCAGCAGTCTCCTGCTGTCCATCGCCCTTCCTGGCGCATCCCTAAAACCGCCCGAAGGTATCCACCAGCCAGGCCAGATGATCCGCATGGCCCTGGTTCAGCTCACCGGGGCGCATCCGCCATCTCCAGTTGCTCCCCACCGTTCCCGGCGTGTTCATCCTGGCCCAGTTATCCAGCTTCAGAACATCCTGGGCCTGGAAGATCACCACGCTGGCCACAGATCCGTAGGCCGTGAACATGACCCGGTCCACCACCTGGTCCTGATGGGAAACACCCATGTAATCGGCAATATACTGTAACTCCCACCACTGACGCTCTTCCGGCTTAAAATATCCCACCAGCGTCTCGTTGTCATGGGTACCTCCATAAACCACGGAATTTGGCGTATACATATGGGGAAGATGCTCATTGAACCGGTCTCCGCTGAAGGCAAATTCGATGATCTTCATGCCCGGATAACCGGTCTCCTCCAAAAGCGCCTTTACCTCCGGTACAAAGATCCCCAGGTCCTCGGCGATGATCTTTGTGTCTCCGATCACCTGGCCGATGGCATCCGTCAGCTTTTTCCCAGGTCCCTTGAGCCATTCTCCCGTCCTTCCATCCTCGGCGCCCGCCGGGATCGCATAATACTGGACCACTCCGATAAAATGATCGATGCGGACCACATCATACAGCCGTCCAGATGCCTTCATCCGTTCCTTCCACCAGGCAAAATCTGTTTTTTCCTGTACATCCCAGCGGTACAGGGGATTTCCCCACAGCTGCCCGGTCTCGCTGAAGGCGTCCGGCGGGACCCCAGCCACCTTAAGGGGCGTCAGGCTTTCCTCGTCCAGCAGGAACAGCTCCGGATGGTTCCAGACATCTGCGCTGTCCAATGCCACATAAATGGGAATGTCTCCTATGATGGAGATCCCCTGGCTATTGGCGTATGCCCTTAATTTTTTCCATTGCTGGAAAAATTTATACTGTAAGAACTTCCAGAAATCGATCTCTTCCTTCAGCTCCTCTTTGTACCGCTCCACCGCGTCCCTTTTCCGGAAACGGATATCCTCCGGCCAGGCCAGCCATTCCTGGTTGTCAAAATGGAATTTCAATGCCATATACAGGGCATAGTCGTTGAGCCAGTACCAGCTTTCCATACAGAACTTCTCATAGCCCTCTTCCTCATGGAATTCGCTGCGGGCATGGGCTTTCTTCAGCAGAGGGAACCTGTACCAGAATGCGGCATCGTAAGCCACCTGGGTCTCATCGCACCCCCAATAGCAGGCGTTGATCTCCTCCCGGGTCAGCAGCCCCTCCTCTGCCAGGGTATCCAGATCGATAAAGTACGGGTTCCCCGCAAATGCAGAAAACGACTGGTAGGGGCTGTCCCCATAGCTGGTGGGCCCCACCGGAAGTACCTGCCAGTATTTCTGCCTTGCTTTCTTTAAAAAATCCACAAACTCGTAAGCGGCCTTTCCAAACGTACCGATCCCATAAGGAGACGGGAGACTGGAAACCGGCATCAGAATGCCTGCGCCGCGGTCCAACATAGTCTTCATACTCATCCTGTCCTTTCTATACAGATAACAGTTTTATTATACATCACACGGCTGGATTTGAAAAGCGGAGCCGCTGCAAAAGGAGGTTCAGAACCTTCTCTTTTGCAGCAGCCCCGCTCTTTATGAAATCTTAAGCTGTATCCGGTCTACACCTCGTTCCGGAGCCGTATGGTCTTCCATTTTCCGCTCTGGTATCTGGCAAGGACCAGGGCCGACCGGAGAAGCTGGTCAGCCGCCAGGGCGTACCAGGCTCCGTAAAGGCCAAGGCCCATGCGGATCAGGATGATGGCAAATACAGGACGTACCAAAAGCACTGTGACGAAGGTGATCATGGCCGTGGTCCTGGTGTCTCCTGCACCCCTCAGTCCACCGGCAACGATGAACTGGGAGCTCTGGAACGGCTGTAAAAATGCCACGATCAGCATGATGTGCCCGCCGATCCGTATGATCTCCGGATTGCTGTTGTAGAGACCAACGATATTGCCGCCGAACAGGACAAATATGGCGGCCAGGATCAGGGAGAACAAAAAGCCGACGGTCCTGGTGCGGCTCGTGTAGGCCTGGGCCATATCGTAGCGGCGTTTTCCCAGAGACTGCCCCATAAGGGTCGTGGCCGAAACGGCAAACGCCTGTCCTGTCATAAAGGACAGGGCCTGGATATTCATGCAGACCTGGTGGGTCGCATACGCCACAGTTCCCAGGGACGCCACAGTCTTTGCGTAAATGATGATCCCCGCGCGCATCAGAAGCTGCTCCACCATAGCCGGAAGACCGATGTTCAGGATATCTCCCAGGACTCCCCGGTCCGGCTTAAAGCCCTTCCGGAATTCCAGCTTCAGGAATCCGTTCCCCTTAAGGATCACAGAGATCGCAATGGCAAAGGCCACGAACTGCCCGATCACCGTCGCAATGGAGGCGCCGGCAACGCCCAGGGCCGGGAAGCCCAGGTTTCCGTAGATCAAAAGCCAGTTAAAGCAAACGTTGACGCCGTTGGCGATCATGTTGTAGATCATACACGTTTTTGAATCCCCCACTGCCCGCAGCGACGCCGTTATGGTACTGGTCAGCGCCATGGTGAGGAAACCGGCCATCTGGATCTGAAGATACTGGGTGGCCCATATGGTTACCGTCTCCTCGGTGGAACCCATAAATATCACCATTGGCCGGGCAAATACGACGCCCAGGATGGACATGAGCACCGTTGCCCAGAAGGTGAACAGAAGTCCCTGGCGCACCACCAGGTTGGCCTTTTCCTGGTCTCCCCGGCCTCGGTTTCTGGCCACCAGGGCCGTGACGCCTGTATTCATAGAAACAAATGCGGCCATCAGCAGGAATTTAGGCTGGGTGGTCAATCCCACGGCCGCCAGTGCCTGGGTCCCCATTTCCAGATTCTCCGTCCCGCCCATGGAGCCCACCATCATCAGGTCTACCATGGACGTGAGCTGTGTCAGCAGGAGCTCCACAAAGCTGGGCCCGGCGATGCGGACAATGTCCTCGTACAGTTCCCGGGACCGGACGCCCTCCGGGAGTTTTTTGCTTACCTTCTGGTCCTCCGGCATGCCTTCCGGCCCGTAGGGCAGGCGGTCCAGAGTCGTTTGCAGTCGTTCTTTTGTCTTCATGTAGTTGTAATCCCCTCCCTCAATATGTCTATTATAAAATAAAATTAGAGGGATGGGAAGAATAAACAGAAAAAATTGAAAAATAAAAGCAAAGGTGCCGCACAATCATTAAATATGATACATTGCGGCACCTTTATAAAATTTCTTACTTTACTTCTTTTGTGTATCTTTTATTCTAAAGATCCAATAAATGCATACCGAACATAATCCTATCAATGATGTGATACCTAAAAGTCCCCATAGCCATGCCCGGTTGGCGTCTCCGTTTTTAGGTATTTTAACATTCTCTGTTACATCTGATCCGACAGGCATATCCGTAATTTCCACCACATCCATTTTTTCCGGAAGATTTACATTTTCCTAAACGTCTGCTCGAACAGATTCATATGGCCCCTCCAGATGGATCTGTTATATAGCCATCTGTATTCGCATCTAACTCAGTCACCGTATACTCGGCCCCTTCCGGTAACCCTGTAAGAATCACACTCCCTTATCAAACCTGATTCTGCCAGCCAGGTAGAGCGGTACTGTCTGGACTTTTCCATCCTCCGTAATTTCACCGTAGGTATTACCTTTTAGATGATACAGGAAATCCAGTAAGCCTGCTTCCAATAAAGTGGATGCTGTATTTCCTGCGCTCTTTCCTGCTTTTACTTCCAATCCGTAATTCTTATAATCCAGCAGACTTCTGACATAAAAATCCAGTACTCCACCCGTCTGCTGGTATACGGCAAACCATGGCACGGTTCCTGCAATACTGTCTGTGTTCCTCAACCGATTCAAAAGTTCCAAATACACAAAGTTTTCGCATAGAATTCCTTTTATAGCTGTAT
>OLRK01002849.1_pt1 | contig 10022 bp, 7 predicted proteins | sample 1672911 | NCBI WGS metagenome assembly OLRK01 (sample SAMEA3136736, study PRJEB25190) | human gut metagenome | biome: human gut; feature: human-associated habitat; material: faeces | place: Austria | collected 2013
CTCTCTTCATTCAATATTCTGTTTCTAAACATTTCTAAAGAAAGTATAAACAAATGTGAAGGAATTATTATTTCACATATTTTACCTGATATGCTCCTGTTGTACTCTTGCTGTATCTCTTTACTCTGATATAATAAGTTCCTTTTGGTGCTTTAAGGTAATAACGTGTTCCATTCTTTATATTTTTTGTTTTAAATCTCGCTTTTCCTGATACAGTACAATAAATTGTTCCTGAACTTCCAAGACTCGTTACATCAATATAAGTTGTACGTTTCTTACTTACCTTAATCTTGTACCAATGTTCTTTCTTTACACTGTCTGTTGTTAAAAATGTCTGTTTTTTGTATTTCTTTCGACTAATTGTTTTAGCTTTCTTCTTTGATGTTCCATAAGAAGAATTTGCTGCAACCTGTCTATATGCTGCCCCAATAACACCACTTTGATATGTAGATTTCAGTACAACACGATAGCTTCCTGCTGGAAGTCCATAAACTGAATTATAATTTCTGCTTTCTGTTGTGTACTGTGAGGATGATACAGTTTTCCATGATGAACCTGATTTTTTCTGAACATAGTTTGTAATACCATATGTTTTACCGAAATTAGTTGGATTTACCCATACACCCTGTAGTCCTATAATCGCTATACCTCTTTTACTCACTTTAAAATACTGGTAGCTGTCTTTTCCTGTTCCACCAATCATGATTACCTTAGAGCCTAATGTACGATTATTCTGATTTGGATATAAGGACAAAGAAATGTTTGCTGTTCCTTTTACTACATCCTTCGTATATAAATGATATGTTCCTGGTTTCATATTTGCATTATATAATAACCCATTTGTTGATCCCATAATATATTGATAGTTAGCATCACGTACTACAAAATCAACTCCAAATGCTGCAACAAGTGTACCTGCATTTTTAATAGTGATCGTTCCTATATCATTCCCATTCTCCAAAGTTACACTTTTAACTGCTGATTTTACTGATGTGTTCCATATTGTTGGCACTGTCACATTATTCAGTTGAACTGCTGTTCTCGCCTGTGCTTTGCTTTTTGTATTTTCACTAGTTTTTGTCTGCTGTAAATTTACAATCTTTGAATTCTGGACTGACTGGATTTTTGTTGTCACTTCCGCCTGTTTTGGTGCCGCACTGACAAACACTCCACCTGTTGCCATTACAATCGAAAGTGCGCTGCAAAACACTCCCTTTAAAATTTTCTTCCTCATAACTTTTCCTCCTTGATCTTGACCGTTAGTTCGTTTACTTGTTCCTAGCGATTATCGATCTTCTCTGGATACAGATCATGGTTAGATAATCTGTTCCATGCAACTTCTTCCCATTTGGTTCCTGGTTTTCCATAGTTGCAGTATGGATCGATAGAAATACCTCCTCTCGGTGTAAATTTTCCCCATACTTCAATATATTTTGGATCCATCAGTTTGATCAGATCCTTCATGATGATATTCATGCAGTCCTCATGAAAATCCCCATGATTTCTGAAGCTGTATAAATACAGTTTCAGTGATTTACTCTCTACCATGCGCTCCCCTGGCACGTAAGAGATGTATATAGTTGCAAAGTCTGGCTGCCCGGTGATCGGACACAGACTTGTGAACTCTGGTGCATTGAATTTTACAAAATAATCGTTGTCTGGATGTTTGTTCTCAAATGTTTCTAATACTTCTGGTGCATAATCATCCGGATATTTTGTTTTCTGGTTTCCTAACAGTGTGATTCCGTCTAATTCCTGGCCTTCTCTGCCGCTCATATTGTTATTCCTCGCTTTCGTTTTTCATTATCTAAGGTATCTCTTAGGACTTTTTGTCTGTTTGGAGGTGTTGCCCCCCCCCTTGGAAATTTTTTCCGTTTGCAGAAGTTTATCATAATCTTCTTCTTTTAATGGTTTTGAATACCAATATCCCTGTATCACATCGCATCCAATCTGTTTTAAGATCTCAATCTGCTGATCTGTCTCTACTCCTTCACAGATCAGCTGATAGCCAAGATTTTTTATCATATCGATCAAATGTTTCAGAAAATAAATTCCTCTGTCTGACTCCAGACAACTTGTGATAAATCCTCGATCGATCTTAATGACATCAACTGGAATATCCACGATCGTGTTTAAAATAGAATATCCACTTCCAAAGTCATCCATCGCTGTCTTAATACCATGCAACTGGAATTCCTCAAATAATTCCCTCACGCTTTCATATTCTGAAACAACCGCTGTCTCTGTAAGTTCAATCTCCACTAATGCTGGATCAAGATCGTATTTCTTAAGGATGTCCATATAAATTGTAATTGTTTGTGGGTCCATGGCATGCAGACTTGATGCATTGATTGAAACTGGCACCTGCTGCCTTCCCGCTTTTTGGTTCTCTGCCAGATATTTGACAACTGTTTCAAATACATAAAAATCAAGTTCCACGATCTTACCATTATTCTCATATACTGGAATAAACGAATCTGGACTTAATACCTCTCCATTCTCTCTTTCCCATCGGATCAGGGCTTCTGCCCCTGTTATCTCTCGATTCTTAATAGAATATTTGGGTTGGAAATATACCTTAAACTGTTGTTGTTCCATGGCTTCTTGCATTTCATTGACGATCTGATTTTCCAACGTTCTTCGTTTCTGCATCTCATCATCATAAAATCTTACACTGCATTTGGCATCATTATCAACTTTCTGCCTTGCATAATTTGCTGCATCGATTGCAACTGAAGCACTCATACATTGCGGTGTCACATAATATACACCTGTTCTTAATGTAACATTTGATTTTGGAAACCGTTCTTTCTGACGAAGCATGAAATCAAGATTCTTCTGTTCAATCTCTTTCGTGATCTGTTCATATTCTTCTTTGTCATACCTTGCCGGACGGAACAAAATGAACTGGTCTGATACAACTCTTGTAAAATAAACATTATGCTTATCTGTCGTCTTGCTGATGATCGAACTACAGAAATCCTTCAACAACTGATCTCCTACGGTATATCCGTATTTGTAATTAAAATATTTAAAATTCTCAAAATCTGTGTAGATCATAAGATAATTATTTGTGTTATTTGAAAGAATGATACGTTCAATTTCTTCGTGAAATCTCCCAAAAGAAATCAATCCGGTCAGTGTATCATGCTCCATCCTTGTAACAACGCCTTGATATGCATGATTCATAATCTCATTCTTTGCAAAATGTGCAGAAATGATCTTTGTCACTTCTGACAACTGTTTTAGCATCTCATTCGACCAATTTCTCTTTTCTTTGCATACAACATAAAAAATCGCTCCTATATATCGGCCTTCACAATACATTGCTGCATATACAACAGTCTTTGCATCTCCCTGCATCAAAAGCTTCTGTGCATCTGGTGAATACGCCCCCATATCATCATACTGAAGAACATTGACCCCATTCTTTCCATATCCATCAAATAAGATAAGGAAGTCTTGCTTCTCAAACTTTCCAATTCCTTTTAATACCTTTGGAATTCCATTTCTATTCCATTGATAATCTGAATGTACTTCCTGATTCTTGATATCTGCCTGTATAACAGTAATACGATCAAGACCGACTCTTATCCCTATCACTTTCATCAGCAAATTGATCGCTGCATCAAAATTGCTAGTCTTCTCGAATATCTCAAATGCTGTCGCCACGATATCATTTTGAAAATATCTTGCATCAAGTTCTTCTTCATATTCCTCATGTTCTGTAGACATCATTGTAAATTGCTGCAGACTGTCACAGTAAACGTAACAGTTTCTTCCTCTTTCTTTTGCCTTATAAAGTGCGATATCTGCATTCTCAAACAACTGGTCATAACTGTAACCTGATGTATTCTCTGGAAGATAACAGACCCCTGCACTGCATGTGATCCTGCAGTCATTCTCATCAAAGCGTATCTTCCTGACTGCCTGCATCAATTGAACATTCTTCCTTACAAGTTCAATATTTGAAATATTGGCAGTAAATATAACAAATTCATCTCCTCCCGCCCTCATGATTATATTATTCTTTTCATAAAATAATTCTTTGAACAGGCCGCATAAACCAAGCAGCACTTTATCTCCAAATAAATGTCCATAATGATCATTCACTGATTTAAAATAATCTACATCTAATATGATCATTCCACAGGATTCAAATGGATTCTTACTATTTAAATACTTATTGATCAACATCTTTCCATATGCCTGATTATAAACACCAGTCAGGGGATCTTTCGTTACCTGTTCCTTCAGCTGTTTCTCCTGTTCTTTCTGCTCAGTGATATCCTTCGCACTTCCTACAAGGATCATCTTACCCGTTTTCTCATCCTTCGATTTTGTTAACTCTAGCAAAGTACGTTTGAGGCTTCCATCTGATTCAAATTCTCGAATCTCAACTGATCCTTCTTTTGCCTCAATGTATATTTGCTTTACTTTTTCTCGGTCATCTGGATGAATCTTACTCTTGTGGTCGATGTAATCAATATAACCTGTTACTACCCTGTTAACATGGAGCTTATCATCGTATACTACAAGCTTATCTTCATCCACAATATATTCAAACATTCGGATCCGGGAATTCTTCAGAATTGTAGCCAGTTTCTTCAATTGGTTTTCATTGACTTGTAGTGTTTCCATATTGTATCTTTCTCTCCTATTATCGTCTGGTACTGCCATTTTCTTTATAATAAAAATATACAATGAAACTGACTTAAAGACAAGCTTATTTGCGTGCTTTTTTTGTTTCATTGACTTTTTCTTTTATTTTTCTATAATGAAATATACAAGTGCCTATTCATGAAGCAAAACTTAATTTCAAATTTCAGGAGATTTTTATGTTCGATCATTTAAACAGCCGAATTCCAAAAAGAATTGAGCAAGACAAGGAAAAGGTATCTGCCGTCTTGATCCCTCTGATCAAAAAGGATGGAAGGTATCATATTCTATTTGAAATCCGTTCTAATAAGCTCTCCCACCAGCCTGGCGAAATCTGTTTTCCTGGTGGCAAAAGAGAAGCGTTGGAAACTTCCTTACAGACTGCCATTCGTGAAACATGCGAGGAACTATTGATTTCCGAGTCTGATATTCAGGTCTACGGCCCTCTGGATTATTTCCTTTCTCCTGCTGGTATACGCATTGATGCCTATCTTGGAGAATTAAAAAATTATAACGGACAGTACAGTATTGATGAGGTTGCAGATGTATTTATGGTTCCTTTGGAATTCTTTCAGAGTACACAGCCAAGGCAATATTACAATCATGTACAAATGCAGCCAGAAAATGATTTTCCATTCGATAAAATCCCTGGCGGCAGAAATTATCCATGGGCAAAAGGCAGATATGAAGTGCTGTTTTACGAATATTCGGGACATGTAATCTGGGGAATTACCGCGAAGATATTATTTCATAATATAAAATTAATCCAGTAAGATATTTTTCTTATATCCTACTGGATTCTTATTTTAGTTAATTTTATTATTTCATTTCTTAGGATTGTACCTTTAAAGCTCTGATAGAGTTCAATACACAAAGCATTGCCACACCGCTGTCAGCAAATACAGCCATCCACATGTTGGCAAATCCAAGCAGACCAAGAATCATAACAAGGGCTTTTACAGCCAGTGCAAATACGACATTCTGCCATGCAATATTACTTGCTTTCTTACCAATGGCAATTGCCTGTGGTATTGCTTCTACACTTGATGTCATAAATACAACGTCTGCTGCTTCAATTGCGGCATCTGCTCCGCTTCCCATGGCAGCTCCGCAGTCAGCTCCTGCAAGTACTGGAGCATCATTGATTCCATCTCCGACAAACATCACTGCACCATGTTTTGTTCTTTGTTCCTGAAGTTTTGAAAGCTTCTCGTCTGGTAAAAGTTTTGAATAAACTTCATCAATTCCTGTTTCTTTTGCAATTGCATTTGCTGCTGATTCGGAATCTCCAGTTAACATAACTGTATGAAGATTCTGTGCTTTTAATGAAGCTATCGCAGATTTCGCATCGTCTTTTAAGGTGTCTGCAATAATAACTGCACCGATCAACACTCCGTCTTTCGCAAGGAATACTTCCGTTCCATAGGAAACGGATTCTTTGTATTCACCAGTTACGTGATACTGATTCATTAATTTTTTATTACCTGCCAGAACTTCTGAACCATCAATTTTGATCACAGAACCATGTCCTGCAATTTCTTTTGCACTTTCTGCTGTTTTATAAGATACATTTTCTTCTTTCGCAGCTTCCATGATACTCTTTGCGATCGGATGAGTTGATGATTCTTCACAAGAGGCAGCCAGTGATAACAGTTCGTCTCTTGTAACATCTCCAAAAGTGACAATATCCTGCACTTTAAAGTTTCCTTTTGTGATCGTTCCTGTTTTGTCCATAACAACAGATGTAATATCTTTGAGTGTTTCTAATGCCGCTCCTCCTTTGAACAGAATACCGATCTTTGATCCTGCTCCAATTCCTGAGAAGAATGCCAGTGGTACGCTTAGGACAAGCGCGCATGGGCAGCTGATAACAAGGAATGTAAGTGCTGTGTATACCCAATGTGTCCAGTTACCGGTTATAATAGAAGGAACGATTGCCGTTGCTACTGCCATAAATACAACAAATGGCGTATATACACGGGAAAAACGTGTAATGAAACGATCCATCTTTGGCTTGCTTGCTGCTGCATTTTCAACAGAATCCATAATTCTTGTTACCATGGATTCTTCTAACACTTTCTCCACTTTGATTTTGATAACACCAGATGTATTTAAACATCCAGATGTCACTTCCGTTCCAACGCTTGCAGATACAGGAACTGGTTCTCCAGTTACAGTGGATGTATCGATCATTGTTTCACCATCTGTGATCACCCCATCCAGAGGAATACGGTCACCCGGACGTACCAGTAAGATATCACCAAGCTCTGCTTCTTCTGCATCGATCACTGACACATCTCCGTGTTCATCCACAAGATTGACAACTTCTGGACGCATATCAATAACATCCATGATCTGGGAACGGCTTCGTTCTACTGCTTTTTCTTCAAATAATTCACCGATACGGTAAAATAACATAACACCTACGGCTTCCGCATACTCGCCAATTCCAAATGCTCCGATCGTTGCGATACTCATTAAGAAGTTTTCATCAAACACCTGACCTTTTGAAATATTTCTTAATGCGGTCCATACGATCTTGATTCCAAGGATCAGATAGGCAAATATAAAACATACCATGCTGTATATCGGCTTAGATGATTCAAATGCTTTTCCTGCAATAAATAAAACGATTCCGGCGCCTAGTTCACAGTATTCTCTGTGATCTTCCGCATTATTTTTCGCCTTTTTTGCCTCTTTTTGTGCACGTACAGTATTTTCACGGATGACAACTTTAACATCGGGTTCAATGGATGTGCAGATGTCCTGAATCTGTGGAAGTAATGCCTTTGCATCTTCAGACCATACACGTAATTGTTTTGTTGCAAATGTCAGATTTACCGCTTCTACTCCTGGCAAATGTGAAATCTGTTCTTCCATTTTACCTGCACAATGGGCACAGCCAAGTTTCTCAACAATAAATACTGTTGCCTGCCCTTTTCCCTGACGGTTTGCCGCTGCTGCAATTGGTTCGTCATCATCGTCATCGTCGTCGTCATCACAACATCCACAACCACAGTGATCATCGTGATGATGCTCATGATCGTGATGTTCATGATCGTGGTCATGATCTTCGCATCCACAGCTGCAATGATCCTCATGGCTATGCTGTTCTTTTCTTTTCCCTGATTTCTTGGATACTTCTGTTACAATAACGTCTGGTTCAATATCTGTACAGATCTTCTGGATGACTGGCAGAAGATCTTCGCTGGAAGTTTCCACATACATCTTTTTCATTGGAAATGAAAGATTTACACTTTCAACTTCTGGAAGTTTTCCAATCTTCTCTTCCATCTTGCCTGCACAGTGAGCACAGCCGAGATTTTCAAACTCATATGTCTTCTTCATACATTCCCTTCCTTTCAAACACTGTCTTTAACAGATCAGAAACTAACGCTCCATCTGCTGTATCTGCAATCGTATAATGAACTTCTTTCCCTATCCTGCGGCTTGTGATAACACCCAACTGCTTTAAAGAACGCAGATGATGTGAAACAGCCGGCGGACTCATCTCAATTGCTTCAGCAATATTTCTGACACAAACTTCACGGTGATATAAAAGATATAAAATACGAAGCCTCGTACTGTCACTTAGAAGTCCAAATAAACTTGCAGTTTCTATCGCAAATTCTTCTGGCGGCAGAACATGCTTTAACTCTGTGACATCACATCCATGACCATGAATATCAATGGACTGAATGTTATATTTCTCCGTTTTATTCATAAGAGGGTCTCCTTTGATTAAATACTTGCTTAATTGTTTATATCTTTAATATAATACCCATATAATAGAAAGTCAATTATTTTGAGAAATATTTTCAACTATTTTAACAACACAAATTTTTATCAGAAATATGGTAGTTTTTCCTAACCTGAAATCAAAAAAATATAGGATAATCAAAAGAAATATGATATACTAAAAATTACTTATACAAATTTATTCGATCAAAAAGATCAAATTTAGATAAAACAATCACAAAATAAACCAGAAAAGGAAGTGTATCATGGAAGAGTTTAAGAATATCAAAGTAGCCCTTTTAGGTTCTGGAACAGTAGGAACCGGAGTGTACAAACTGATCGAACGCCAGAAAGATGAATTGCCTCATAAGATTGGTGCCAGTCTTTCTGTAAGCAAAGTTCTAGTAAGAGATAAAAATAAAAAAAGAGACGGAATTAATCCTGAACATCTGACAGATCAGTGGGAAGATATTATTACTGATGATGACATTCAGATTATCGTAGAAGTCATGGGTGGAATCGAACCAGCTCGTACCTATATCACACAGGCCTTACAAGCAGGTAAGAATGTAGTCACAGCGAACAAAGATTTAATGGCAGTTCATGGTGGTGAATTGTTAGACATCGCATCTGAAAATGGTTGTGACCTGTTATTTGAAGCTTCTGTAGCCGGAGGAATTCCAATTATCCGTCCATTAAAACAGTGTCTGGCAGGAAACTATATTTCAGAAGTCATGGGTATTGTCAATGGAACAACAAACTTTATCCTTACAAAGATGACTCATGAAGGAATGGAATTTGATGAGGCATTAGCTCTTGCAACTGAACTTGGTTATGCAGAAGCCGATCCAACAGCTGATATTGAAGGATATGATGCCGGACGTAAGATGGCGATCATGGCTTCTATCGCATTTAACTCAAGAGTTACATTTGATGATGTATATACAGAAGGTATTACAAACATCACAGCAAAAGATATCAAATATGCTGAAGCTATGGGATGCACGATCAAACTTCTCGGTGTTGCCAAGAACACAGAGACAGGAATTGAAGTACGTGTTCACCCAATGCTGATTCCTAGTGATCATCCACTGGCAACAGTTAATGACTCTTTCAATGCCGTATTCGTACACGGAGATGCCGTGGACGATGCAATGTTCTACGGAAGAGGCGCCGGAGAACTTCCTACAGCAAGTGCTGTCATGGGAGACATCATCGACGTTGCTCGTAATATTCAGTTTTACTGCAATGGAAGAATTCATTGTACATGCTACAAGAATCTTCCAATCAAGAAGATCACAGAGATCGAAAGCAAATATTTCATGAGACTTCTGGTTGAAGATAAACCTGGTGTTCTTGCACAGATCGCATCCACATTAGGTAAGAACAATGTAAGTATCGCCCAGGTAATCCAGAAGAATAAGATTGAAGATCAGGCTGAATTAGTTGTCATTACTGATCTTGTCCTGGAACAGAATTTTGCGGATGCTTTGGTTGAGATTAAGGGAATGGAACATACTCGTGAGATTTCTACTGTTATTCGAGTTTATTAGATTTTGATTTTGTGAGGGTGGCCAACTGAAGTCTTTCTGTATATGATAAAAAATAAATAATGGTCTGGAAAA
>OLRK01002852.1_pt1 | contig 10013 bp, 7 predicted proteins | sample 1672911 | NCBI WGS metagenome assembly OLRK01 (sample SAMEA3136736, study PRJEB25190) | human gut metagenome | biome: human gut; feature: human-associated habitat; material: faeces | place: Austria | collected 2013
GTAGGAACAGCCCTCGTCCGGCAGCAGCTCCACATAGTCCTCCTCCCGGTGCTGGGCCTTTAAGAAGGTTTTTACCTGCCCGTCCGCCGGGAAAATGGAGGTGGTGGCTCCCATCTCCGCTCCCATGTTGGTGATGGTGGCTCTCTCGTTCACCGTCAGGGTGGCGGCTCCCGGTCCCACGTACTCAAACACCTTTCCCAGACCGCCCTTGATGCCTACGCGGCGCAGCATTTCCAGGATCACTTCCTTGGCGTTGCAGCCGGGCTTTAAATGGCCGGTGAGGTTTACCTTCACGATCTTCGGCATTTTTAACCGCATGGGCACTCCCGTCATGGCCGTAGCCACATCCATGCCGCCTACGCCGATGCAGAGCATTCCGATGGAACCGCCGTGGGGCGTATGGCTGTCGCCGCCCATGCACAGCTTTCCGGGAGCTCCAAAACGGGCCACCTGCACCGCATGGCAGATGCCGTTGCCAGGGCGGGACACATACACGCCGTAGCGCTCCGCCACAGTCTGAAGGTAGATGTGGTCATCCGGCGTCTTGTTGTCTAAGTAAAGCAGGTTGTGATCCAGGTAGCTTACGCTGGTCTCCACCTGGGTGCGGTCCAGGCCGATGGCCTCAAAGGCCAGGTAGGTCATTACCGCGTTGATGTCGTGGGTCAGGGTCTGATCCACTTTTAAGAAGATTTCCTCTCCCGGCACCATATCTGACGGTTTTGCCAGATGGGAGTGCAGAATTTTCTGCGTCAGATTCATCAACATCTCTCATACTCCTTTTCTTTTTTCATTGCTTTTTGTGCAATCTGCTGTTGTGATACTATTTTAACAATATTGGATAGATATGTAAAATGTCATTATTTATATCAGGATCATGAGTTTTTTCTCATGTCATTCCAGAAACAATTTGTCGATTCCGGTTGTAAAGGAACGATTTCTTTTCTATACTGGAGAAAAGGGCCACCCTGGAACCATTCAGAACCCGCCCGTTTCCATCGCGAAACGGCGTCAGCCACAAAGGAGGAACCATGGATTTTCGTCAGTTAAAATATCTGACCGCGGTAGCGGAATACCAGAGCATCACAAAGGCGGCGGACGCCCTCTTTATCTCCCAGCCCGCCATGAGCCATTACATCAAAAAAGCGGAGGAGGAATTCGGCATCCAGCTCTTTGACCGGACCACCAATCCCATTTCCCTCACCTACGCCGGTGAGAAATACATGGAGTCCGCCAGGCGGATCCTCTTAGAAAACGACCGGCTCATGAAGGAATTCCGGGACATCACCCACCACATGACCGGCGTCCTGAAGGTGGGCACCTCCAGGGACCGGGCCTCCTATATGCTGCCCCGGCTGATCCCGCCCTTTAAGGAGCTCTACCCCGGCATCACCCTGGATCTCACCACCGGCAGCGGCCAAAAGCTCATGGAGGGCCTGCGAAACGGCAAGCTGGACCTGGTGCTCCTTCCAAGCAGCGAAAAGGACAACCTCCAGGGGATTGAAAGCCAGATGATCTACGCGGAGGAGCTGCTGTTAGCCGCCGCCAGGGGTTACTTTTCCCAGGATGCCTGCCTTCCCGGCCATCCTTCGGCCATCTCCCCCAAGAGGCTGAACGGCCAGCCCTTCTTCCTTCTGTCCCAGGATCACGTGGCCCGCTCCTTCTGCGACCTCTTTTTCCGGAAGCAGCGGATCCGCCCGGAGATCAAAATGGAGCTGGCCAGCAACATCACCTGCTACCGCATGGCCTCCACCGGCACTGGGCTGGCCATCATCCCCTATCTCACCACCCGCCTGGCCCTCTGCGACCAGCCGGTGGATTTATTCTCCCTGGGAGATCCGCCCCAGACGTGGAACGTGCTGGTGATGTACCGCAAGGATTCCTATCTGGGGCAGCCGGAATGGGATTTTATTCAGTTGGCCAAGGATGTGTTTAGCAGGGAGTCTCTCGCTGACCTCGGTAGTGATTGATCAGGCAGCCGGCCAGAAGAATCCGTTTCTCCTCCTCTGTCAGGGCGTCCAGGGTGCAGGAAATGGTCCGCACCGTCTCCCCGGTGGACGGCTCCAGCTCCTCCAGGCAAACGGGGCCGCCCTCAAGGCACTGCCTCACATCCCGCAGAAGGAACCAGGTCCCCACGGGAATCTCCAGCGTTTCCTCGGTCCGCAGGGGGAACAGGCCCCAGTTGATCAGGTTGGAGCGGTAGCGTTTGGTGGCGTACTCGTTGGCCAGGTTAGCCAGGCCGCCAAGCACCTTCTGACAGCTGGCCGCCTGCTCCCTGGAGGAGCCGTCCCCGATCTGATCGCTGACCATCAGGCTCCCCAGGGTGATGTCCTTCGCCCCGCAGCCCAGGCGCTCTCTTAAGGCGGTAAACAGGCGGTCAAAGGTCTCATTTCCGGAACGGATCACTTCTCCCCCTTCTTTTGCCTGATTCCGGCGTTCTGTCTCCATAGCGCGGACAGCCTTAGCCCGTCCCACGTAAGCCGGATCCCGGCTGATCATGGTGTACTCCGAAATTTTCTCTGGATTAGAGCGGAAAGAGGAGGCCTCTCCCGAGGGAATCAGCTCGTCCGTGGTGACAGAGCCCTCATAGGAGCCGGCGGTCTGGAACAGAAGATGTCTTTGTGGGGCGTACATTTCCGGCCAGTCGGCGATGTTGGGGCCCATGACCAGGCTGGTGCCCGGGTCTCCCTTTCCAAAGCCCTGGAACACCTGGTTTTTGTAAATCGCTTCGTCGAAGTGGTGGCGCAGGCTGCGGTATTCCACATCCAGCTCCGTGGCCGCCGTCAGCCGGCCGCCGTTTCTCACCGTGGCGGCGATGGATCTGGCATCCATGAGGCAGGCAGCCGCCATCTGGCCCTGGCCCGGCTTGGAGCCCTCCCGGTTGGGGTAGTTTCTCGTCATGTGGCGGATGCTGATCTCGTTGTCCGCCGGGACGTCCGTCACTCCAAAGCAGGGGCCGCAGATGCAGGGCCGCAGGGTGGCTCCCACCACCGCCAGCTCATTTCCGATTCCCTGGGCCATCAGGTCCGCCATGATGGGAAGGCTGGCCGGGTTGATCCCCAGGGCCAGGCCGTCCCCCGGAATCCCACAGCCCTTTAAGATGTCCGCCATGGCCACAATGTTCTCAAACAGGCCGCCGCTGCACCCGCTCACCAGGGCCTGATCCACGTAAAAGCCGCCGTTTCGGATGTGGGACATAATGGAGAAGGGAGCGCCCGTTTCTCCCTTGATCCGTCTTCCCTCCTGCTCCACCTCCCGCAGAATGTCCTCCATATGCTCCTGGAAGTGCCGGATGGGCATGGCGTTGCTGGGGTGGAAGGGAAGGGCGATCATACACTCCACTTCCGAGAGGTCGATCTCGATCAGGCCGTCGTAATATGCCCCCACCTGAGGCCGCAACGGCCGGTAGTCTCCTTCCCTGCCGTGCTCCCTCAGGTAGTCTCTGGTCGCCTCATCGGTGCACCAGATACTGGAAAGGGCGGCGCTCTCCGTGGTCATCACGTCGATGCCCATGCGGTACTCCATGGAAAGGCCCTCAATTCCCGGGCCTACAAACTCCAGGATCTTGTTTTTGTTAAAGTGGTTGGAGAAGGTGGCGGCTACCAGGGCCAGGGCCACGTCCTGGGGGCCGACGCCGGGCCTGGGGTGTCCCGTCAGTTTCACCGCCAGCACCGGCGGACAGGCCACATCGTAGGTTTTCCCTAAGAGCTGTTTTACCACCTCGCCGCCGCCTTCCCCGATGCCCATGGTTCCCAGGGCGCCGTAGCGGCTGTGGCTGTCAGAGCCTAGGATCATCTTCCCGCAGCCGGCCATCATCTCCCGCATATACTGGTGAAGCACCGCCCGGTAGGGAGGCACGAAAATGCCGCCGTACTTTTTGGCGTTCCCTAAGCCGTACACGTGGTCGTCCTCGTTGATGGTGCCGCCCACGGCGCAGAGGGTGTGGTGGCAGTTGGAAAGGACGTAGGGCACGGGGAATTTCTCGATCCCGCTGGCCTTTGCCGTCTGAAGGATGTTGACATAGTTGTTGTCCGGGGACACCAGGGCGTCGAAGGTGAGGCTTAACTCCTCCATGTTCCCGCTGCGGTTGTGGGCTTTTAAAATCTCATAGGCCATGGTGCCTGTCTTTCCCGCCTCTATGGCGGCTTTCTGTTCTGCCGTGTCCGGGCTTACGGGGGCAAATTCCCAGTTTTCCTTCAGGATGACTCCCTGCTTCGTCAATGTTACCATATGGTTCCTCCTAAACATTCAGCCGCCATGGCCGGCGGCTGAATCTGATTTTTTTATTTGAAATTGGCGGTTTGGCGCAGGCGCGGTTTCTATTTCTGTGGCCGCGTGCGGCTGCCTGGCACAGCTGCGGTTCCTGTGGCCGCGTGTGGCTGTCTGGCCCGGCCGTTCCTACTTTCTGATATAAAGGGTTCCGTCCATAATCCGTCTGGCGGTGCGCTGGACGCCTACGCTGGGAAGCTCTAAGCCAGTTTCCGTCTCCACCAGCTCCGGGACCATGGTCATGATCCCGCTGGGATGGCCGATGCGCACCTGTCCTGCCTGACCCTTCTTTCCCATCATCTGCTCCACCACGGAGCCCTTCATGGCCGCCGCCACGCTGATGGCGCTGGCGGAGGTGAGGGGACAGGCCTTGTGGCATTTAAACACGGAAATCACCCTGGCGCAGATGTCCATATCCTCTGCCTCCACCTGGTTTCCCGCGATGTCCCTGTAGGATTTGGGGGAAGTGACGTAGCCCACTTTCGGCACCGCCGGGCTGTTCTCCGTGGCGTCTTTTAAATCCTTCGCGAAGCCCATGCGGCAGCAGGCCGTTCCACGGATCTTTTCCAAAAGGTCACAGAGCTCCTGGTTGCCGTTGATCTCCTCCGGAAGCTCCGTGCCGGTCATGCCGATGTCCTCCGCCTTTACCAGCACCATGGGGTTGGAAACATCCAGGATTGTGGCCTTTAACGGCCCAAAGCCGGGGATGTCCAGCACGTCCAGGCAGGTTCCCGTGGGAAGGAGCTTTCCCGTCTTTGCCCCCGCCGGGTTTAAAAATTTCACCTTCAGCTCCGCGGCCGTCCCGTCCACGCCGGCGATGGCGCAGTCCCCCTCCTGGGCGAAGGTCTTCGTCTCCGGGTCGATGGGGACGGTGACGTCAATGTATTTGTCTGTGTTCCGGTTCAGCATATGGACGGTGGTGATGGGCTCGGTGATGGGCACCATGCCCTCCTCCACGGCGTAGGGGCCCACGGCGGCGGTCATGTTGCCGCAGTTGGACTTATAGTCCACCTGGCTCTTTCCCACGATCACCTGGCCTACCAGGTACTCCACGTCAATGCCCGGCTCCTCGCTTTTCCAGACGATGACGATTTTATTGTTGGAGGAGACGGTGCCGCCCATGCCGTCGATCTGCTTGGGATCCGGGTCTCCCATGGCCTGGAGGAAAATGCTGTCCCACTCCCCCCGGTCCGCCGGAAACTCCTCTCTGTGAAACATACAGCCTTTGCTGGTGCCGCCTCTCATGAATACAGTCTTAAATGTTCTCATTCTGCTCTCCTCTCCCGGCCGCCCCGGGGATCTTTCCCAAAGCGGCCGTTTCCCTTTCGCCGGAGGCCGGCCGGAAATTTTTCGCTCTGCCGGACGCCATTTCCCTATGCGGGCATTGTTCCGGCTGCTGTTTTTCCGGCATTCTTCTCTCCTTCCGGACTGTTTTTACCGGATCCGGTCAATGGTCTCTAACAGGTAATCCGTAAACTCTTTGGCGCTGGCGTCCTCCGGGAAGGTGGTCACCACTTTCTTCCGCTCTGTGACGGTGCAGATGTCCAGGGCCTTCTCCAGGATCTCCTTCCGGTCGCCGTAGCCGATGTGAGCCATCATCATGCCCACGGCGCGGATCAGGGAACAGGGATCGGCGTACTCCCCGCGGCCGTGCTCCATCAGGTAGGGCGCCGTGCCGTGGATGGCCTCGAACATGGCGTATTTATTTCCCAGGTTGGAGGAGGAGGCCGTGCCTAAGCCGCCCTGGTGCTCCGCCGCCACGTCCGTCACGATGTCGCCGTAGAGGTTGGGAAGGACGATGACCTCGATGCCTTTATTGAACTCCGGATCCAGCATTTTGGCGCACATGGCGTCCACCAGCCGCTCCTGGATCTCGATGTCCGGATACTCCTCGCCCACCTTGCGCACGGCCTTGATGAAGTTGCCGTCCGCCAGCTTGACGATGTTGGCCTTGGTGACGATGGTCACGTTCTTCTTGCCGTTCTTTCTGGCAAACTCAAAGGCGGCTCTGGCAATGCGCTCGCTGCCCTGTTTCGTCTGCACCTTAAAGTCCACGGCCAGATCCTCGTTTACCTGGATGCCCTTGTTGCCCCAGATGTACTCGCCCTCGATGTTCTCCCGAAAGAAGGTCCAGTCAATGCCCTTGTCCGGAATGCGGATGGGGCGCACGGCGGCAAACAGCTCCAGGCCGCGGCGCAGCAGGCTGTTGGCGGAGAGGAGGTTGGGCCAGGGATCGGAGGCTCTGGGGGTCACCATGGGCCCTTTGATGATCACGTTGCACTTTTTCACTTCCTCAAATACCTCGTCCGGCAGGCTCTGCAGCTTCGCCGCCCGGTTTTCAATGGTCATGCCCTCGATCACCCGGATCTCCAGCTTTCCGCTCTCCAGCTCCGGGGCCATCAGGTTTTTTAACACCCGAAGGGCCTGCTCCATAATAATGGGGCCGATGCCGTCTCCCGGCAGCACGCCTACCACGATGGTGTCCAGGGCGGCAAAATCCGTGATCTCCTGGTCGGCCTTCATCCGCTCAATCCGCTCATACTCGGAACGGATCAGCTCCGCAAATTTCTCCTGGGCTACTCTGATTTCCTCTGTCATGTCATTTCTCCTTTTCTGATTTGGATTTTGTTGGTTTTGCTCTCCTTTTGATTTCCTGGTTTTGCAGCCGCCCTTTCTCCAGACGCCTCATAAAAAGCAAAAACCCCTCTACAATGATCGCTACTATCATTATAAAGGGGAATTGCTCATTCGTAAAATTTTGATTTAGAATGAATCGCATAACCTTTTGCTCATGTCACGTGCGAAAGGGAAAAGCCGCTCTCTCAAAAAAGCGGCGTCTTTCCCGTTTTCGTTTCCGGCTCCGGGGAACCGTTTTCCCGTCAGCCCCGCTCTGCCCTTTGCCCCGGCCGCTCCTACGGCTGTTCCTCCGGCTCCGGGACGGGCAGAATCCTGGGGATCACCTTTCCGGTGCGCTCCATCTCCTGTCTGGTGTACGCCTGGGAACGAATCTTATTTCTGGTGCGGGTTAAGATCGCCGGGACTTCCTCCTCCTTTAACACGCAGATGCCGTTCACATCCGCCACGATCAAATCGCCGGGGCAGACGGTCACGCCGCCGCACTCCACCGGGACGCCGATGGCCCCTGTTTTGGCCTTTCCCGCGGAGCGGCAGGTGAGGGCCCTGGCAAATACGGGAAAGCCTTCCTCCTCACAGCCCTCCAGATCCCGGAAGGCCCCGTCCACGATCACTCCCACGGCCCCCTGCTTTCCGGCGCAGAGGCTGCGGTGGTCCCCCCAGTAGGAAAGGCGGCAGTCCCCCTTTCCGGCAATGACGATCACGTCCCCTTTCCCTGCCGCGCAGATGGCATCCGGCACGATCCCGCTCTCCCCGGCGGGCACCTCCACCGTCAGGGCGTAACCGGCGATCCTTGGCCGCCCCACCCAGGGCTTGATCTGCCAGTCCATGATCCGGTACGTCTCCATGCCGTCGCAGAGCTCCGGCACCGTGTATTTCACCAGTTCCTCCAACAGGCTCCAGTTTTTTTCCATGTTCTCTCCTCCCTTTTCCCTTTCCCATAGGAATCGTGTCCGCTGCCGGCGTACATCCGCGCCGGAACGCAGCTGGCTCCAGCAGCCATTTCCCTATAGGAAAAAAGAGGGCGGCCCGCTCTCTCAAGCCGCCGCCCATCTCTCACATTTTTATAACTCTTTTATAACTCTACTTCCTTGATCTTTCTCACCACATCCAGCACGGTGCCGTCGCGGCTCTCGATGATGCCTACCACACGGTCGTCAAACTCCACGGGAGCCGGCTCGCCCACGATGGAGTAAGCGATGTCCCGCAGCTCCTCGATGGTGCGGAAGGGAAGGTTGACGCCCTTCATGCACTCGATCAGATCCTGACGTTTCGGGTTGATGGCGATGCCGTAGTCGGTGATGACCACATCCACCGTCTCGCCCGGCGTGGTAACCGTGGTCACGTTGGTGCAGATAGCCGGAATTCTGCCCTGCAGCAGAGGGGCGATCACGATGGTACATTTTGCTCCTGCCGCCGTATCCGGATGGCCGCCCTGAGCGCCGGTGATCATGCCGTCGGAGCCGACCACCACGTTGCAGTTGAAATTCACGTCAACCTCAAGCGCTGCCAGGATCACGAAATCCAGTCTGTTGACATAGGCGCCCTTGTTCATCGGATTGGCATACTCAGAGGCAGAAATTTCAACGTGATTGGGGTTCTTCTTGATGGACTCAATGGCCCCCAGATCAAAATCCTGAGTATCCACGATGGTACGGATCAGCCCTTTCTCCAGAAGGTCGCACATGGGGGTGGTGATTCCGCCCACGCCAAAGCCCATCTGGATTCCCCTCTCCTCCATGATCTTCCCGAGGGAGATGGTGGAGGCGATGGAGGCGCCGCCTACCCCTGTCTGGTAGGAGAAACCGTCCTTAAAATAGGGGGTGTTGATCACAAACTGGGTGCAGTAGTCCGCCATCATCAGCTTTCTCACGTCGGTGGTGGGCTTTGCCGCACCGGTGGCGATCTTAGCCGGATTGCCGATCTCGTCCACCACGCACACATAGTCCACGTCAGACATGGATATGCTGGCCGGTACGTTGGGGAAAGGAACCAGGCAATCGGTGACAGCTACTACTTTATCTGCGTATTTTGCGTCTGCCATGGCATAGGACAAAACTCCGCAGTCGCTCTTTCCGCCGTTGGGGCGGCAGTTGCCGTACTCGTCACAGGTGGGGGCGCCGATAAACGCGATGTCAATGTGCACCTCTCCTGTCTCAATGGCCCTCACGCGGCCGCCGTGGGAACGCATGATCGCCAGATCCCGCAGCTTTCCGGTGGAGATGGCCTCTCCGATCTTGCCCCGCACGCCGGAGGACTGGATGCCCACGATGGTGCCGTCCTCAATGTAGGGGACAATGGCATTGTTGGCCTTTCCCAGGGAGCTGGCGCAGATGGTGATGTCCTTGATGCCCATGTTGTGGACTTCTTCCATTACCATGTTTACCACATAGTCTCCCTCGCGGAAATGATGGTGGAAGGATAACACCATGCCGTCCTTGATGCCGCATTTCTCCAGGGCCTCACGGATGGAGGAAACCATCTTGGAGCGGGTGGGATCCACCATGGCCCGCACTGTGGGGGCCGCCTTCTTGTACTCATAATTGTCATAGGCGTAAGCGCCTTTAAAAACCTCTTTTCCGGTGGCCTCTAAGACCTGCTCCGGAATCTCTCTACCTACAGCATTTATCATTTTACAGATCCCCCTCATACACGCCTGAAGCCTTTGCCAGGGCTATTGTCCTCTTTGCTCCGTCATAGAACGCGATGTCGATCATCTTGCCGTCCACAGTGAACACGCCGATACCCTTCGCCTTCTTGTCATCAATCTCACGAACCACCTTCTCCGCGAAGATGATCTCCTTCTCCGTGGGGGTAAAGATTTCATGAACCACGCTGATCTGTCTGGGGTTTACCAGGGATTTTCCGTCAAAGCCCATGAGCTTGATCATCTCCGTCTCCTTGCGGAATCCTTCCATGTCGTCCAAGTTGGTAAACACCGTGTCCCAGCACTGTACGCCGGCGGCACGGGCCGCCATGATCATGTGCTGTCTGGCTCCCATAAGCTCCACGCCGGTGCCGGTGATCTTCGTCTGCAGATCCTTGGTGTAGTCGCCGCCGGACAGGGCGATGCCGATCAGACGCTCAGAGGACTCGCAGACCTCCAAGGCATT
>OLRK01002853.1_pt1 | contig 10012 bp, 10 predicted proteins | sample 1672911 | NCBI WGS metagenome assembly OLRK01 (sample SAMEA3136736, study PRJEB25190) | human gut metagenome | biome: human gut; feature: human-associated habitat; material: faeces | place: Austria | collected 2013
CAGATGCCTGGAAGCATAGGCGCCGTTTTTTATGGTACAGTCGCCGGATTTGTGGGCGGAAACTACCCAGGCTTCTCCTACATGGTCCCCTGGAATATCATATCCATAGTCAGTGCGCAGCCTGGATCCGCCCCAGATCATTTCTTTAAATACAGGCTGCAAAAAAATAATATCCTTCATAAGAAATCTCCTTATCTGAGTATCTGTTAATTATTATTATAATAGTATGGAAAGAAAAAGCAACCGGCAGGACAAAGAAAAATACCCGTTCCGGGAATAGGAAACGGGTATTTGGGATAAATCTTATGGTTATGGTTGTCTGTTGGAGGTGTCTGTGTAATTAGGATCAAACGTTACAGACATAATATCTTCCACCTGGCACTGCAGGATGTAGCAGAGTCTTTCTATGGTGTGGGTGGATACATAGTTATTCTTTTTCAGCCGGTTGATCTGGCTGGAACTGATATTACAGTAATGAATCAGGTGATACTGGGAAACTTTCTTCTTTTTCATCGTTTCCCATAAACGCTCATAGGTAACCATAGCATCGCCTCCTATTATCATTAAACTGTAAATATCCAATTTTGCATATTATCCATATCACGACAATTTCTATATATAGATAATAGAACAGATATTCAGCTTAAATAGGCGCGCATGGTCTTTAACGCGTTTTTCTCCAGGCGGCTCACCTGGGCCTGGCTGATGTGGATTTCCTCCGCCACTTCCGTCTGGGTCTTTCCCTCGAAAAACCGCAGGTCGATGATGTGGCGCTCCCGCTCCGGGAGGCGTTTCATAGCCTCGTTTAAGGAGATGTTTTCCACCCAGTTGGACTCCAAGTTCTTCTTGTCGCTGATCTGGTCCATGACGTAGAGGGGATCGCCGCCGTCGGTGTAAACCGGCTCGTAGAGGCTCACCGGGCTTTGGATGGCGTCTAAGGCGTAAGTGATTTCCTCCTTGCTGATGCCCACCTCCTCGGCGATTTCCATGATGGTAGGTTCCTTTAAATTTTTCTTCATCAGGGTTTCCCTGGCGTAGATGGCCTTGTAGGCGGTGTCCCGCAGGGAGCGGCTCACCCGGATGGAGTTATTGTCCCGCAGATAGCGGCGCACCTCCCCCAGGATCATGGGGACGGCGTAGGTGGAAAAGCGCACGTTCTGGGTGATGTCGAAGTTGTCGATGGCCTTGATGAGGCCGATGCAGCCGATCTGGAATAAGTCGTCTACGTTCTCGCTGCTGCTGGAAAAGCGCTGGATGACGCTGAGCACGAGACGGAGATTTCCTTTGATGTAGTCTTCCCTGGCCTGCTTGTCGCCGGCCAGGATCCGCTGAAACAAAGCGTCCTTTTCTTCATTGGTGAGCAGGGGGAGCTTTGCGGTGTTCACCCCGCAGATTTCTACCTTGTATCCGGACATAGGTTCCTTACCTCCGCATCTTAGTTGTTATACAGGAATCATTTACCCAGCCGGAGGCTTTTATACTTCCAGATTCTGTAATTTTCCTTTACAAACCAGAACGGCTGTGCTAAAATTTCACGTTGTAAGAGAAAACGGGGAGCCTGTCCGGCAGGCTGAGAGGAAAGGAAGTTTCGACCCGCAACCTGATTTGGGTAATGCCAACGTAGGGAAATAGTGAGACAAATCCGGCTCCCGCTGTACCTGCGGGGGCCTTTTGTGTCATAGGAAGCCGGGCGCAGGCCGCGCGGAGGAACATGGTTTCCGGCGCAGCCGCGTTCCGGCGGGCGTGGGCGGGATCACTCACACGTTTGTGTACCGGAGGTGTTTCCCCAGGGGAGAGAAACGAGGTGAAAAGATGGAAAAATGGAAAAACCGGGCGGCTCCGGCGGCCCTGATCGCGGGCCTTTTGGTGATATGGGAGGCAGTGGTGCGGATGAAGGACATCCCCCTTTACGTGCTGCCGGCCCCCAGCCAGGTAGTGACCTGCCTGATAAAGGAATTGCCCACCCTGGCGGGCCATGCCCAGGTGACGGTGGGGGAGGCCTTCGCGGGAATGGCCATCGCCCTGGTGCTGGCCCTGGCATTGGGAATCGCCATGGACGCCTTTCCGGCGGTGAAAAGCGGGTTGTACCCGGTGCTGGTGGTGACCCAGACGGTGCCCATGATCGTGCTGGCGCCGATCCTGATCATCTACATGGGGTTCGGCATCGCGCCGAAGATCCTGACAGTGGTGCTCATGTGTTTCTTTCCCGTGGCGGTGAGCTTTACGGATGCCTTAGGGCAGATGGATGAGGAGTACGTGCAGCTGGTGCGCTCCTTTGGAGCAGGGAAATGGGAGGCCTACCGTCTGGTAAAGATCCCGGCGGCAGTGCCCGGCCTGGTGTCGGGCCTTAAGGTGGCGGCCACCTACAGCATCAGCGGCGCCGTGGTGGGAGAGTGGATCGGTGCCCAGAGCGGCCTGGGCTACTACCTGCTGCGGGTGAAAAACAGCTATATGCTGGACAAGGTCTTTGCCTGCGTGCTGGTGATCGTGGCTTTGAGCCTTTGCATGAACGGGCTGATCCGCCTGTATCAGGCGGTGGCCATGCCCTACGCGAAAAAGAACGAAGAAAAGAGGAGGAGAACAAGATGAAAACGAGAGAAAGATTTTGTGCGGCTGCGCTCTGCGCGGCCATGGTGATGGCGGCTGCCGGCTGCGGCGGCGGAAACGGGACCAATGCCCCGGCAGAGAGCGGGACGGAAACCTCCGCGGCGGAGACCACAGCCGTCCAGAGTGAGGAAACGGAGCCGGTAGAGGACGAGGACAGCGCCCCGGTGGAGGACGTGACCGTGATCCTGGACTACGTGGCCAACACCAACCATACGGGAATGTACGTGGCGTTAGACCAGGGCTACTATGAGGAGATGGGACTGAATGTGAACATCGTGGAGCCCACAGAGGGCGCTACCGCTACGCTGGTGGCCGTGGGAAAGGGAGATTTCGGCATCAGCTACCAGGAGGACGTGACGGTGGCCCTGGCATCGGAGGATCCCCTGCCCATCAAGGCCATCGCCACCCTGATCCAGCACAACACCTCCGGCTTTGTGGCCTACGAGGATAAAAACATCACCTCCCCCAAGGATTTTGAGGGCAAGACCTACGCCGGCTGGGGCGGACCGGGGGAGAGCGCCGTGCTGAACGCGGTGATGACCCAGGCCGGAGCGGATTTTTCCAAGTTAAACATCGTGACCTCCGACGGGGCCGGCTTTGCGGCTCTGAAGGATCAGGTGGACCTGATGTGGTTCTTTGAGGCCTGGGACAACGTAAAATGTGAGCTGGAGGATTTCCCCATCACCTATATGCCCCTGCGGGATTTAGACGAGCGCCTGGACTACTACACGCCGGTGGTGATCGCCAGCGAAAAGATCCTGGAGGAGCGCCCGGAGATGGTGAAACGGTTCTTAAGCGCCACGGAGAAGGGCTATCAGTATGCCATCCAGCATCCGGAGGAGAGCGCGGAGATCCTGCACAAGTACGCCCCCGACTACGATATGGAGCTGCTGAGCCGTTCCCAGGCCTATCTGGCGGACAAATACATGGAGGACAGTGAGACCTGGGGAACCATGAAGGACAGCGTGTGGGACAACTACACCGATTTCATGGTGGAGTACGGGGTGATCGACAAGGACATTCCGGCGGCGGACTGCTACACCAACGAGTTCCTTCCGTCTGCTCAGGCGGAATCATGACCGGGAACGCCCGGAGAATGGAGGAGTTATGAAACTGGAGGTATCGGGGCTTTCCTTTTCCTACCCGGACCGGGACGTGCTGGAGCATCTGGATTTTCAGGTGGGAGAGGGAGAGTTTGTCAGCATCCTGGGAGCGTCCGGCTGCGGAAAATCCACCATATTGAAACTGCTCACCGGCGTCCATACCCCGCAGGCAGGGAAGATTTCTGTGGACGGCGGGGAGGTGCGGGGGATGTCGGAGCATTTCGCCTATATGCCTCAGAATGACCTCCTGTTCCCCTGGAAAAATATCCTGGACAACGTCTGCCTCTACGGGCGGATCCACGGAGGCCTGGAAAACGCCAGAAGGGAGGCCATGGAAAACATGGCCGCCTTCGGCCTTTCCGGCTATGAAAAGGCGTATCCGTCCGCCCTTTCCGGCGGAATGCGGCAGCGGGCGGCCTTTCTGCGGACGGCCCTGTGCAAGTCGGACATCCTGCTGCTGGACGAGCCTTTCGGCGCCCTGGACGTGATCACCCGCGGGGAAATGCAGGACTGGCTGCTGTCCATGCGCCGGCGGATGAACCGGACGGTGCTTTTGGTAACCCATGACATGGACGAGGCCATCTATCTGTCAGACCGGATTTTGATTCTAGGGGGACGTCCTTCTCACGTGACCTGCGAGCTGAGGCCGGAAACGCCGGCGGAAGGCCGGGACCGGGACTGGCTGTACGGCCAGGGAGAGCTCAGAAGGCGGATCCACAGGGAGATTATGGGGACGGAAGGCCCATCTGGAGCGGAGATGGAGCCTGGCAGGAAGGAGGCCCGTTTATGAGCGCGAAAGCCACCGTCTGCGACGGCCACGCCCATCTGGGAACGGAGGAGGAGCGGCGGTTCCGGGAGCGGGAAAATATCCCCACCATAGTCTGCGCCGGAGATGAGAAAGAGGCGGCAGAGCTGGCAGGTCTGTCCGGCTCCTGGCTGGTAAAAGCCTATGGCCTCCACCCCTGGAAGGCGTCCCTGGAGGGACTTACGGCCATGGAGCCGTGGCTGAAACAGGCGCGGATCATCGGGGAGATCGGCCTGGACTCCGTGTGGTGCCAGGTGGACGAAACGGTGCAGCGCCAGGTCTTTGAACGCCAGCTGGCCCTGGCCTTCGCCGGGGGAAAACCGGTGGTGCTCCACGTAAAGGGAAGGGAGTGGGAGGCGGCGGAGCTTATCCGGCGCTATCCAAACACCTACCTGGTGCACTGGTATTCTGATCTGAAATGGCTGGAGCTTTATCTGGAACAGGACTGCTTTTTCACCGTCGGCCCAGACGTGGCGAATAATCCGGCGGTGCAGCAGGTGGCCCGCATGGCTGACATTTCCCGGCTGATGGTGGAAACGGACGGCCTGGGGGCGGTGAGATGGGCTTTAGGTGAGAACATTCCCTTAGAGGAGATCCCCGCGGTGCTCTCCGAAAGCGCTCGCTGGATCGCCGCGGAAAAGAAGATGGAGCCGCAGGCGGTTCTGGAGCGGCTGGAGGAGAATTTTTGGCGGTTTGTGGGGGATGAGGAGTGAGTTGTGAGAGGGAGACGGTTCTGCGATGGAGGGCGGAAAGGTCTCCCTTTGAATCACAGAAAGTGTTGTTTCTGACGAAAAAAAGCCTTTGGTAAAGGTGTACTCTGCATGACAAAGTTTGTGGTAACAAATTCACAGCCCTAATTTTAAACCTATCGAATTCGATAGGTTTAGAACAGAAGATTGTAACGACGGCCGTTCCCCCCTCTCTTTCCCCATTTCAAAAGCAGGCGCAGCCCACAAAAGCCCCGCCTGCCTCTTTCAAATCCAATCCCTTTCTCAATTACCCATTCTTCTGATTCTTCTGATACAGAATAAACAATCCCTTCAAAAGCAGAGCATTGTCAATCATAATCTCGTGCCGGCACAGAGGCATGACGAAACGGGAGAGGCCGCCGGTGGCGATGATGGTGGTTTTCCGTCCCAGTTCCTCCTCCATGCGGTCGATGATGCCGTCGATCATGGATGCGGTGCCGTACATGATGCCGGAGCGCATACAGTCGATGGTGTTTTTCCCGATGACCTTTCCGGGGGTGTCCAGGCTGATCTGGGGCAGCTGGGCCGTCTTGCTGCTTAAGGTGTCCAAGGAGATGCGAAGGCCCGGCAGAATCACGCCGCCGATGTAGTTGCCCGCCGGGTCGATGACGGACATGGTGGTGGCGGTGCCCATGTCGATGATGATCAGGGGCGCCGGGTACTCCCGCAGGGCCGCCACGGAATCCACGATCATGTCGCTGCCGGTGGTCTTGGGGTTGTCCATGATGATGTTTAACCCGGTTTTCATCCCGGAGCCCACCAGCATGGGAGCCTTTCCGGTGATCTTTTTGACGGCGGTGATGAGGGTGTTGTTTAAGGGCGGAACCACGGAGGAAATGATGGATCCCTCGATGGCCGAGGGGGAGATGCCGTGGATCTCCAGAATATTTTTCATGGCGATGGCGTACTCCAGGTTCGTCTTGTTCCGGTCGGTGGTGACCCGCTCCTCAAAGTAAATGCGCTCGCTGTCAATCCCGCCGATCACGATGTTGCTGTTTCCCATGTCGATGGCCAAAATCATATAGGAACTCCTTTCAAATGGCAAAAAACCATGTTATACTTATTCTCATGATGCCAGGGTCAAAATACCTTTTGACCCCAACATCATTCTTATAATTTTATACCATAACCATAGAAAAAACTCAATGGGAGGCAATACTATGTTAGAAGGAAAAACAGTGGTTCTGGGGGTGACCGGCAGCATCGCCGCCTACAAGATCGCCAGCCTGGCCAGTATGTTAAAAAAACAGAAGGCCGACGTGGAGGTGATCATGACGGAGAACGCCACCAATTTCATCAACCCCATCACCTTTGAAAGCCTGACGGGAAATAAATGTATGGTGGAGACCTTCGACCGGAATTTTCAGTTCAGCGTGGAGCACGTGGCCCTGGCGAAACGGGCGTCGGTGTTTCTCATCGCCCCCGCCTCGGCCAACGTGATCGCCAAAGTGGCCCACGGCCTGGCGGACGATATGCTGACCACCACCTTTTTAGCCTGTCAGTGCCCGAAACTCATCGCCCCTGCCATGAACACCAGGATGTTCCAGAACCCCATCCTCCAGGACAATCTTGAGATCTGCCGGAAATACGGGATGGAGGTCATCCAGCCGGCGGAAGGGTACTTAGCCTGCGGCGACACCGGAGCTGGGAAAATGCCGGAGCCGGAGGAGCTCTTTGACTATATTGTGAAAGCGGCGGCCTACGAAAAGGATCTGGCCGAGAAAAAGGTGCTGGTCACCGCCGGAGCCACCATGGAGGCCATCGACCCGGTGCGCTACATCACCAACCACTCCACAGGAAAAATGGGCTACGCGGTAGCGCGGGCCGCGGCCCTGCGGGGGGCGGAGGTGACCCTGGTTTCCGCCCACACGGAGGTGGCAAAGCCCCGGTTTGTGAAGGTGGTGGACGTCACCAGTGCCAAGGAGATGTTTGAGGCGGTGAAGGCCCTTTCGGGAGAACAGGACATTGTGGTCAAGGCGGCGGCGGTGGCGGACTACCGCCCGGCGGAGGTGGCCGCGGAGAAGGTGAAAAAGAAGGATGGAGAAATGGCCATCCGCCTGGAACGGACGGACGACATTTTAGCCTGGCTGGGAGAGCACAGGAGAGAGGGGCAGTTCCTCTGCGGATTCTCCATGGAAACCCAGAATATGCTGGAAAACTCCAGGGCAAAGCTGGCTAAAAAGCATATCGACATGATCGTGGCCAACAACCTGAAGGTGGCCGGGGCCGGATTCGGAGTGGATACCAACGTGGTGACCATGATTACCTCCGATAAGGAGACGGAGCTGCCTATGCTGACAAAGGATGAGGTGGCCCACCGGCTTTTGGACGGGATCCTGGAGGAGATGGAAGCGAGGAAAGCGTGAGACGGAAACCTTTGCGGAACGTGGTCATTTTGATGGCTCTGGGGCTTTTGGCGGCCGTCTTTGCCGCCTGGCTGGTGTGGAATGGGAACCTGATCCCCAATGAGATCTTCATAAACCGGAACGCCCTGCGGGGCGTGGACGTGTCCCACTACCAGGGGGAAATCCGCTGGGAGCGGCTGGAGGAGCAGGGGATCGCCTTCGCCTATATGAAGGCCACGGAGGGCAGCAGCCACACCGACGGGCGGTTCGCGGAAAACTGGGCGGCAGTGGGGGAAACGGGGATCCCGGCGGGAGCCTACCATTTTTTCAGTTTTGAAAGTGGAGGGGAAACCCAGGCGGCCCATTTTCTGGAGACCGTGGGAGAGCTGCCCGCCGGCCAGGCCATTCTTCCGCCAGCCGTGGACGTGGAGTTTTACGGCGGAAACGAGGCCAGTCCGCCGGATCCCCAGCCGGTCCGCGCAGAGCTGACGGCGTTCCTGGAGGCGGTGGAGGCGGAGTATGGCGCCAAACCGGTGATTTACACCACGAAAGAGGCATACGAATATTTTCTGAAGGGGTATTATGGAGAATATCCCCTGTGGATCCGGTCCATCCTGGGAAAGCCGGATGGGTCCATTTCCTGGACCTTCTGGCAGTATACCAACCGGGAGCGGCTGGAGGGCTATTCCGGAACGGAGCCCTATATTGACATGAACGTATTCCGTGGAGACGAGAAGGAGCTCACGGCCCTCTGCATTTCCGGAGACTCCCCGGAGCTGGAAAGAGAGGACAGGCCATGAGACAGGTGGTTTTATTTATCGCCGTCAGCGCCGACGGCTACATCGCCGGGCGGGACGGAAACGTAGACTGGCTGGAGAGCCAGGAGGAACCGGAGGGGGATTCCTACTCCCGGTTTATTGAGAATGTGGACACGGTGCTTATGGGATGGAACACCTATCATCAGGTGGTCACGAAGCTGTCTCCGGGAGAATGGCCCTACAAGGGCTTAAAAACCTGGGTATTTACCCACCGGAGGCCGGAATCGGCGGAGGGAGTGGCCTTTACGGACGAAGACCCTGCGGCCCTGGTGAGGCGGCTGAAGGAGGAGCCGGGAAAGGACATCTGGGTCTGCGGCGGCGCCGCCCTGGCCCGCCAGCTCATGGAGGCGGACGGGATCGACCGTTTCCACCTCTCTGTGATTCCGGTGTTTCTCGGAGACGGGATCCGGCTCTTTGAGGACGGCAGGCCCAGACGGCGCCTGCGTCTGCTGCGGACGGACACCCAGGGCGGGATCACAGAGCTGATATATGAGCGGGCCCCCGGTTGACTTTCCGCCTTTTTCATAATAAAATGGAGGAGGCGTTTCCAGAAAACGCCTATTTTTAAGCAGATTTTCCGTGGAATCAGAGAAAGCGGAATCAAGAAAACGAACCAGATACGGAGGACATACCTTGGCTAATATAGCGGATGAGATCAAGAGAAGAAGGACATTTGCGATTATCTCCCACCCGGACGCAGGAAAGACCACCCTTACGGAGAAATTCCTGCTCTACGGAGGGGCGATCAACCTGGCGGGAACGGTAAAAGGGCGGAAGGCCACGAAACACGCCGTTTCCGACTGGATGGAGATTGAGAAGGAGAGGGGAATTTCCGTCACCTCGTCGGTGCTCCAGTTTAATTACGAGGGCTACTGCATCAACATTCTGGACACGCCGGGACATCAGGATTTCTCGGAGGATACCTACCGGACCCTGATGGCGGCGGACTCCGCCGTCATGGTCATCGACGGCTCCAAGGGCGTGGAGGCCCAGACCATCAAGCTGTTTAAGGTGTGTGTCATGCGGGGAATCCCCATTTTCACCTTTATCAACAAGATGGACCGGGAGGCCAGAGATCCCTTTGAGCTGATGAGCGAGATTGAGAGCGTGTTGGGCATCCGCACCTGCCCCATCAACTGGCCCATCGGCTGCGGAAAGAATTTCAAAGGCGTTTACGACCGGTTTACGAAGAAGATCACCACCTTCACTGCCGCCATGGGCGGACAGAAGGAAGTGGCCTCCCAGGAGTTTGACGTGGAGGGCGAGGAGGTGGAGTCTGTGATCGGGCCCATCTACCATCAGCAGCTGATGGATGACATCGAGCTTTTGGACGGGGCCAGCGACGAGTTCGACCAGGAAAAGGTGAGCGCCGGACAGCTTTCCCCGGTGTTCTTCGGCTCCGCCCTCACCAATTTCGGCGTGGAGACCTTCCTGGAGCACTTTTTAAACATGACCACCTCGCCTCTGCCCAGACGGGCCATCACCAGGGAGGTGGATCCCTTTGAGGAGCAGTTTTCCGCCTTCGTGTTCAAGATCCAGGCCAACATGAACAAGGCCCACCGGGACCGCATCGCCTTTATGCGGG
>OLRK01002855.1_pt1 | contig 10008 bp, 8 predicted proteins | sample 1672911 | NCBI WGS metagenome assembly OLRK01 (sample SAMEA3136736, study PRJEB25190) | human gut metagenome | biome: human gut; feature: human-associated habitat; material: faeces | place: Austria | collected 2013
TGGTCCTACTTTAAATAGTATGGATTCTGTATCTGACCGTGATTATGTGATCGAGCTTTTATCCGCTTTATCTACGATCATGATGCATTTAAGCCGTTTCAGCGAAGAAATTATTATCTGGAACTCTAACGAATATAAATTTGTATCCATCGATGACGGATTCAGCACAGGAAGCAGTATCATGCCTCAGAAGAAGAATCCTGATATCGCTGAATTAGTTCGTGGTAAGACAGGACGTGTCTATGGAGCTTTAACTTCCATCCTTACAACAATGAAAGGAATTCCTCTGGCATATAACAAAGATATGCAGGAAGATAAAGAACTTACATTTGATGCGATCGACACTGTCAAAGGATGTATTTCTTTATTTAACGGAATGATGAAGACAATGACATTTAATAAACCACAGATGGAAGACAGTGCAAAACACGGATTTACTAACGCAACAGATGCTGCTGATTATCTTGTAAATCATGGTGTACCTTTCCGTGATGCTCATGGAATTGTTGGACAGCTTGTACTTCTTTGCATCGATAAACAGATTTCTTTAGATGATCTTTCTTTAGAAGAATACAAGAAAATCAGCCCTGTTTTTGAAGAAGATATCTATGAAGCGATCAGCATGAAAACATGTGTTGAAAAACGTAATACGATCGGAGCTCCAGGACATGATGCAATGGAGAAAGTTATTGCGGTCAATGATGCTTATTTAGCTGATCTCAAATAATAAGGAGAACCTTATGAAGAAAAAAGTTTTTCTTTTTAGCTTGCTGCTGTCCCTGCTTCTCTTATGCGGATGCGGGGTAAACTTAAGCAGCAAAGTAAAACTAAACAAAGACTTTTCAGGTACAAGAACTATGTCTTGTACCTTTTCTTCCCGCGATTTTCATACTTATTTCAAGGGAAGTAAAGAAGATCTCAATAATCTGATCAAAGAATCCTGTCCGGATGCTCTTACTTATACATCATCTTCTGATGCCGGAAACGATACTTATACATTTTACCTTCGTTTTTCATCTCTTGATGATTACAAGCAGAAAGTCAGCGGTCTTCTCAATTTTTCACCCGTGATCACTTATGAATATGGAGACTCTCCATTTGTAAATGGTCTTATTTACAAGGAAAATTTTACATCCAAAGATCTTATGACATGGCTTTACACAGCCTTGTACGAAGGAAAATATATTGATAAGGACTCTTCCTCTGATCTATGGGATTTAAAGACAACAGAGATTTCTTTCCTTGGCAAAACATACGAGACAAAAGATAAGATTAATATCGATGAAATGACTTATGTTCCATTATCATCCATTCATATTGATACAACATCCCAGACATCTGGCAGACTTACTAGAACAATCAAATTTAATATTCCACAGAAAACCTTAGACCAGAATTCCGGCAAGATCCGCTCTTATTTCTCAGGAAATGATATTACATGGGAAAATACTTCCGATGGGAAAATCTTATGTGTAAGCTTTACTGCCCATAATTTTTCCGATCTTGCGCAAAAAACAAGAGCTGTTCTTCACTCAAAGAACTCCTTTGGAACTTACAGCTCCACCTGCAGCAAGGATAACCCCTTTAAGCTTAAGATCAATTATAAGGAATCCATAGATGTATCGAATTTCCTTTCCAACAAAGGAAGTATCCCTGTTACTTATACTTTTAATGAAAAACAGATTTTTCATGGCAAGATCAAAGAAAAAGAAATCAACTTTGCTTCTTCTATCACACAGCCGATTACAAAATACGAAATCGCCTCTGTATGGAATACACCAAAAGACATCCGCCGCAAAGTTTCTCTTTCTTTCAAAAAAATAATCACCGATCGTCAATTAGCTATTTTGAAAAAACAATTTAAAGGAAACACCATCAGCAACGTGACTGTAAGCGGCAAGCAAACTGTCACTCTGTCTTTTATACAAAAAGGAAGCGTAACCGATTGCAATAAAGATTTTTCAGCATTATTTAAAAACAGCAGCATGAATGCAAAAGAACATTTTTCGTTAACCGGCGGTAAAAAAGTAGATTTTTCAGACAAAATCGTACTGCCTTCAAACGTAAATGACGAAGAATTATCTGGACATTACATTTTTGCATCTATAAATCCAAAAGAATCCGTTTCCGTATCACTTACACCTTCAGAAAATGTAAAGGACAAAACAAAACAAAATACATCAACAAAAACCATCTCAACACTGATCAATTCAGACGAAAATGTTCACGACCTATGTGATTTTGAATTGACTGGAAACAATTTTCAAGCAACTTATCACGGCAGTACGACTGCCAGCTTTTGGATGAACGCTTTGAAATGGGGACTTCCTGTTGTAGTCCTGCTTGGGATTATTTTGTTCTTGTATCGGAAGAAAGCTGTTGTTTTGGAATTGTTTTGTGGGGCGAAAAAAGTGATTGTGGAGAAGGTGAATGAAGTTATTGAGCGAATTAATAAATTGTAATTTGAAGGTAGTCGTTCATTTTGTATATGAGAAAAACGAAATAATCGAATAAAGGATCCAGACCAGAAATTTATGCACGCCGTTTTGAACGGTCGCTGATTCGCGAACTTTCCTTCGGTAACTCGCGCTCAAAGGTATTGAAACCGATAGTTTTTGACGCTCAAACAACCGACCAAGTTCGCTGCGAACCGTTTAAAACGACGGCAAAATTTCAATGGTTCTGGATCTTTTATACTCTTATTTTGTTTTTATCATATACAGAAAGACTTCAGTTGGCCACCATCACAAAATCACAATTTTAATGACTTTCCAAAAGCATCCGTCTCTTTCATACATTCAATAAAGCTTTCTTTCGTAACTCCAGCATTTTTAGGTCTAAACTCCCATTCAGTTGTAGTCATAGCCTTCTCTGCCATAGCATCAAAATCATCTTCTGTGATCTCAATATCCTCAAAACATACTGGAAGTCCCATGCTTAGATTGAATTTAGCGATTCGTTCCCTTTCTTCATATGCCTTTTCAAATGTAAGAAGACATAACACTCCGAGTGATACAATTTCTCCATGTAAGTGTTTCTCTCCACCTTCGGTTACCGTTGATCCGTAGTATACACAATGTGCGAGACTTGAATTATAGTAATATTTTGGTGCGGCACTTACCATATTAGATACTAAACCTGTGCTGATAATGATATCTAAAGCTACCTGTTCTAATTCATAAGATACTTTGTTTGCTCTTAGATCATCCAACGCTTTCTTTCCATACTCAACTAATGGAGTCGTACAGATTTTACTTAACTGAACACCCATCATTGGAGTATGAGATAATTCATCTTCCTTTGATGCAAAAACAGCTTCACATTCCTTGCTTAATGCATCTCCAATACCAGCCCATAATAGTTCCTCTGGGGAATCTGCGATAATAGATGATTCGATAAATGTATGATTTGCATTCTTTGGATAATAATATTCTCTAAATGATCCGTCTGGGTTATAAATAACAGAAATTGCTGTAACGGATGCACAGTTAGAAGCCACTGTTGGGAAACAAAATAGTGGTTTGTCCATCTCATTTGCAACATACTTGCAAGTATCACAAGCACGGCCGCCACCGACTGCAAAGATCATATCAGCCTTCTTGACAACGTCCATAGCGATCAGCGCATTACCATTCTCATATGTGGAATCACCGCCATACCAGATAAAATCAAGAATCTCAACATCAGAATCCTTAATTCCTTCCAAAATCTTATCCTTCGCTTTTGACATAGCAATCTTTCCACCGATCACAACCGCTGTCTTTCCATAAAATCTGGTTACATGAGGAATTTCCTTATAACATCCATCTCCGATTGTATAGCTTGGTAAATTTACACTGTAATAATTCATTATGTTCGCTGCCTTCCTTCCATTTATATTGACTTTATTATAGTCTTCTATTTTCAGAAAATCAAAAGAATTGCTGTTCTTTTTCTGATTCATGAAGAAGTTTAAACATGGATGAATTTAAGTTTATTTCCATGCAACTTAAAAATTTTATGTGTTTGGCTAATAATATTCCACCAATAACTTTATCCTATCAACTACAATTTAAAATTCTCCCGATCCGCCAAAATACAATTAATAATATAAGCAATTCCATCCCGGGTATTCGCCCGAGTCTGATAAACGCAAATATTACGAATCATATCACAGGCATTTTCCATAGCCACAGAATGAATGCCAGGGATAGACAGCATGGAATAATCATTTTCACTGTCACCGATCGCAACGATCTCATCAGGAGTTAACCCATCTCTCTTTGCATAATCTAACAGAGTACTTCCTTTCTGGGCATGTACAGAAGTAATCTCAATATCTGTAGGAACAGTTGAAACAACAGCCAGTCCAGGAATTTTTTCAAGTTCAACTCTTAATTTCTTTAATGCTTCATGATCCGTAGAGTTGGATGAGATTTTTAAGATACGATGATCACTGTTTAACAGGGCTTCCTGACCATCAACAAAGATAACATTGTCTACAAGCTCACGGAAATCATCAAGGGTATATTCCATATCAGGATGATTTACCTGAATGGCAGGAATAAAGACATCTCTAGTGTAGATTTTGCGTTCCTCCAGTGGGAGAAGGGAAATACGTCCCTCGGTTGTGTATAAAGATGGTTCCATAGAGTATTCATTAAATGCATTGAAAATCTTACGGATTGTTTCTTTGTCAATTTCGTGTTCAAATAAAAGATTTCCGTCTTTATCAAATGCACAGGAACCGTTACTGCAGATTAAGTCGCATTTTAATCCGGCAGATTCAACAAGAGCACGTGCATTTGGGTATTCACGACCTGTATTGATAATAAAATTGATACCATTTTCCTGAGCTTTTTTGATCGCTTCGATATTAATAGGGGTAATCTGGCGATAACTGTCAAGAAGAGTACCATCCATATCGGATGAAATTAATTTAATCATGTGATAGCCTCCTAATATTGGGTAAAATTTTGTATAGTTTTATAGTATCACAACTAGAAGTTGTATAACATTTAAATTTTGAAAAATATAAATTAAAAATAGAATTACTGTTTGAAAAGAACCTGCTCAAATACGATCGCAGCCCCATCTTCATCGTTGCCAGCGGTATGATGGAGACAGATATCTTTGATAATGTCTGCGGAGTTACCCATCGCAACACTTTCTATATAAGGAAGTCCAAGCATGGAATAATCATTTTCACTGTAACCGATGACCATAGTATTTCTAAGAGAAATATCATAGAGTGATGTGTAGAAATTGACTGCTGAACCTTTGAGTGCATTGACGGCAGTAACATCCAGACGATATGGACTGCGGGATGATACGGCAAAGTCAGGAACCTGAGTGTGCAGAGTGTCTGTAAGGATATTTAATTTATCAACATCTGGGGACTGTGTGGAAATCTTAATGATACGGGGGTTCTCATCAAGAAGAAGTCTGCTGTTATCGTAAAAATGTGCATGTTCGATCCGATGTTGAATATATGCATCAGGTTCAAGGTTCAAAATTTTATTTTCCTCTATAATAGAAGGAATGACTTCATTTCTAAGATAATTTTCGTATCCTGTTTTGGAACCAAGGATGCATAATCCATTTGTGCTGTGGATTTCATAAAATGTACGGCAGGAACCGAAGATACGCAGCATATCGGGAATTCGTCCAGATGGAATGTAAGAAGCATGCAATTGTTCTCCAGAAGCATCAAAAATACAGGAACCTCCAAAGCAGGCAACATCGCATTGAAGATCGTATGAATCAAGGAGCTGTTTGGTATCAAAATAATTCATCTCCGTGTTGATCAAAAGACGAACACCCTTTCTTTGAAGTTGTTTGATTGCACGGATTGTGCGTTCGGTTATTTGTTGTTCACTGTTGAGCAGTGTTCCGTCAAGATCAGAAACAATCAGTTGAATCATCTTTCCGTCCTCCTTTGTTTTAATATCTGAAATTATCGTATCATAAAAAAGGACAAAAATATAGTAGAAAACAGGGTTGAGGCAAAAAGTTGATTTGTGTATAATAAGGAGATAGCATGGAAACTAAATATATAATATTGAACAGAAATATTGTATAAATATTCTCAGAGGTAACTACGAATGAAGGATTACGTTGCATTTGATCTTGAGACTACTGGATTATCATTGGAGAGAGATCAGATCATTGAAATAGGGGCTGTCAAGATCAGAGATGGAAAGATCAGTGGAAAGTATAACTGCATCATTCATCCAGAGATTGAAGTCAGTGATTTTATCATCAATTTAACAGGAATCAGCCGGGATATGCTGAAGAAGGGGATTTCACTGAAAGAAGGTGTTGAGGGATTTTTGGAATTCAGCGGGGATTTACCGGTTCTTGGACACAATGTGATGTTTGATTACAAATTTATGAAGATGGCAGCGGTTTCATTTAAACACAACTTTGAGAGAGAAGGAGTTGACACGCTGAAAGTGGCAAGGAAACTGTTAGGAGGACTTGAGAATAAAAAACTGGAGACATTGTGCGCACATTATAATTATGTGAATCAGGCGGCACACCGGGCTTATGATGATGCACTGGCAACGGCAGTCGTATTTGAACAGATGAAGAAGGAGTTTCCAGAAGAGAAAGACATATTTGTGCCAAAACAGCTCCAGTATAAGGTCAGGAAAGAACGACCTGCCACAGCAAAACAAAAGAAATATTTAACTCAGCTGATGATATATCATGCGATAGGGGAGAACATTGATATCGATCAGATGACGCAAAGAGAAGCATCAAAGAAGATCGATCATATTATATTTAATTATGGAGTGATGAAGAAATGAAGAAGAAAAGATTTTTTGTATCTGTAGTTGCAATTCTTCTGATCATTGTTATGGTTGGAACAATGGTAGCCGGATACCTGATGATGTAATCGTAGAATTTTGGAGAGGAAGTAAGACATAATGAAGAAAAAGATAATCATTGCAGCAGCTGTGATCGTTATTTTGGCGGCGGGAGGATTTTTCTATCTGAATCATAAGGTAAGCAGTGCAGTAAAAGATGGAAAGATCTTAAATGGCGTTACATGCGAAGGAATTTCTGTTGGCGGAATGACGAAAGCCGAGGCAAAGGAAACAATTGAATCCCATATGAAAGAGATTCACAAAGAGAATATCACATTATATGTAGACGACGAGAAGACAGATGTGAAGATCGAATCACTGGGAGCCATGGCAGATGCTGATAAGACAGTAGAAGAGGCATATGCACTTGGAAGAACAGGAAGCGTTTTTGAACAGTATTCCGACGTTAAGAAAAAGACACATAAACTCAGAGCATACCGTCAGTATGACAAAGACAAGTTCGCAAAGAGTGTCAAGAAGGCAACAAAGAAGATCATCACAGAGCCAAGAAATGCCAGTGTAAAACGTAAGAATGGAAAGTTTGTCGTGATCAAAGAAAAGACAGGCTATACATTAAACATGGATGAAACATTTACAAATTTCAAAAAAGCGATAGAATCTGGAAAGAAGAAAGCCAAGCTTGATGTTGTAAAGAAAAAAGCAAAATACACATCCAAAGATATGGCACAGATTAAAGATGTACTTGGTACTTACACAACTGAATACGGAAGTTCTCCATATGGACGTAAAGTAAATGTTGCAAATGGTGCATCAAAGATCAATGGAAGCATGGTATATCCAGGGGAGACATTATCTGTATACGAGACTGTATCACCATTTACAAAAGAAAATGGATATGCACTTGCTGGTTCTTACGAAAATGGACAGACGGTTCAGACATATGGTGGTGGAATCTGTCAGGTTTCTACAACATTATATAATGCCGTTATCCGTGCAGAATTAAAGATCGTAGAGAGATTTCCACATTCCATGACAGTTCACTATGTACCAAGATCAGCAGACGCTGCGATCGCAGGAACAGATAAAGACATGAAATTTAAGAATACATTTGATACACCGATCTATATCGAAAGTAAAGCAAATGGATCAACAATTACATTTACGGTATATGGAAAGAAAAAAGATCCAAAACGTACAGTCGAATTTTTATCTGAGACAACAAATGTCAAAGAAAGTACAGAAAGTACAGTCAATGATGCGACACTGCCAGAAGGACAGAAAGTTGTGGAAAGTTATGGACATACAGGATACAGTGCTAGATTATGGAAGATTGTAAAGATTAATGGAAAGCAGGTATCAAAGAAACTGTTCAACACATCAACATACATGTCAACACCAACAGTTTATCGTGTCGGAACTAAAAAAGAAGAAAAGAAAGAAGACAAAAAAGACAAGAAAGATAAGAAGAAAGATTCAAAGAGTGAAAAGACAACTGCTGCAAAATCAACAACAGCACAGAAAACAACAGCGAAAAAATCTTCTGCGGCCAAATCTGGAGAAAGCACAGGAAATTAAATATGAAGATAGGAAAGTTATCAGAATCTGCATTGCAGAAAGTAGTATTTGAACAATTGCATACAAAGAGAGATGAAGTTCTTGTAGGCCCTGGAATTGGAGAAGATTGTGCGGCATTAAAACTTCAGGAAGGAGAAGTTTTTGTCACATCCACAGATCCGATTACAGGTGCGGTCAAAGAGATCGGTCATCTGGCAGTTCATGTAACTGCCAATGACCTTGCATCTGCAGGGGCAGAGACAATTGGTCTTATGATAACAGCACTTTTGCCTCCGATGATCAAAGAAGCACAGATCAAGAAGATGATGCAGCAGATCAATGCAGAGTGCGAGAAATTAAATATCATGGTACTCGGAGGACACACAGAGATCACAGCTGCGGTTACACAGCCTGTATTATCTGTGACAGGAATCGGGAAAGTCAAAGAAGACGAATTGATCTTATCTGGCGGTGCAAAACCAGGACAGGATATTGTTGTCACAAAATATCTTGGAATGGAAGGAACAGGAATCATTGCAAATGAAAAAGAAGATGAATTAAAACAATGGTTTTCGGATACATTTATTGAAGATGCAAAAGCATTTTTAAATGATATTTCAGTAGTACCAGAAGGATTGATCGCAAGAAAATACGCATCCTGCATGCATGATATCACAGAAGGAGGCGTATACGGTGCATTATGGGAGATATCCAAAGCATCAGGAGTCGGCGTGGAAGTCTGCATAGAAGATATTCCATTAAGACAGCATACGATCGAATTTTGTGAAAGATATGATCTGAATCCTTACCAGCTGATCTCAAGCGGATCAATGCTGATCACAACAGATCATGGAAGAACACTGGTAAATGAACTGGAACAGGCAGGCATCAAAGCGACAATCATTGGTCACACAACAGATTCCAGAGACAAAGTGATCTATCGTCAGGGAAAGGCAGCAAACTTAGAAGCACCTAGACAAGATGAACTATACAAAATATATTCTGAAAATAATCGCAGATAATGTTTGTTTGAATCTATGATTTCAACAGACGACATAAGGTATATTTTTAGATAGAAAATGGAGGAAACAATGCTTCACATAGTATTACACGAGCCGGAAATGCCGGCAAACACTGGAAATATCGGAAGAACCTGCGTGGCATGCGGTGCAGTACTGCACCTGATCGAGCCATTAGGATTCCGTCTGAATGAAAAAATGATCAAGAGAGCAGGACTTGACTATTGGGACAAATTAGATGTCCGTACATATATTAATTTTGAGGATTTCCTGGAGAAGAACAATAATCCGAAGATTTATATGGCAACAACAAAAGCAAAACACGTTTACTCTGCACCAGCATACGAAGACGACGAAGATGTATACATCATGTTCGGAAAAGAAAGCGCTGGAATTCCAGAAGAGATTTTATTAGATTATGAAGAAACATCAATCAGAATCCCAATGCTGCCACATATCAGATCATTGAATTTATCTAATTCCGTTGCGATTGTGGCTTATGAAGTGCTGAGACATCAAGGATTTGAAGCATTTCAGATGGAAGGACAGCTGCATCATTATCATTGGTAAATTTTGATTTGTAGTTGATGCCGAAAATTATTGGTGGAATATTATAAAAAGGG
>OLRK01002860.1_pt1 | contig 9996 bp, 9 predicted proteins | sample 1672911 | NCBI WGS metagenome assembly OLRK01 (sample SAMEA3136736, study PRJEB25190) | human gut metagenome | biome: human gut; feature: human-associated habitat; material: faeces | place: Austria | collected 2013
CCATCAGCAAAAGGGGATGATAAGTTTATCACCACCGACTATTTGCAACAGTGCCCCTCCGCACGGACGACTGACACATGCCGCGTCGCTTGATCCTCTCGGCCACGGAGCGGGACACCCTGCTTGCGCTGCCGGAAAGCCAGGATGACCTGATCCGCTACTACACCTTCAACGACTCCGACCTGTCGCTGATCCGCCAGCGACGCGGCGACGCCAACCGCCTCGGCTTCGCCGTGCAGCTCTGCCTGCTGCGCTACCCCGGTTACGCGCTGGGAACCGACAGCGAGCTGCCCGAGCCGGTCATCCTGTGGGTGGCGAAGCAAGTCCAGGCCGAGCCGGCGAGCTGGGCAAAGTACGGCGAGCGCGACGTGACCCGTCGCGAGCATGCCCAGGAACTGCGCACCTACCTGCAACTGGCCCCGTTCGGCCTGTCCGACTTCCGCGCCCTGGTGCGCGAGCTAACCGAGCTGGCCCAGCAGACCGACAAAGGCTTGCTGCTGGCCGGTCAGGCCCTGGAGAGCCTACGGCAGAAACGACGCATCCTGCCGGCGCTGAGCGTGATTGACCGGGCCTGCTCGGAAGCCATTGCGCGAGCCAATCGGCGGGTCTACCGCGCCCTGGTCGAACCACTCACGGACTCGCATCGGGCCAAGCTGGACGAGCTGTTGAAGCTCAAGGCCGGCAGCAGCATCACCTGGTTGACCTGGCTGCGCCAGGCACCGCTGAAACCCAACTCTCGGCACATGCTGGAACACATCGAGCGGCTGAAGACATTTCAGTTGGTGGACTTGCCCGAAGGCCTGGGCCGGCACATCCACCAGAACCGCCTGCTCAAGCTGGCCCGCGAGGGTGGGCAGATGACGCCCAAAGACCTCGGTAAGTTCGAGCCGCAGCGCCGCTACGCGACCCTGGCCGCCGTGGTGCTGGAGAGCACCGCGACCGTGATCGATGAGCTGGTCGATCTGCATGACCGCATCCTGGTCAAGCTGTTCAGCGGCGCGAAGCACAAGCATCAGCAGCAGTTCCAGAAGCAGGGCAAGGCGATCAACGACAAGGTGCGCCTGTACTCCAGGATCGGCCAGGCGCTGCTGGAAGCGAAGGAAAGCGGCAGCGACCCCTATGCCGCCATCGAGGCGGTGATTCCCTGGGACGAGTTCACCGAGAGCGTCAGCGAGGCCGAGCTGCTGGCCCGGCCGGAAGGCTTCGACCACCTGCACCTGGTCGGCGAGAACTTCGCCACCCTGCGCCGTTACACGCCGGCCTTGCTGGAGGTGCTGGAACTGCGCGCCGCGCCGGCCGCGCAAGGCGTGCTGGCAGCCGTGCAGACCCTGCGTGAGATGAACGCCGACAACCTGCGCAAGGTGCCGGCCGATGCACCCACGGCCTTCATCAAGCCGCGCTGGAAGCCGCTGGTGATCACCCCGGAAGGCCTCGACCGGAAATTCTACGAAATCTGCGCCCTGTCCGAGCTGAAGAACGCCCTGCGCTCCGGCGACATCTGGGTCAAGGGCTCGCGGCAGTTCCGCGACTTCGACGACTACCTGCTGCCGGCCGAGAAGTTCGCCGCACTCAAGCGCGAGCAGGCCCTGCCCCTGGCGATCAACCCGAACAGCGACCAGTACCTGGAAGAGCGTTTGCAGCTGCTGGACGAGCAGTTGGCCACCGTCACCCGCCTGGCCAAGGACAACGAGCTGCCCGATGCCATCCTCACCGAGTCAGGGCTGAAAATCACCCCGCTGGATGCGGCGGTGCCGGATCGGGCGCAGGCGCTGATCGACCAAACCAGCCAGTTACTGCCGCGCATCAAGATCACCGAACTGCTGATGGACGTGGACGACTGGACGGGCTTCAGCCGCCACTTCACCCACTTGAAGGACGGGGCCGAGGCCAAAGACAGGACGTTGCTGCTGTCCGCAATCCTCGGTGATGCGATCAACCTCGGGCTGACCAAGATGGCCGAGTCGAGCCCCGGCCTGACCTACGCCAAGCTGTCCTGGCTGCAAGCCTGGCACATCCGCGACGAAACCTATTCGGCGGCCTTGGCCGAGCTGGTCAACCACCAGTATCGCCACGCCTTTGCCGCCCACTGGGGCGACGGCACGACCTCATCCTCCGATGGCCAGCGCTTCCGCGCGGGTGGCCGGGGCGAGAGCACCGGGCACGTCAACCCGAAGTACGGTAGCGAGCCGGGACGGCTGTTCTATACCCATATCTCCGACCAGTACGCGCCGTTCAGCACCCGCGTGGTGAATGTCGGCGTCCGCGATTCCACCTATGTGCTCGACGGCCTGCTGTACCACGAGTCCGACCTGCGGATCGAGGAGCACTACACCGACACGGCCGGCTTCACCGATCACGTCTTTGCCCTGATGCACCTGCTAGGCTTCCGCTTCGCGCCGCGCATCCGCGACCTCGGCGAAACCAAGCTGTACGTGCCGCAGGGCGTGCAAGCCTACCCGACGTTGCGCCCGCTGATCGGCGGCACCCTGAACATCAAGCACGTGCGTGCCCACTGGGACGACATCCTGCGCCTGGCCAGCTCGATCAAGCAGGGCACCGTCACCGCCTCGCTGATGCTGCGCAAGCTCGGCAGCTACCCGCGCCAGAACGGACTGGCCGTGGCCCTGCGCGAGCTGGGCCGGATCGAGCGCACGCTGTTCATCCTGGACTGGCTGCAAAGTGTTGAACTGCGCCGCCGCGTGCATGCCGGCCTGAACAAAGGTGAGGCGCGCAACTCGCTGGCCAGGGCGGTGTTCTTCAACCGCCTTGGGGAAATCAGGGATCGGAGCTTCGAGCAGCAGCGCTACCGGGCCAGCGGCCTCAACCTGGTGACGGCGGCTATCGTGCTGTGGAACACGGTGTACCTGGAACGCGCCACCCAGGGGTTGGTCGAGGCCGGCAAGCCGGTGGACGGCGAGCTGCTGCAATTCCTGTCGCCGCTGGGCTGGGAGCACATCAACCTAACCGGCGATTACGTCTGGCGGCAGAGCCGCAGACTGGAAGACGGGAAGTTTCGGCCCTTACGGATGCCCGGAAAACCTTAGCGTACGATTTTTTCCGAATTCTGCGGGCTCCCCTATCTCATCTGCGCAAGGCAGAACGTGAAGACGGCCGCCCTGGACCTCGCCCGCGAGCGCCAGGCGCACGAGGCCGGCGCGCGGACCCGCGCCACGGCCCACGAGCGGACGCCGCAGCAGGAGCGCCAGAAGGCCGCCAGAGAGGCCGAGCGCGGCCGTGAGGCTTGGACGCTAGGGCAGGGCATGAAAAAGCCCGTAGCGGGCTGCTACGGGCGTCTGACGCGGTGGAAAGGGGGAGGGGATGTTGTCTACATGGCTCTGCTGTAGTGAGTGGGTTGCGCTCCGGCAGCGGTCCTGATCAATCGTCACCCTTTCTCGGTCCTTCAACGTTCCTGACAACGAGCCTCCTTTTCGCCAATCCATCGACAATCACCGCGAGTCCCTGCTCGAACGCTGCGTCCGGACCGGCTTCGTCGAAGGCGTCTATCGCGGCCCGCAACAGCGGCGAGAGCGGAGCCTGTTCAACGGTGCCGCCGCGCTCGCCGGCATCGCTGTCGCCGGCCTGCTCCTCAAGCACGGCCCCAACAGTGAAGTAGCTGATTGTCATCAGCGCATTGACGGCGTCCCCGGCCGAAAAACCCGCCTCGCAGAGGAAGCGAAGCTGCGCGTCGGCCGTTTCCATCTGCGGTGCGCCCGGTCGCGTGCCGGCATGGATGCGCGCGCCATCGCGGTAGGCGAGCAGCGCCTGCCTGAAGCTGCGGGCATTCCCGATCAGAAATGAGCGCCAGTCGTCGTCGGCTCTCGGCACCGAATGCGTATGATTCTCCGCCAGCATGGCTTCGGCCAGTGCGTCGAGCAGCGCCCGCTTGTTCCTGAAGTGCCAGTAAAGCGCCGGCTGCTGAACCCCCAACCGTTCCGCCAGTTTGCGTGTCGTCAGACCGTCTACGCCGACCTCGTTCAACAGGTCCAGGGCGGCACGGATCACTGTATTCGGCTGCAACTTTGTCATGCTTGACACTTTATCACTGATAAACATAATATGTCCACCAACTTATCAGTGATAAAGAATCCGCGCGTTCAATCGGACCAGCGGAGGCTGGTCCGGAGGCCAGACGTGAAACCCAACAGACCCCTGATCGTAATTCTGAGCACTGTCGCGCTCGACGCTGTCGGCATCGGCCTGATTATGCCGGTGCTGCCGGGCCTCCTGCGCGATCTGGTTCACTCGAACGACGTCACCGCCCACTATGGCATTCTGCTGGCGCTGTATGCGTTGATGCAATTTGCCTGCGCACCTGTGCTGGGCGCGCTGTCGGATCGTTTCGGGCGGCGGCCGGTCTTGCTCGTCTCGCTGGCCGGCGCTGCTGTCGACTACGCCATCATGGCGACGGCGCCTTTCCTTTGGGTTCTCTATATCGGGCGGATCGTGGCCGGCATCACCGGGGCGACTGGGGCGGTAGCCGGCGCTTATATTGCCGATATCACTGATGGCGATGAGCGCGCGCGGCACTTCGGCTTCATGAGCGCCTGTTTCGGGTTCGGGATGGTCGCGGGACCTGTGCTCGGTGGGCTGATGGGCGGTTTCTCCCCCCACGCTCCGTTCTTCGCCGCGGCAGCCTTGAACGGCCTCAATTTCCTGACGGGCTGTTTCCTTTTGCCGGAGTCGCACAAAGGCGAACGCCGGCCGTTACGCCGGGAGGCTCTCAACCCGCTCGCTTCGTTCCGGTGGGCCCGGGGCATGACCGTCGTCGCCGCCCTGATGGCGGTCTTCTTCATCATGCAACTTGTCGGACAGGTGCCGGCCGCGCTTTGGGTCATTTTCGGCGAGGATCGCTTTCACTGGGACGCGACCACGATCGGCATTTCGCTTGCCGCATTTGGCATTCTGCATTCACTCGCCCAGGCAATGATCACCGGCCCTGTAGCCGCCCGGCTCGGCGAAAGGCGGGCACTCATGCTCGGAATGATTGCCGACGGCACAGGCTACATCCTGCTTGCCTTCGCGACACGGGGATGGATGGCGTTCCCGATCATGGTCCTGCTTGCTTCGGGTGGCATCGGAATGCCGGCGCTGCAAGCAATGTTGTCCAGGCAGGTGGATGAGGAACGTCAGGGGCAGCTGCAAGGCTCACTGGCGGCGCTCACCAGCCTGACCTCGATCGTCGGACCCCTCCTCTTCACGGCGATCTATGCGGCTTCTATAACAACGTGGAACGGGTGGGCATGGATTGCAGGCGCTGCCCTCTACTTGCTCTGCCTGCCGGCGCTGCGTCGCGGGCTTTGGAGCGGCGCAGGGCAACGAGCCGATCGCTGATCGTGGAAACGATAGGCCTATGCCATGCGGGTCAAGGCGACTTCCGGCAAGCTATACGCGCCCTAGGAGTGCGGTTGGAACGTTGGCCCAGCCAGATACTCCCGATCACGAGCAGGACGCCGATGATTTGAAGCGCACTCAGCGTCTGATCCAAGAACAACCATCCTAGCAACACGGCGGTCCCCGGGCTGAGAAAGCCCAGTAAGGAAACAACTGTAGGTTCGAGTCGCGAGATCCCCCGGAACCAAAGGAAGTAGGTTAAACCCGCTCCGATCAGGCCGAGCCACGCCAGGCCGAGAACATTGGTTCCTGTAGGCATCGGGATTGGCGGATCAAACACTAAAGCTACTGGAACGAGCAGAAGTCCTCCGGCCGCCAGTTGCCAGGCGGTAAAGGTGAGCAGAGGCACGGGAGGTTGCCACTTGCGGGTCAGCACGGTTCCGAACGCCATGGAAACCGCCCCCGCCAGGCCCGCTGCGACGCCGACAGGATCTAGCGCTGCGTTTGGTGTCAACACCAACAGCGCCACGCCCGCAGTTCCGCAAATAGCCCCCAGGACCGCCATCAATCGTATCGGGCTACCTAGCAGAGCGGCAGAGATGAACACGACCATCAGCGGCTGCACAGCGCCTACCGTCGCCGCGACCCCGCCCGGCAGGCGGTAGACCGAAATAAACAACAAGCTCCAGAATAGCGAAATATTAAGTGCGCCGAGGATGAAGATGCGCATCCACCAGATTCCCGTTGGAATCTGTCGGACGATCATCACGAGCAATAAACCCGCCGGCAACGCCCGCAGCATCGCGACCGTCATCGGTGAGAAGTTCGGCAGGTATTGGGTGGTGACAATGTAGGTGCTGCCCCAAATGGCAGGTGCTATCGCTGTGAACAATAAATCGGGCGTGCGTAATGACATGCGATTACAAGACCTCCGCTACGGCGATGGGTTTTTGAGAGTTGCAGGCGCCGCGATGACCGCACCCTGACTTGGACTGGCCCTGCCTCGCACCAATCCACCTGCGGCTATGGCCGCGATCATGCGAGGCCCGAAAATTACACGACCTGTACACGTCCGCCGAACCCGGAACGCAACAGAGCTTCGTGGGCATCCCGTTCCACACTACAGGGATATCACCAAAATGGACTACGCCAGAGATCAGCGCCAGTACCGCGCCCAGCGTCGCACTCCAGCCGATCCCTAATCCCTTCGGTTGCCAGATAACCAAAACGATGGTCAGGACAAAAATAGCGCCTGCCAGTAACATAAATCCTCCAGACAGGACGGCTTTGCCGCCCTGTATATACAAAAAAAATTAAACAACCAGCTCTCTGAGTTTCTCGATGCCAGTGGGCTCTGCAGCCATTACCGGTACTAACGCTATGCGGCTTGCATGCTGGTTTTTCACAACCTCGATTTGAGGACGCTCTTGTAGGGCGCGCTGGCAAAGCAGCGGCGATTGCGTCTGTGCAATCGAAAGGCTGTTATTGATAATCCAGCCCCAGGGATGAATCCCCGCACGTTCAAGATCGGACTGCAGGTTTGCCGCTTCCAGTACAGGTGTGGTTTCAGGCAGAGTGACCAGCAAAACTTTGGTACGTTCCTGGTCCTGAAGCTGCATCATCGGAGTGGTAAAATGACCTTTATCCCCCATCTTCCTGGCAATCTCACGGTGATAAGCCCCGGTAGCATCAAGCAGTAATAGCGTATGCCCGGTAGGTGCCGTATCCATGACCACAAACCGTTTGCCAGCTTCACGAATTACGCGTGAAAACGCCTGGAACACCGCAATCTCTTCTGTGCAAGGAGAACGTAAATCCTCTTCGAGCAGCCGTTTCCCAGCCTCATCCAGATCCCTGCCTTTCGTCTCAAGAACATGCTGACGATAGCGTTCAGTTTCATCGTGAGGGTTGATTCGGCTGACCTGCAGATTTTTGAGGCTGCCATTGAGCGTTGTACTGAGATGTGCAGCAGGATCTGAGGTGGTGAGATGCACATCAAAACCCTTATCCGCCAGACTGACGGCGATAGCCGCAGCCATTGTGGTTTTGCCCACACCACCTTTGCCCATCAGCATAATCAAACCGTGTTCACTGCGGGCGATATCATCAACCAGGACAGACAACGACATATTCTCTGGCTTGTTCTGTGGGCTTTGTTCAGGAAGCGATGTTATCTCAGCGTGTTCGTTGAGCAGGCCTTTCAATGCGGATACACCAACCATGTTCAGTGGCTGCAGGTATAAGTTGTCTGTCGGCAAATCAGATAACCCGGCAGGAAGATTTGCCAGCGCCTCTTGCTCCCGTTGCCATATTGCAGCGGCCAGTGCATCACGTTCTGCTTCGCTCGCAGGCAGGACACCGTTAATGACTAAATACTGATTTTTAAGGCCAATAGCTGATAATTCGTCATGAGTACGAGCGACTTCCTGCAGTGTTGATTTTTGCAATCGCGCGACCAGCACAAGGCGAGTTCGTTCAGGATCGGATAATGCCTCAACCGCATGAGCATATTGCTCGCGTTGTTTTTCCAGCCCAGCCATTGGACCAAGACAGGAAGCACCATCCGGGTTACTTTCGATGAAGCTGCTCCAGGCTCCGGGAAGCTGAAGAAGGCGAATAGTGTGGCCAGTTGGGGCAGTATCAAAAATGATGTGATCAAAGCGGGTCAGCAGAGAAGCGTCAGTCAGTAAGCCAGTAAACTCGTCGAATGCAGCGATCTCTGTCGTACAAGCTCCTGAAAGCTGTTCACTGATGCTGTTAACAACGTCATCAGGCAAAAGACCTTTAATAGGGTCAACGATTCTGGCGCGGTATTGCTGGGCGGCGTCCTGCGGGTCAATCTCCAGAGCCGAAAGACCAGACACAGCAGTCACGGGCTGGATAGTGTTACCGATAGTCTGATCGAATACCTGACCGACATTGGAAGCCGGGTCGGTACTGACAAGCAGAACACGCTTTCCCAGTTCAGCCAGACGTATAGCCGTTGCGCAGGAAATCGAAGTTTTGCCTACACCTCCCTTACCGGTGAAAAACAGGTAAGACGGGATATTCTCTAAGAATTTCATATGTCCTCCTGACATACTCAACAACAGGAAGTTTTACCACCACAGCAACTGGTGGAAGCTAAACCCACCTTTTCCAGCGGTATACCAAACCAGCGAGCCAGTTCAGCGCGTTTTGGGTATCGCCCGGCCATCACCGTTTCACCATCAAGCAACAGCAGCGGAAGCCCTTCAGCTCCAGAAGCCTCAAGGAATGCTTTCGCTTTTTCGTTCTCAACGAAGCTCATAGGCTGCTGCGCCAGGTTATAACGTTCGATCTGAACCCCACGCCCTTTCAGCCATTGCACATCAGCAGAAAAATTGACCAAAACCTGATCGACATCCGAACCACAAACGCCGGTACTGCAGCACATCGCCGGATCAAACACCGTTAACATTTTCATCTTTAACACCTCATATTCGTAAAAACATATATGTACAGGCAAAATTTTTAGATACAAACAGCCTTACCGCTGCCAGAGCAGTTGGCCGATGCCAGCTTACGGGCGATGGCCTGTACGTCGTCCTGTTGACTTAACCAGGCCTGCTCAATCACCAGGGCAGCCCAGGAAGGAATATGCGGGGATAAGCGATAATGAACCCATTTCCCCTGCTTGCGATCCAGCAACAGGCCACTTTCCCGAAGCATCGCCAGATGGCGGGAGGTCTTGGGTTGTGATTGTTCCAGCGCTGTGCAGAGATCGCATACGCACAGCTCCCCCATCTCCCTGAGCAGTAGCACGATACCCAGGCGGGTTTCATCAGATAGTATTTTGAAAAGTTGTAGGGATGCAATTTCTGGCATTATGTACTCCTGCTATGAATGGGTATTGTCTCTCCACCAAAACAAGAAGTCAAAATCATATGTGTTTTCTCGCATGTGAGTGCAGGTGTCACTATGCGGTTGAAAAACGACCTGATGTGCGATCGTTACGTTAGTTGGGTAGGTAAAAAAGTCATTTGAGGCTAAAACATTGCTTAGTGCGGGCTTTCAGTTCATAGAGAAGAATGAATAATATCAATTATAACAATTGGTTATTTCCTTAGCGTACGTTTTCGTTCCATTGGCCCTCAGACCCCTATATAATGATTCAGATATTGTCACCAGGATATGCCGCGCCAGCGGCATGGAAGGCGGCACGCTGTGGTTACATGTGATACCGGAGTAAAACCGCCGAAGCCCGGCGTCAGCCGGTACTGATTGATAGATTTCACCTTACCCATCCCCAGCCCTGCCAGACCATACCCGCTTTCAGCCATGAGAGAGCTTCTGTGCGCGGTCGGAGTGGTCCTGACGAGGGTTTACCCGAAGTCGGGGCGTATCTCCGCGTTAGCGGGCCGTGAGGGCCGCTTACGAGCGTGTACTCGATACGTCCAGCCAGAAGACTGACAGCGATGATGATGTTTAGTTACAACATTCATAATTAAAAGCGATGTTGTTCCCGCCCTTCGGGCGGGGGCGGCCTCGCTTTTCAGTTATGAGGGAGGGGCTTTGTGGTTTCAGTTCTGCGCGGGACCGGGGTTTTCCTGGTGGTTGTATTTGAGTGTTGTAACTAAAATGGCTCCGGTCGGGGCCCGCCGCTTGCGGTGGGAGGTGCATATCTGTCTGTCCACAGGACAGGCA
>OLRK01002864.1_pt1 | contig 9985 bp, 5 predicted proteins | sample 1672911 | NCBI WGS metagenome assembly OLRK01 (sample SAMEA3136736, study PRJEB25190) | human gut metagenome | biome: human gut; feature: human-associated habitat; material: faeces | place: Austria | collected 2013
TTAACATCATACATATGGTTATAGACAACATCCATCACTACCCGAATTCCTTTCGCATGCAGATCTGCTATCATCTGTTTACACTCAACGATCCTGCTGTAACCATCATTAGGATTTGTACAATAACTTCCTTCAGGAACATTATACTGAGCTGGATCATATCCCCAATTATATAGTACTTCCTGGTGATTTTCATCGACAGTCGCAAAATCATAGATTGGCAATAATTGTATATGTGTTATTCCTAATTCCACTAAATAATCTAACCCTGCACTATTACCATGTTTAGTCAATAACCCAGTTTCTCTAATTCCAGCGAATTTTCCTTTGTACTTACTTAAACTGTTTTCATACATCGTAAAATCACGGACACTAGCTTCATAAATAATCGCATCTGTCTTATTTTTTAATGGCTTTAAACATTCCCGATTCAGGTCGATCTTAATCTTATTTAAATCAACAATATAACTACTTTTACCATTTGATGAAGATCCATAAGCATATGGATCCAATGCCTTAATATAACTATCATGATGTCGTACTAGATAAACATACTCACAGTTATCAAAATTTCCCGCAACATATGAACAAAAAACACCGTTACCAATTCTTTTCATTTCATAACTATATGTAGTATGGTCTTTAGTAATTGCAACTTTAACAGCTAACGCTGTTGGAGCCCATACTTTAAAAATCGTATAATCTTCATGATATGAATTTCCTAAATCATTACCATCATAATAGTTATTTTTTAAAAACTCAGCATCATAGATCAGTTGAGTATATTGGAGGGTTTCCGCTAAACCATATGCATCTACAATTTGATAAACATGACAAAAATCTATTTCGACATTATCGAAATAGTAATGAACATATTCTTCTTCTACAAATTTAGCGGATATTTCTATTTCTATCAAAGTATTATTATTTAAATCTCTCAAATAAAAACGAGGACAATTTCCTTCGTAATATCTTCTAATCAATTGTACTTCGATTTTATTTACAGATACCATCTTTGCAATCATTCTAATGGCACTTTTTTCCATGATTTTCACCCTTTCATCTCGTGTTCATTATATCCTATCACTTCTCAGATAGCAATGATATAAAATGTAGATAATCAGCATTTTTTTAGACTATATACAGATAATTTGGGTTTTATCAATAACTTATATACCAATTTTAATCAAAAGAAAAAGGGATTTTCAATCCCTTAAAATTTTACTTTATCTAAATGCCAAATATCGTCAACATATTGTTGAATAGTTCGATCTGATGAGAAGAACCCACTCTTTGCAATATTTGTTAGACATACTTTTGCCCATCTTGAACGATCTTTATATAGATCACGCACAGAACTTTGAGCTTGGCAATATGCTTCATAATCAGCCAAAACAAAATATTCATCATTTTTATTCATTAACTCTTCAAAAATAACCCGGAATTCTTCACGATTCTCATGGAATGTACCATCCATCAAGCTATCGATAATTCTCTTTAATCTTGGATTATTATTATAATAATCCCATGCCTTATAAGCACCACTCATTTGTAATTCTTTAACTTCATGATCTTTCATTCCAAAGATTACACAGTTTTCTTCACCAACTAATTCTGCAATTTCAACATTTGCTCCATCCAAAGTCCCTAATGTAATCGCACCATTCATCATAAATTTCATATTTCCCGTACCACTAGCCTCTTTACCAGCAGTTGAGATTTGTTCCGATACATCAGCCGCTGGCATGATTTTTTCAGCTAAAGTAACTCCGTAATTTTCTAAAAAGACTACTTTTAAGTATTTATTAGTTTCCGAATCATTATTTACAACATCGCCAACACTATTAATTAACTTAATAACTTTTTTAGCAAAATAATATCCACTTGCAGCTTTTGCCCCAAAAATAAATGTTCTCGGTTCAATTCTAAAATCAGGATTTTCTTTCATTCTTAAATACAGATCAATAACATGAAGAATATTTAATAATTGACGTTTATAAGCATGAAGACGTTTTACTTGAATATCAAAGATACTGTCAACATCAACAGTAATTCCGTTATGTTCTTTAATATAGTCAGCTAAAATTTGTTTTCTTTCTTTTTTCACCGCCAAGAAACGATCTTGAAGGGTAAGATCATCTAATCTTTCCGGATGCTTGATCCATTCATCTCCGATATATTCACTAATTAATGATGATAGTTCTGGATTGCAATATGCTAACCAGCGACGATGTGTAATCCCATTAGTCTTATTATTAAATTTTGATGGATATAATTGTGCAAAATCTTTTAATTCACGTTCCGCTAGAATATCAGAATGTAATTTTGCCACCCCATTGACACTAAAACTTCCAACAATTGCAAGTCGCGCCATGTAGACTGTACCATCGCGTAAAATCATTACTCGATTCAATAACTCTTCATCACGGTCACTTGCCATTTTAACATACCCAATAAAACGTCGATGAATTTCTTCAATAATTTCATAAACTCTTGGCAATAATGACTGCATTAAACTGATTGGCCATGTTTCAAGCGCTTCAGCTAAAATCGTATGATTTGTATAAGCAAACGTCTGTGTCGTAATATCCCATGCTTCTTCCCATTCATATCCTTGTTCATCAATCAAAATACGCATTAATTCAGGAATTGCTAAAACAGGATGTGTATCATTTAATTGGATAACATTTTTTTGATGGAAATTATTCAAATTTGGATATTGTCTTAAATGCGCCCTTACAATAGAATTTAATCCTGCACAAGTAAAGAAATATTCTTGTTTCAAACGCAACATTTTTCCCGCAGGAGTTGAGTCATCAGGGTATAACATTTGACAAATATCTCTAACATTTTGGATATATTGCCTAAAATCTTGATTTGCAGGAATATTATCACTTGCTTCAGCACTCCACAAACGAAGCGTATTAGTATTTGTAGTATCATTACCGACAATAGGGACATCATAAGGAACTGCGTACACTTCCTCAGCATCAACATGTTCATATTTCCCTGTCGTTTCATTAAAAATAATTTTACCAAAGAACTTTACTGGTACTCGATGTTTCGGCTTTCTCACTTCCCAGTTAAATCCTGTTTGCATCCATTGATCTGGTAATTCGATTTGATAACCATTTTCAATTTTTTGTTTAAATAATCCATATTCATAACGAATCGTATGCCCATGCCCCGGATATGCTAGTGAAGCCAATGAATCCATAAAGCAAGCTGCTAGTCTTCCAAGACCACCGTTTCCTAGACCAGCATCTGTTTCAAGCTCCTCTAAATCATGAATATTGATTCCATATTCTTCAAGACCATCTTTAGCAATCTGATATATTCCTAAGTTCATCATATTATTTACTAATAATCGTCCCATTAGAAATTCCATTGAGAAATAATGCATTTGTTTTTGATAGTTATTACGAATAATCGCTTTACTAGTTGCCCAGTTTACTGAAGCATAGTCACGAACCATTGTTTCCAAAACTAAGAAGCGTTCAGTAATATGTGCTTCTTCTACAGTTCGTCCATAAGATTCTATAATTCTTCTTGAAAATTCAAATTTAAATTCTTCTTTATTCTTAAACATTTTATCTCCTCTTATACCAGTTCATTATTTAGAGCCTTTATATTCGAAAATCATGCTGCCAAATGGCGCAATATTTACTGGTATGTAATATTCCTTATTTAAAGTTTGACCCTCTTTAGCTTTTATAGCCCGTTTATTAACGAAATTGCTTCCAGTATAGATATCAGTATCACTATTTAAAATTTCTTTATAACTTCCTGGCTGATTTACTGGAACCATATATCCCTCATGTTTGTTTCCTGTAAAATTCATAACAGCAATTAAAGAACTTCCATCCGTTCCTTTTCTTTCAATTGCAAATACACTTTGTGCTCGATCATCAACAACTAACCATTCAAAACCATCCATTCCATAATCCTGTTCATACATACATGGATATGTTTTATAAACTTCATTTAATCTAATCATAAATTTATGAAAGGAATCATGAATAGGATACTTAAGAATATTCCATCCTAAAGCTACCTTTTCATCCCACTCTTTATATTCACCCAATTCATTTCCCATGAAATTTAATTTCTTTCCAGGATGAATCATCATATAAGTATAAAGTGTTTTTAATTGGGCAAATTTTTGTTCATTATTACCCCAAATTTTATCAATGATAGTTCCCTTACTATGAACTACTTCATCATGAGAAAATGGTAAAATGAAATTTTCACTATAAAAATAAGCCATCGAGAACGTTAGTAAATTATGATCACCTTGACGATAAACTGGATCTAGTTTCATATATTTTAAAGTATCATTCATCCATCCCAAATCCCATTTATAATCAAATCCAAGGCCACCAATATCTGGTGCTTTTGTAACGCCATTAAAATCACTTGAATCTTCAGCAATCAACATCACACCAGGATAATAACCCTTCATATGATTATTCATACGTTTCATGAATTCTAACGCACCATCATTAACTCCAGCTTCTTTATTGCCTTTCCAATAGATCAAGTTACTTACCGCATCAAAACGTATCCCATCAATGTGGAAATATTCAGCTAAAAAGCCAACACTACTCATTAAAAAGCTTCTAACTTCTTCACGCCCAACATCAAAATAAACACTGTCCCATTCAGTATAACGACGATTAATATCTGGATAATCATATACAAATCCACCATCAAACTTATAAAGACCATGTCCATCTTTTACATAATGTGCAGGAACAAAATCCATAATGACACCTATTCCCGCCTTATGACAAGCATTGATAAATTTCATTAAACCTTTCGGTTCACCATAACGACTAGTTATACTAAAATACCCAGTTGCTTGATACCCCCACGAACCATCAAACGGAAATTCTGTCAGTGGCATTAATTCCAAATGAGTATAGTTATTTTCAACTAAATATGGAATTAGAAGCTCTATCATCTCTTCATAAGAGTAGAATTCACCGTCTTCTTCTGCCGTAAAATCCTTTTTCATTTTCCAAGAACCAATATTTACTTCATAAATATTCATTGGTTTATCAAAATTCTTTGTTCGGCTATTAAGCCATTTTTTATCAGCCCAACGAAACCGTTCAATATTGTAAACCCTTGACGCTGTTCCTGGTCGTAACTCACTATAAAACGCATATGGATCAGCACGATCTACTGTCGCAAAATTTTGTGTTTCAATCCGGTACTTATAAAGAGCAAATTCTTTTACCCCAGGAATAAATAAAGTCCAGATTCCTCCATCTGTATACCTTTCCATATAATGGTTTTGCCCATCCCAGTCATTAAAATCACCTACGACTTGTACACTTCGTGCATTAGGTGCATAGACGGTGAAGCGGACACCTTTTTTGTGGTCATTTGTTTCTAAATGAGCACCAAATACTTTATACGCTTCTAATGTATTTCCTTTGTGAAATACGTGAATTAAAAAATCATCGAGCATGTGTCACTCCCCCTTTTCTTAGATATTCCCATTATAACATAATTTATCTGGTATTTCATTAAAAAGATAACGCTTTTATTACGCCGATAATTGATAATATAATACTAAATTCAACATTTATTTAAGTAAAATAAAAAAAGCGGCCTAATAATCAAACATTCTTGATTTTAAGACCACAGCAGCAAAAACTATCCTAATAACACTAATTTTATATAATTTTCTTACATGATTTACGTTCTAGTAACGAGCATGGCAACTGTACTCGCATCGGAAATAAAGCTTTTTTCTTTAAAATCATTTCATGTAACAGCATCGCACCAAGATTTCCCATCTCCTTTGAAGGCGCATAAACAGTCGTTAATGATGGTGTAGTAAAATTACCAGCTTCAATATTATTAAACCCAATAATAGAAACTTGTTCAGGAACTCTTATTCCCTGATCTTGTAATGCCCGCATTGCACCTATAGCAATTGGATCGTTGACAGCAAAAATAGCCGTTGGAAGTTCCTCGGTTTTAGCTAAATTATGTATCAAATTATAGCCAGCTTCACTCGTTAATTCATTTTCCAGCAGCAATTCAGTATATTTCAAGCCAAAATACTGGCAATATTTAATAAAACTACTCTTTCTAGTACTAATATGAAGTGATAATTCTTCGTACTCGCCCCGTCCTAAAAAACCAATATGTTTATGACCTAAACGGTTAAAATAATCAACCACCTGAAACATTGCGTTATCAAAATCCAAAGTTACACAACATTCAGTTACAGGGCTGATATCCATATCCAACAAAACAATATTTTCAGTGTACTCCTTTAATTCTTTTACCACTTCAAATTCAAACTTACCAATACAGATAATTCCTTGAACATTTTCCAAAACCTTATTTAAATCCATATCGTCTTTTCTAATTCTTTTAGCAATGATTCCATTTGTTTTTAAATAATTTTCAACACCTTGAATCAAAGATAAATAATATGTATCGCGCATTTCTTGTTCAAAAGAATACCACTGGATAACTGCCACTGTCAAAGCTTCATCATGATTTCCCTTACGTTTTGATTTAGGAATATAGTTTAATTGTTCAGCTGCTTTGATGACTTTTTCTTTCGTTTCTGGTAAAACAGTCAATGAATTGTCATCATTTAATATTCGTGATACAGTTGCGATTGAAACATTCGCAAATTCAGCAACCTCTTTTAATGTAGCCATATTAACCCTCCTCAATCGATAAAACAGCTCTTTCATAGTATTATAAGTGAATTCTATCATAATTTCTAGATATTCTTTTAATAATCATTTCTCATTAAGATCATTAGTAAAAAAAGTTTAAATTCACTTGTCTAGAATTTAAACTTCTTTTAATCAGAATACTTCTACTGTTTATAGATATTTTGGCTGACCAATTAATTCAATCTTGTCACGATAGCAGCCTTCTGTTTCAAAAATAATAATTTGATTAATCCCTTTTTTTAAAAACGGACCTGGTATATATAGTGATAGTGTTGGTCCGGCCTCATAGAATCTGCCACAATGATGACCATTTACAAAGACCACACCCTTTCCAAAGCCTTCCAAATCAATAAAAGTTTCTTTAACTTCATCAGCTTCAAAAATATATTCATGGAAACCTGGGCCTGATTGATAACCATTTTCCCAGTTCAATAAATCAAGATGCTCAAAATTAAGACAGTAATGTTTCCATTTTTTGGTAAAATGGATATCTAAAATTACCCCATTACGGATTCCTTTTTGTTGCGTCTCAGCTTGTAACTTAGAACCATAATTGACCCGACCCATATTTTCCATTAATATCTTTAAATCATGAGTATCATTGCTATGTGTCGGTAAATTAATCTCATCACCAATTTCTTCTTGATATTGAGTAGCAATCTCTTGATCATCCAGATATATTTTTGCTCGATCACGTCCATCAATAATTCGCATCCGTAAATCATCAGTATAACTTTTAAAAGTATGTTGATAGACCACGTAACCATAATAATGATCTAACTCTTCCATCGTTAAAGGCCAATCAGACTGATGACAGGCAGCAATACAATCAAGCGTACTAAATAAAGAGACACTTCGATTTTTTATTATTTGACCATAATTTTTAGTTTGACGCCGCTCTGGTAAACGCTCTTTTTTTCCAGTGATTACTTCTCTCAATAAATGGTATTTCTCTGTTTTAGCACCATACTCAGTTAGAATCGCATCATAATCATATGAAGTTATTTGGGGCAAATCATGTTCTTTTCGAGCCGAACAGCCATTCATCCATCCAAAATTTGTCCCGCCTTGAAACATATAAAAATTGACACTGCCCAACGACAACATTTCTTGCGCTGAATTTACAAATTCTTGGGGATCTCTTTTAATTATTTCTTGATTCCAGCGATTAAACCAGCCATCCCAAAATTCCATACACATTAACGGTGCCGTAATTTGATGGGATTCCATGAATTTTTTTAACACTGTAATATTTTCTTTTGCTTGTGATCCAAAGTTTCCTGTAGGAAAAACTTTTTTTTCCAATAAAGAACCCGCATTTAAGGCTTCATGCCATGTTCCATCAGCTGTAAAGAGAGGTACTTCAATTCCATATTTTCTCATCATCTGATACACAGCCAATAAATATTCTTTATCTTCACCATATGAACCATATTCATTTTCTAATTGAGCCAATATTATCGGCCCATTTTGAGTAATTTGATACTTACTTAATTTAGGTAATAAAATTGAAAAATATTGATCCAGACATTTAAGATATTGTTTATCATTAGTTCGTAAACGAATACGAGGATATTTTAACAACCATGCTGGTAAACCACCCATTTCCCATTCAGCGCATATATAAGGTGAAGCTCGTAATATAACAAATAATTCCAATTCCTCAGCTAGTTTCAAAAATGTTTCAATGTCTTTAATACCCGAAAAATCATATTTTCCTTGATATGGTTCATGTAGATTCCATGGTACATATGTTTCAACAGTATTGCATCCCATTGCTTTTAAATCCAAGAGTGTGTCGCGCCAATACTCAGGTACAATTCGAAAATAATGCACTGCTCCAGAAATAATCTTAACTTTATTTCCATTGATGAAAAACTCTTTATTTACTTCAATACTACCCAATATTATTTACCTCTTCCACTTATTTTTCTTCAAATTTAGGATTGTTTGCCAACTTAACAAACGGTAAATAAATAATTACAGCTAAAGCCAGATTTACAAGTGATAAAATAATTGCTCGCCAATCAAAACCAGTTGCAAAGAATCCATAAAGAACCGGCGGCATGACCCAAGTAACATTTTGTGTAACTGGTGCAACTAATCCTAATGCTGTTGCCCCATAAGCAACTGCTGACAATACAATTGGTGCCAACAGGAAAGGAATGAACATTAACGGATTCAAGACAGTTGGCAGCCCATACATAACAGGTTCACCAATATTAAACATTACTGGAGCTATACCTAATTTAGCTACTTCACGATAATGTTTATTTTTAGATTGCCAAAAAATTGCAATTAACAGGCCTAATGTTGCATACCAGACAAAGGCACCATATGATACACTCGTCCATAAATATGGTATTTCTGTTCCTTTTTGGAAAGCTTCAAGATTCGCCAATAATGCAACACCAAAAACACCTTCCATGATCGGTGCCATAACATTCCCACCGTGGATTCCAAAAAACCAAAATAATTGAGTTAAAAAAGCTACTAAAATAATAGAAAGCGGATTTTGAGAGAAGCCCAACAATGGTGTTTGTAAAATATCATAGATCCAATCAATAATTAATTGACCTGTCACCAAATTAAATCCATAAGTAATTGCTGCTACAGCATACATAGCAATAAAAGCCGGAATAATTGAAGTAAATGGCACCGAGATTGCCGGAGGTACAGAATCAGGTAATTTAATCGTCCAGTTTTTCTTCATGAATTTACTATAAATCACTACCGCTAAAAAACCACGTGAATTAATTTGGTTTCCTGGTAATAAGCCATTGATCGTTACTGATAAATTTCCATCACTAAAATTCAAGCCAGTGACCTGATTAATAATTTTCCCAATATCAGCACTAACACCCTCTAATTGAAATGTTTGCGTAATACTTGTTCCTAAAGAAATAACAAATGATGATAAAGCAACTAATCCTCCAGATAATTTATCTGTTTCGTATACTTTAGCGATATTATATCCTAAAGCAAAAATAAAGACTAAGGAAACAATTGCTAAACTCCCATTAAAAATCAAATTATTAATACTAATCAACCATTGAAATGCGTCAGTGATTCCTGTCCACCCAAATTCAGCAGGAAAATCTACAAAAAAAGCATTTAACAATAATGCGATCGATCCCGTCATAACCACAGGCATCGTTGCAATAAATGAATCACGTAATGCGACTAAATGTTTTTGTGAACCAATTTTAGTTGCAATAGGCAATAATCTTTCAGACATAATATCCATAAGTCTTTGATACATTTTCGTTCTCCTC
>OLRK01002868.1_pt1 | contig 9975 bp, 9 predicted proteins | sample 1672911 | NCBI WGS metagenome assembly OLRK01 (sample SAMEA3136736, study PRJEB25190) | human gut metagenome | biome: human gut; feature: human-associated habitat; material: faeces | place: Austria | collected 2013
CTGACTGCCAACATTGATTACGGTTCCGACATCATTCGCATCGATCACTTCAGTACGTTCCTTTTCTTTTAAGGAAATCTTATGTGATGCGAGATCATCTGTAAATGCTTTCTCTGCGGCTGCGGTATCCATCTCTCCGACTTTTACGTGATTGATTACGGTATTATGTGGAAAATGACTGGAATAATAGTAAACACCGCCACCGTAAACAGCGATTAGAAGAATAAGAATAACAGCTGCGATGATTTTACCTGTATTAGAGGCTGCCTTCTTATTACTGCGGCGATTTCTTGTTGTATTGCTGCCAGAAGCAGCATTCGTTGGTTGTGTATTATCACTCATTCGTTGATATTCTCCCTTCTCAAAATAGTTTTGTTAAAAAAATTATAAAGTTCAAGTAACAAAACAGTATCATTATAATACATTTCACAAGAAAATGATATTAATTATTCTTAAAATTCTGTTACAAATCCCAAAATCACATTGTTTGGATAAGACTAAGAAATTCTTTGATCTGATCTGGAGTACGCTTACTTAAGCTTGAGTTATGAAAGCGGGAATCCATGGTAACTTCCGGACCAAACCAGGAAGGTGCCGTATAAGCGTTGGCATGCTCGATATCAGGAAATTCTACTTCTGCCATACAAAATCCGCTGTAGTCCCCTTCAAATACATCTAGTTCAATCAGATAAGGGGTATCTGGGATCTTATAGCGTTTTTTTTCAATAGAAATCCCATCTTTTTTTGTAAGAAGATGTGTAAAAGATTCTTCTGACAGGGGCATCTCAACTTCTTCTCTTGCAAGAAGACCAGCTGACTTTAAGGTTAAGATATAGTCCGTATTCTTTTGTCTGACACGTATGACCGGTTCTGTAGAAATATAGGCCTGTGTCAAAGTGTCACAAGGGTAATGATTCAGGTCATCAGGTAAAGATTTTATTAAAAACTTTCTTTCGATTTCCATTTCAATTTTCCTTTCTAATCAGATGAATTATTATAATAATAACGACGTATTTTTATATAATAGCATATTTTTCAAAGAAATAAAGTGAAAAAAGTATGACCAAGCTTGATAAAAAGAGGTAATTAAGCTACAATTAAGGTTAATGAATTTATCATAAAGACAAAGGAGGGCTTATTTATGCGTTCAGTATATGTATTTTGTGCCGATGGTTTTGAAGAAGTGGAAGGCTTGACGGCAGTAGATTTATTAAGAAGAGCGGGTATCGATGTGAAAATGGTGTCCATTATGGGCAGATTACGGATAACAGGCTCACATAATATTTCTGTGAATACAGATATTTTAATAGAAGATATCAAGGAAGAAGCGGATATGCTTTTACTGCCGGGCGGAATGCCAGGAACGAATTATTTAAGGGAACATGAAGGTTTAGCAGATCTTTTAAAGAAGCAATATGAGGCTGGAAAGTGGATCGCAGCTATCTGTGCAGCGCCATCTGTATTTGGCGGTCTTGGTTTTTTGAAAGATAAAGAGGCAACAAGTTATCCGGGATGTCTTGATGGTATTCCGGTTGGAGGATATAAAGAAGACCCGGTTGTTGTTGATGGGAATGTAGTAACGAGCCGAGGGGTAGGAACAGCGATTGCATTTGCGCTGAAACTTATTGAAGTATTAATCAGTAAAGAGAAGGCAGAAGAGATTGCTGCTTCTATCATATACTCAGTGTAGGAGGAAGAAGATGCAGCAGGAGAGTAAGATTGGATTTTTGTGGCAATACGTGATTGCCTGTGTCCATCCGTCTCAGTATAAAGAACTGATCAGAAAGAAAAAAGGAGCGTTTATTGGATATATCAGTGTTCTTATTATGTTTCTTGTTTTTATAGAAAACGTGATTCCGTTTGCAGCATGGACAGCGAGTGTGGGAGGATTTGAGAACCTGTTTTTAGAGCGTATTCCTGGATTTACTTTAGAAAAAGGAGAGTTCCATAGTGAAAGCCCGATTGATTTTACCATAGGTGGTGTGGTTCGTGTTAAAGCGGATTCATCGGTAGAACAATTTAAGGAGTCCGATTTTCAATCAGACTATGTACAGGAGCTTTTGGTTGGAAAGAAGAATATTTTGATTAAAATGCCAAGTGGGAAGCAGGTTATCAGTCTTTCTCAGTTTAAAAACTGGAGGCTTAATAACCAGGGTCTGGTGGAAATGCTGCCAGCGCTATATATGTTCCTGGCATTTTATCTGGTAGTGCTGCTCATTACGAAGGCAGTACAGTATCTTCTTGTGGCATTGGCATTTGCCTTGATCTGCAGGGGAAGTGTCCGAAGAAGTGATGGGAAGATGGTGTCCATGGCAGAATCTTTTTATATTGCAGTGTATGCAAGAACATTGGCTGCAATAATCGGGAGTGTGAATGCGGCGCTTGGATATAGGATAGATAGTATGATTCTTATGATCGTGACAGTATTTATTACGATGGGATTTATCATGCGTGGAGAGATTTCTGTGCTGGATACACAGACATCAAAGGAATAATACGTGTAAAAGAGTTCATAACGAACTTGAAAAGAGACCAATCAGTAATCTGTTGAGGAATGAGCAGAGAGGTTTAAGGAGGAATTTGTTATGTCAAAGGTTATTATGGTTACCGGCGGCAGCCGAAGTGGAAAGAGCGTGATCGCAGAGCAGAAGGCAAAGGAATATGGAAAGCGCAGTGTTCTTTATCTTGCGACAGCGATTCCAGTCGATGATGATATGAAAGAACGTATCCGTATCCATCAGGAAAGACGAGATTCCGAATGGGGAATGAAGGATACCGGGATCTTGGAGAAGTTGTAAAGAGTACAGAAAAGAATACGATCCTTCTTGATTGTGTTACCGTAATGATTACAAATATTTTATGTGAAGATGAGGAGAGAGATTTTGATAAGATTTCTGCTTCCGAAGTAGAAAAGCTTGAGAGCGAAGTGATAAAGGAACTGAGTAATCTTGTAAAGGCAATTCGTGATGAAGATAAGACACTTATCATTGTATCTAATGAGGTTGGAATGAGTGTGGTTCCGTCATATCGTCTTGGAAGAATTTTTAGCGATATTTCAGGAAAGGCAAATCAGGTTCTTGCTTCTTTAAGTGATGAAGTTTATGTAGCAATCAGTGGCCTGCCACTTCGTCTTAAATAGGTGTGCCTATGGCTAAAAAGAAAAAAAGAAAAGGGAGCGGATTTTTTTCAAATCTGCTTCTTATATTGTGCATTCTCATTTTTTGTGTTGCGGCATGGAAGCTGTGGGGGTATTATAAACATTACCATGGTGGGAAAAAGGAATATGAGCAGTTAAGACAATATGTGAAGGAAAATGCTGATCCTGACGAACAGAAAACGAAGAAGGAGAAGGATAAATGTCCGGTTACAGTAGATTTTGAGGCACTTGCTAAGGTGAATCCGGATGTAAAGGCCTGGATCTATATTAAGGGTACGGGCATTAATTATCCGATCGTTCAAGCGGCAGATAATACGACATACCTTCATCGGACATTTGAAGGAAAGGATAGTTTTATTGGTGCAATCTTTTTAGATGCAGGATGTGAACCGGATTTTTCTTCGGAAAACAGTATCGTCTATGGACACAATTTGAAAAATGGCCAGATGTTTGGTATGCTAAAGAAGCATTATGATACAGAGTATAACCCGGATGCCGATTATAAAAAGCATCAGAAAGTCTGGATCATCACACCGGAGGAAGAGATAGAATATAAGGTGTTTGCAGCAAGAGAGCTTGATGTTAATGAGGATTCTGATGTATATACAATTGCATTTGCTTCTGAGGAAGACTATGCATCTTATTTGAAGAATTCTATTGAAAAGGCACTTTATAGTCTGAAAACAAAACCAGACAGTGAAGAAGATATTCTGACATTATCCACATGTACTTCTTCTTCGGAAGCCGGCCGTTTTATTGTGCAGGCAACACAGATACAAAGGACAGCAAAGTAGTAGACAAGGAGTAGATATGAGAGAGAAAAATATATGGGAGAGAATCAGGAATTCTTCGAATTGCAGAGTTCTTATTCTTAATCTGATTCTGACTCTTTGCCTGAATCTTCTTCTGGAATTTACGGAAAGGAGATCTGTAGGTGAGGTGATTACATTTGTTCAGGAAAGAACATTTGTATTTCTCTATAATGGATTTATTATATTTTTATGTTTTTCCATTGTATTTTTAGTAAGGAAAAGGATTTTTGCCTATGTATTTATCAGTGGCTGCTGGGTTTTAGTAGCGATTGCGAACGGAGTAGTTTTAAGTGACAGAAAGACACCGTTTACGGCAGTAGATCTTACATTAGTAAAGTCGGTTCTGCCGATTCTTGGCAGTTATCTTGAAGTGTGGCAGATTCTTGGAATAGTCATCTTATTAGTGGTCGGGATAGGTGGTCTTGTATGTCTTTACCTTTATTCTCCGGAAGATAAGCGTTCGAGGCATTTGGTAACAGAAATTTTATGTACAGCAGTTACTGTAGTATGTTTTTGTGCGGTAACGTATGTCGGAGTCGGTAAAGGAATGCTGATTAAGAAGTTTGATAATCTGATCGCCGGTTATAAAGATTATGGAGTTGCCTATGGTTTTTGTGTCACAGCAATAGATACCGGGATTGACCGTCCAATCAATTATTCAAGAGAATCGGTAAACCGCATAAAGAAAAAAGTAAAAAAAGCAGAAAAGAAACAAAAAGAAACGAAAAAGGCAGGAGTTGTACGTCAGCCTAATATTATTTTTATTCAGTTAGAGTCTTTTTTTGACGCAACAACAGTAAAGAATTTAAATATTTCAGAAGATCCGATTCCTACATTTCATAAGATTCAGAAAGAATATACATCAGGATATTTAAAAGTTCCGGTTTATGGAGCAGGAACAATCAATACAGAATTTGAAGTCATTACAGGAATGAATATCGATTATTTCGGTACAGGAGAATACCCATATCGAAGTATTCTTCACAAAACAACCTGTGACAGTATAGCTTATTGGTTAAAAGAGAAGAAGTATGCATCAAGTGTGATTCATAACAATAATGCATCTTTTTATGATAGGGATGCCGTTTTTTCCAATCTTGGATTTGATAATTTTATCAGTATTGAAAATATGGATATCGAAAGCAGAAACGAAGCCGGATGGGCGAAAGATTCTGTTTTAACCAGATATATCATGGATACTTTACAGCGGACAGAGAATAAAGATGTTATTTATACGATATCTGTACAGGGGCATGGAGATTATCCTACAGATGATCAGAGTGATTCTCCAATTACCGTTTCTGGGGAAGGCTTGAGTCAGAGCTATCTTAATCAGTTTACATACTATGTGAATCAAACAAGAGAAATGGATGATTTTATTAAAGCACTGACAGAAAAACTTTCCGATTATCCAGAAGACGTGATGGTGATCGCCTATGGTGATCATTTGCCGGGAATGAATCTTGAAAATAAAGATCTCAAGAATGATTCAAAGTACGAGACACCGTATTTTATCTGGGATAATTTTGGATATAACAAGGCAAACAAAAAGAAAGAATCCTGTAAAGTAGAAGCCTGGCAGCTTGCATCGAAAGTACTTGGCGAGGTAGGAATCTATAATGGATTTTTAAATAAATATCATCAGACGATGCAGTCTAGTGAAAAATACCGTAAAAATCTAAAACTTTTACAGTACGATATGCTTTATGGAAGTGATTTTGTACGAGAAGGTAAAAAGCCTTTGGAACCGACCAAGGTAAATTACAGCTTAGATCCTGTAGAAATTACAGAAATAAAAGAATGTGAAGATAGCTATTTGTTAATTGGAAATAATTTTACAGATGCAAGCCGGGTTTTTGTAAACGGAGTGAAAGTAGCTTCAGAAAAACAAAGCAGTGGTGTGTTAAAAATTTCTAAAAAGGCTGTAAAGGAAGGTGACAAGATTACGGTTCATCAGGTAAGTGTGACAAATGAAAATATTACACTGAATCAGTCTGAAGAATATGAATTCCGTAAAGATAAAGTAAGATTGTTATACAAAAATTTGTATGATGAATAAATTAAAGCAGCTGTTTATAACAAAGTTATAGAACGTGGACTTGCCACGTATGGACAACTGCAAATAAGAGAAAACAGGAGGATAAAGTATGTCAACAACAACCGCAATATTATGCGCCTTTGGCGTGTACTTGCTGCTGATGATTGGAATTGGTGTCTGGTGTATGAAAAAGACAACGGGAGCCGATGACTATTTCTTAGGAGGAAGAGGTCTTTCCGGTCCGGTAGCTGCATTATCTGCACAAGCATCCGATATGAGTGGATGGCTGCTTATGGGACTTCCAGGTTCTGTATATGCGTTAGGTACAGGACAGGCATGGATCGCTGTCGGTCTTGGACTTGGAACAATCGCAAACTGGTTAATTATTGCAAAGCCGCTTCGTGCGTATACGATCGTGGCAAATAATTCCATGACTCTTCCGGAATTTTTCGGAAATCGTTACCATGATAAGAAGAAGATTCTTTTAGGAATCTCTTCAGTTATCATCGTTGTATTTTTCTTAGTATACACAGCCTCTGCGCTGGCATCAGGAGGAAAGCTTTTTAATACGGTATTTGGTATTGATTATCATGTAGCATTATTTATTGGAGCAGCCGTTATTTTAATTTATACATTTATGGGCGGTTTCCTTGCAGTATGTACAACCGACTTTGTGCAGGGAACCTTAATGCTTATCGCATTATTAGTTGTTCCGATTGTTGCATGGGGATTTGTAAGCGGAGATTTCTCTGCATTATTAACACAGAGTGGAGTGAATTCAGAACACTATATGAGTCTTATGTATAATGGAGATCATCCGATTACGCCGATTGAGATTATATCTAATCTCGCATGGGGACTTGGATACTGCGGAATGCCTCATATTTTGATTCGATTCATGGCAATCAAGAATGAAAAAGAACTTCGTAAATCATCTGTCATTGCAATTGTGTGGGTTATTATCTCTCTTACACTTGCCGTAGCAATCGGTGTGATCGGTCGTGCGTATCTTCTTCCGGCAATTCTTGGAGAAACAGCAGGAGCCCCATCAGCAGAATCCGTATTTATTCAGATGATTCAGGAAACATTTACAAATAAGATTAATCTTCCATTTATCGGAGGAATCTTTATCTGCGGTATTTTAGCAGCAATCATGTCTACAGCAGATTCCCAGCTTCTTGTATGTTCCTCTTCTGTATCTGCCGATATTTATCAGGATATTTTTAAACCAGAAGCAACAGATAAAGAAGTATTAAATGTAGGACGAATTACGACAATTGTTGTCGCAGCACTTGCATTTATTATCGCATGGAATCCAAATAGCTCTGTTATGGCCCTTGTATCTGATGCATGGGCAGGACTTGGTTCTGCTTTCGGACCATTAGTAGTAATGAGTCTTTTCTGGAAGAGAACAAACCTTCCGGGAGCAATCGCAGGACTTCTTTCTGGAGCGTTAACTGTAATTATCTGGGATTATATTCCACTGATCGGTGGACAGACTCCGTATGTCGCAACTGGATTATATTCACTGGTTGTTGGATTTATCATCAGCTTGATCTTCATCATTGTAGTAAGCCTTATAACAAAAGCACCGGAAGAATCCATTGTTGAAGAATTTGAAACCTATAAAGCATATAAAGAACAGTAATTTGTAGATTTCGTATAGATAGACGAAAAAAGAATTGTGATAAGTTTGATTTTGTTCTGTTGCGCTAAACATTTCATTTTGCCTCAAAAAACGAAAACTTCGGAAAAACGAGTCCGAAGTTTTCAGAGTCAAAATTGCACAGCGCAAAGTTACAAAATGCAATACTTATCACAATTCTTTTTTTATCGTAGTTCTCTTACAATTCAGCATAAAATTTTGTTTCAGCGGCTGTCTGCTTTTGATAACAAATTAGTAATTTATGTTGGAAAGAGAGGGGGATTGCCCAGAAGATTATGCTTTTTAATCAGAGAACTGTTTCGCCATAAGAAAATAGTAGTGAAGGTCAAAGTCTTCTGATTGCTTCGTTTCTTTTACTGTAATATCCCTACAATTTTGAAAGAAGATGTCTTCATCTGGAGATTTTCATTCCAATGAAAACCATAGACTTCTGGCCAAGTCCCTTTTTCCCCCTCCAACGAAAAAACGAATTTCTATCTGGAGCCAAAGAACAGAAAACCAGAAATATGCTATAGAAGAAAATGTGATGTCGGAGCAAGTAAAAATGCCGAACAGGCATTTTCTGCGCCGCGACTATCTTCACATTTTCTTCTATATTCTATTTCTGGTTTTCGTTTCTTTATCCCATCAAATTAGTATTTTATGCTCTCATAAATTGGGTATTTCTCTGTAAGAGACTTAACGATTGCTTCTGCTTCCTCAAGTTTACGGTCAATAATAGTAAGCTTGATTGCTTCTGCTATCTGTACCATATCTTCTTCTTTTAATCCTCTAGATGTAACAGCAGGTGTTCCAAGACGAAGACCACTTGTTACAAATGGAGACTGTGGATCATTCGGTACTGTATTTTTATTACATGTAATGTGTACAGAATCTAATAATTTTTCCATGTCTTTTCCTGTAAGGCCCATCTTACGAAGGTCTACAAGCATCAGATGGTTATCTGTTCCGCCAGATACAATATCAAATCCTCTTTCGATTAATGCATCTGCCAATACAGAAGCATTCTTTACGATCTGTTTCTGATATTCTTTAAATTCTGGTGTTAATGCTTCTTTTAAGCATACAGCTTTAGCTGCGATTACATGCATTAAAGGACCACCCTGGATTCCTGGGAAGATAGCTTTATTGAAGTTGTATTTTTTATTTACCTCATCACTGGATAAAATCATACCACCTCTTGGCCCACGAAGTGTCTTATGAGTTGTTGTTGTTGTAACGTGTGCATATGGGATTGGGCTCTCATGAAGACCTGCAGCTACTAAACCTGCGATATGAGCCATATCTACCATTAATACTGCTCCAACTTCATCTGCAATTTCACGCATTCTCTTAAAATCAATCTTTCTTGCATAGGCGCTTGCACCAGCAATAATCATCTTTGGATGACACTCTAAAGCGATTTCTCTTACTTTATCGTAATCGATCACTCCCTCATCATTCACACCATAAGGTACACAATGATAGTTCTTGCCAGACATATTTACAGGGCTTCCATGTGTTAAATGTCCGCCATGATCAAGGTTCATTCCCATGTAAGTATCTCCCAGATTCATTACTGCAAAGAATACTGCCATGTTGGCCTGTGCACCGGAATGAGGCTGGATATTAACATACTCACATCCAAACAATTCTTTTGCTCTCTCGATTGCCAGATTCTCTACAACATCAACATACTGACATCCACCATAATAACGTTTTCCAGGATATCCTTCTGCATATTTATTTGTAAGATGACTTCCCATTGCTGCCATAACTGCTTCGGATACTAAGTTCTCTGAAGCGATCAGCTCCAAATTATTTCTCTGTCTTCCGAGTTCATCTTCCATCGCTTTTGCAACTTCCGGATCAAAATCCTTCACATAGTCAAAACTAAACATATTTTCTTCCTCCGTATTGTATACTGAATTTTCTAAAATAGATTTGCATATCGAGATTATAGCATACTGATAAAATACAAGCAATCATTAAATACTGTAATATTACAGTACTTGAATGACTTCCCGTACATTTGATACACCAATTACCTGTATCTTCTTACAAATATTGTTACTGAGTACTTCTGCATTTGTCTTTGGCATGATGCATCTTGTAAATCCCATTTTGACGGCTTCAGCCAGTCTTTGTTCAACATGACTGACACCGCGTACTTCTCCGGTAAGCCCTACTTCCCCAAAAATTAATGTTCCTTCATGAACTGGGAGATTCCGATAACTCGATACAACTGCACAGATAATTCCAAGATCCCGCAGGGTCCAGACTGCACAGTGCAAAGCGTGCGCAGGATGACAGGGGATTGTAC
>OLRK01002870.1_pt1 | contig 9971 bp, 8 predicted proteins | sample 1672911 | NCBI WGS metagenome assembly OLRK01 (sample SAMEA3136736, study PRJEB25190) | human gut metagenome | biome: human gut; feature: human-associated habitat; material: faeces | place: Austria | collected 2013
ACCTGTGGTTGGTTTATCTCCAACTGAATTCGTGCCATGCCCGGCACACATAAAACAGACCGGCTTCATGCAGCAGCCGGCCTGTATCATTATTTTCCATTCAGAACATTGTCGATCCTTGTTTTGACTGCTTCCAGTTCTCCTTCTGCCGGATAGAAGTAATACTGATAATACGTCGGTCTTACTTCATCATAATGCCACAGATACTCTCCTTCAATAGAGTGATTCTCCATGGACTCCAGCTGCGGCAGTAATTCCGTAACAAGTTCAAACGCCTTTACAAAATCTTCTTTCGGAAGGTTTGTCGTAAAATTGTTTTCCAGTGAATCAATGACGCTCATCGCATGGTCGAAAGTAGGTTCCTGGGCAAACTTCGAAAAAATCGCCTTGATGAGTTCCATCTGCTGATAGCCGCGGGAACGTTCATTCAACGGCAGCATCTTTCTGGCTCTTGCAAATGCCAGTGCCTTCTCGCCGTCAACCTCGTTATAGCCTTCTACAAAAGAATATTCACCCGCCGAATACGTATAGTGACTATACACCTGTACCCCGCCCAGTGCATCCACGAGATCCATAAGTCCTTCAAAATTTATCTTGACGTAATAATTTATATCGACATTCAGCTTATCTTCAATACTGGAAATAGAGGACTGAACACCTCCCCACCAGCCGCTGTAAGACAGCTTGCTGCTACCGCCGCGGCATGGGATATAAACAAACAAATCTCTTGGAATCACCTGTAAGTTGACCTTTTTTGTATTCGGGTTGACCGTCAGCAAAATATTAACGTCTCCTCTGCCGGTCGAATTGATATTATTGCCGGAGGATAAATCTGTGCCCTGAAAATAAATCGTAAAAGGATCTTTGGAAATATCAACCGCTTTGGTCTTAGCGGATTCGACTTCATATTCTTTGAACAGGATCACTTTAATTTTCTGCTCATAATTTTCATCGATCATAGATAAATCGCTTTTGCCGATATTAGTCAGCACAAGCAAGTCAACATTACCTTTCTGCAGCGCCTGATACGCCTGTTCCATGTTCTTGTACGGTTTTTCTTTTGCGACTTTCTTTCCGTTTTCCTTCAGAATTTCTGTCGAACGCTCATATGCCTGGTCATCGTCCTGGCTGTAGGCAAGGATCAAATCATCGAAATCCTGTTGTGCGGTGATTTTCGAATCCTTCAAAGCAACGATTTCCACAACTTCAACTTCTTTTGTAACTGTCACTTTCTCGGTAAATGTATTGACCTTATTCACCGCCATAGATGCTGTGATCAGCAGGATCACCATGACCACTTCCAGGCAGACACTCAATTTCGGCAGTTTATAATGTGTGATCCACAGGATGATGATGACAGCAATAAAGCCGATCAGTGCAGCTGCGAAAATTTTGGCCGGTAAGTACAGAAACGCATTCCAAAAACAATAGATGCCCAGCAGCAAAACAGCACAAAGAAGAGCTAAAGTAACCTTTGCAAGCTTTTTTTCTCTGATATAGCTTATATACTTTCCCATTTTGATTCCTCCCCTATCACTTCTATTAATATAACATATTTCTTTTACAAGGACTATACGAACCATCTTATTTAAACAGTGCGGTTTTCTAAAATCATTTACCCAAAAAACAAAATTATTTTATAATAAGAAACGCACACAGTTTTATCTGTCAAAAGAAAGGAACAAAGTGCGGCGGCTACAGCCGCTGTACCTAAGGTGAATAAAGATGAACAAAGCATCACTGAACATAATATTTTTTTACACGATCGGTCTGTTGATCCTGGCCATGGGCCTGACCCTGAACACGAAAGCCAATCTCGGCGTATCTCCGATCATCTCAATTCCCTATTGTTTTTCGCAGATCTTTCATCTCAACTTTGGAAATGCAATCCTTGTTTTATACTGCATTTTCGTAGTGATCGAAATATTGCTTCATCTGCTTGGCGGAAAGCGCTCATCCCCTCAGCGAAAAAATAACGAACGTTTCGTCCTTATCATGGATCTGCTTCAGATTTCTCTGAGCATCGTATTTACCAGGTTTATGAACATCTTCTCTGCCATGCTCCCCGATCTGCCTGCAGGATCAGACAATACCGGACTGTTTTTGCTGCAGCTGGCGATCCTGGCTGCCGCCATTGTGTTTACGGGCATCGGCGCCTCTTTGTCACTTTCCATGCGTCTTGTCCCTAATCCGGGAGACGGCATGGTACAGACGCTCGCTGACTGTACCAATCAAAGCGTGGGAATGACCAAAAACTGTTTTGACCTCTTCAATATCTCCATTACGATCTGCATCGGACTCTTTCTGCAAGGTCATCTGATCGGTATCGGCATCGGTACGCTGCTGGCCGTTATCGGCGTCGGCAGAACGATTGCTTTCTTTCAGCATTTTACGCAAGACAAGATCAATGCTTTGTCCGGTCTGTCCCATTACTAAAAAGCTCTTTGCTGAATGATGATTCAGTAAAGAGCTTTTTACTATCATTAGTCCTTTTTTATCCATTGCTTTTTATCCAACAGTGAAATATGTCCTGTTCTCACTTCATCGAGCAAAGCGACTGGCATATGGTCGCAGGTACGCTGATACACAAATCCCAGCTTTTCCTGCACTTTTTTCGAACGATGGTTCCCGTCATAATAAGCACACCAGATCTTCTGCATGCCGAGATCCTCAAAGCCATGACGAATCAGTTCTCTGCCGGCTTCAGTAACATACCCTTTTCCCCAGTGTTCTTTTCCGATCCAAAATCCGAGTTCACACTCATCGTCCTGTTTCGCCAGATCCGAGTTCCCATTCAGTTTAAGTTCGATCGAACCAATTGCCTCGTTTGTCTGTCTATCACAAACAGCATAACATTGTGGTGCCATAAGAACATTCTGAATGACAAACAAGCTTTCTTTTTCATCTTTATGCGGGCTCCAGCCGCATAAAGGTCCGATGGCCGGATCTTTTGCATAGTGAAACAATGTCTTCACATCTGATTCACGCCAAGCGCGAAGGATCAGCCGCTCCGTTGTCAATTCCATATACAATCCCCCTTTCTTGCAAGCACATTGCCATTTTTTCATGCTTCATATTCTTTTACTGCATAATGAAAATCCGTTTCCTTCATCAATTGAAGGTATGGAAGCGGATCAAAAGCCTCCAGTGAATAAACGCCCGGCTTACGATAAACACCTCTTGCATACAATTCTACAGCAATGGCGGCTCCAAATCCGGTCTGCGCGACAACGGCCTGCATACCGAAACGCTCCATTGCCTCCTGCTGCGAAAATTTCTGATACATCATTACGCAATTTTCTCGGCCGTTTTTTATCCCTTTGGCATAGACGCCGACAACCATGCTACCGCTCATTTCTTTCAGGTCCTGCGGCTGCGGAGCACATGCCGCAACCACATCTCTTGGAACAACACTCACGCCCTTCACATTTACAGGTTCGATCGTATTTAAGTGGAGCTTATCCAGTACTTTTAAGGCCTGTATCAGATTTTGATCCAGTGCAATTTTAAAAGTACAGTTCTGTAAGCCGTATTTTGACAGATAACGCGGCATCGTTACAGTTTCTTCATGTTCCACTTTCACTAATGTGTTCATCCCTGCCTGCGGCATCTCAAAGTTTTCTTCCCCCGCAAAAGCCCGTTCGACAATGAACTGGCCGTCTCTGAATTCGACATTGGGATTCATCACTTCATCCAAGACCGTCCATACGTTAAATCCAAAAGTGATATCATCCGGTCCCGCATTGGAAACAGTCAGGTTTCCGCCGTCCTTTACATGAAGTTCTCTGACCGTATCAAACTCAAACTCACAAAGATAACGCGCAAATACATTAACGACTCCCGGATCGATTCCCAAGCAGATCAATGCGGTATTTCCCTGTTTTTCCCATTGCTCATGACGGTCAAAATTATATTTTGTCATGATCTCATCATAACTGTTTTCAATACCGACACCATAGGCCGGATCTTTCTTCGGTACAGACCATGTCCCCAGATTGGCATAATCCGCCTTTGCCGCAAAAGCCGCATCAAAAATCGCATTTGCACAAAAGGGGCTTGCCGCGTCCAGCACAAACGTAATACCATGCTTGATCATTAATTCCGTCATGGCAGCACGATTTGTCGCATCTACGACAGCACATTCCAGACGTTCGTCCTTACAGTCGTTTTGAATGCTTTGCGCATGTGTCAAGTCAATATCACATAACAGTGCATACGCAAACCATTCCCCGTTGGGATCACGATTCAGCAGCTGCTTGACAATACAGTGGCCGACAGCTCCGGAACCAACCAGCATCATTCTCATTTTCATAATAACCTCCCGGCATTTGATAAACAAAAAAAGAAGAAAAATGCGTTTTGCATCTTATCTTCTCTGTCCTTTTACCAGTTGGTTATATCCACGTAGGTGATACGCATGCGTATTCTCTCCAAAGAGTTGTCAGCCGGCCTTCCTTTTGCCTGCTAGTTTCCGCTCCTGTACAAATGCAGATACAGAAGCTTGCTGCTTCGGCCCTTTTTCAAGTGTCTAAAGCCGGCGTCATCCATTTCTTATTTTGTATCGTTAATGTATCAGATTTTTTTCTCATTGTCAATCACAGGAAAAGACCGGCAAGCCGGTCTTTCTTTATGCATTATTCTTCTTCGGCATCAAACTGTGAATTATACAGCTGCGTATAGAAACCGTTCGCCTTCATAAGCTCTTCATGACAGCCTGCTTCGATGATATCCCCGTCTTTCATGAAGAGAATCAGATCGGCATCACGAATCGTCGACAGCCGATGGGCAATGACAAAGCTGGTACGGTTTTCCATCAGTTTATCCATGCCTTTTTGGATCAACACCTCTGTACGGGTATCCACGCTGCTGGTTGCTTCATCCAGAATAAGGATCTTTGGATCAGCCAGAAAAGCACGGGCAATGGTCAGCAGCTGTTTCTGTCCTTGAGAAATATTACTGCTTTCCTCATTGATCATCGTATCATAACCGTGATCCAAGGTACGGATGAAATGATCCACATAGGCAGCATCGGCCGCTTTCATCACTTCTTCATCACTGGCATCCAGCTTTCCATAACGAAGGTTTTCCATGACTGTTCCGTTAAACAGCCAGGCATCCTGCAATACCATGCCAAACAGCGAACGAAGATCCTGACGGCACATTTCTGTCGTATTGATGCCATCGATATAAATAGCACCGCTGTTCAGCTCATAAAAACGCATCAGCAGTTTGATGATCGTTGTCTTGCCGGCACCCGTAGGACCGACAATGGCAATCTTTTTCCCCGGCTTGATATACATTGAAAAATCATGAATGATGATCTTGTCCGGCGTATATCCGAAATGGACATTTTCAAAGGTAACCTGACCTTTCAGCGTTGTATTTCCCTGTTCATCAAAAATCTGGACCGGATCTGCACATTCCGCGATCTCCTCTTCTTCTCCCAAGAATTCAAAGACACGCTCTGCTGCTGCGGCAGTTGACTGCAGAATGTTCATATTCTGAGCAATCATGCTGATTGGCTGATTGAAGCTGCGCACATATGTGATAAATGACTGGATATCTCCAACCATGATTGATCCGTTCATAGCCAGATAACCACCCAGGATCGCTACACCTACATAGCCGAGGTTTCCGACAAAAGCACTGATCGGGTTCATCAGGCCGCTGAGAAACTGTGATTTCCATGCGGAATCATACAGCTCTTCATTCAGACGGTCAAAGGTCTCGATGCTCTCCTCTTCTCCGTTGAAGGCCTTCATGATGATATGGGCACTGTACATTTCTTCAATATGTCCGTTGACATTTCCCAGCGAACGCTGCTGTGCGGCAAAATAGCGCTGTGAATGCTTAACGACTGTTGTGATCAGCAGCAGGGACAAAGGAACAACGATCAGGGCGAGCAGCGTCATCGGCAGAGAAATGCTCAGCATCATGACGAGATAACCGACGACCTGTACAAAACTGCTTAACAGCTGTGACAGTGACTGATTCATTGTCTGCTGGATCATGTCCACATCATTGGAGAAACGGGAAAGGACTTCCCCATGTGACTGACGGTCAAAATAAGAGAATGGCAGACGATTGACTTTTGATGCCATTTCACTGCGCAGATGATAGGCAACCTTTTGCGCTACCCCCGCCATCAGCCAGCTTTGGATGAAACCGCATAATGTTGAAATCAGATACAAACCGACCAGTTGCAGCAAAATCACTTCGATTGCATTGAAATCAATGCCGCCGGTACCGTAAATCTTTGCCATGAAGCCTTTAGTGAGCTCTGTCGTTGCATTTCCCAGAATTTTAGGTCCGACGACCATAAAGACGACCGAACAGATAGAAAAGGCAAATGAAACAACGATATTCAAACGATAAGGTCTCAGATAGCGAATCAGACGCATCATCGTCCCTTTAAAATCTTTTGCTTTTTCCGCCGGCCCGTGTCCTCCGTGCATGCCCATCGGTCCTCTTTTCATTGCTTTTGAAGGATTATTCGAATGTTTACTCATCTTCCAACTCCTCCTTTGACAGCTGACTATAAGCTATTTCACGATATACATCACAGCTTTCCATCAGTTCCTTATGTGTACCAATGCCGACAACGCTTCCCTGATCCAGCACGACGATCTGGTCCGCATGCAGGATGGAAGAAATTCGCTGTGCAACCATCAGAACGGTACTTCCTCTTTCTTTGCACATCTTGGTCAATGCTTTGCGAAGACGGGCATCCGTCTTAAAATCCAAAGCAGAAAATGTATCATCGAAAATAAAGATTTCCGGATTCTTCATCAAAGCGCGGGCAATGGAAAGACGCTGACGCTGTCCGCCGGAAACATTTGTTCCTCCCTGTGAAATCGCTGTTTCAAAGCCTTCCGGCTTGTTTTCGATAAACTCCAGAGCCTGTGCCGTTTCACTGGCATCACGCATTTCCTGCTCATCCGCACCTTTTTTCGCGTAACGTAAGTTGCTGGCAATCGTTCCGGTAAACAGATAGCCTTTCTGCGGCACATAGCCGATTCGCTCACGAAGTTCATGCTGGCTGGCTTCCTTCACATTCACACCGTCCACAAGGACTTCTCCTTCACTAGCATCGAAGAAACGGGGAACCAGATTGATCAGGGTAGACTTACCGCTGCCGGTACTGCCGATAAAGGCAGTGGTCTTGCCCGCCTGTGCCACAAAATTAAGATGATGCAGTACCGGCTCTTCCGCTCCGGGATAACGGAAAGAAACATCTTTAAATTCAACAACGCCCTTTTTCGTTTCGTCAAAGGCCTGAGGCTGCTGCGGATCTTTGATTGCAGTTTCGCTTTTCAGCACTTCGTCAATTCGTCCGGCCGCAACAGATGCACGCGGAATCATGATCGAGAGCATCGTGATCATCATGAAGGCCATGATGATCTGCATGGAATACTGCATGAATGCCATCATATCGCCGACCTGCATCACACCTTCACCGATCCGATGTGCGCCGACCCATACGATCAAGATCGATGTGCAGTTCATGACCAGCATGATCAGCGGCATCAAAAGTCCCATGGAGCGTCCGACAAACAACAGGTTTTTCATGATGTTCCGGTTTGCCTCATCAAATTTCTTTTCTTCGATTTTCTGATTGTTAAATGCACGAATGACCGGCATTCCATCTAAAAATTCGCGAACGACCGCATTCAAATGGTCCATCAGTTTCTGGGTCACGCGGAATTTCGGCAAAACAACCAGGAAAGCTGTCCCCATGATGCCCAAAATGATAATAATGACAAGTGCAATGATCCAGGTCATGCTCACATCCGAAGTCAGTACCTTGAACAATGCCCCGATACCGATGATCGGCGCATAGATGACCATACGCAGGATCATGACCAGCACCATCTGGATCTGCTGAATATCGTTCGTTGTACGTGTCAGCAGCGTATTAGTGGAAAAACGTCCGAATTCAACAAGGGAGAAGCTTTCCACCTTGCGAAACACATCATGACGCAGATTTTTGCCAAGCCCGGCCGCAATACGAGATGCCAGAAAGCCGACGGCAACAGCACAAGCGGCAGATCCCAGTGCCAACAGCAGCATCAGTGCCCCGTTCAAAAACAGATACTGATATTGAATGGCATCCGTATCAATGCCGATGGCTTCATATTCCTTGACAACATACTGGGCATTCGCCGTATCAACACTGCTTTGTCCCATCGCATCGCCAAGCGTATTCATCTGGTCCTTCAAAGCATCCAGCTGCTGAGAGGGCATAAATGCAACGACATCAAATAAAGTGCTTCCCTGCGGCATCTGCTGCAGTACAGCCAGCATCTTTTTTTCTTCATCGCTTAAAGCAGCAGCCGCGGATGCATCGCTCATGGCCGCTGTCAGTTTATCCTGTTCCTGTTCCACCCCGCTCACACACGTTTCCGCCTGTGACAAAGCAAGTTTGATTTCTTCGTTTGTATTTACCAAAGTGTCTTTCAGGATATAAATATTTTCTTGTTTCAATGCAGGATAGCGCTGCAGCAATTCCTCATCCGCCTGTTTTGTCGTGACCAGATCATAATTGTCTGCAAAGACCTGTTTCTGATCCTGGTCCATAAACAATGCCAGTTTATCATACTCACTTTCACGGACTGCTTTCAGCACACCGTTTTCTACACCGTTTGAATTGATGCCGACATTGACGATATTTGACATATAGTCCGGCATCGTCAGCTCGCACATGGCCTGTGCAAACAACAGCACGACAATGGCTAGGATAGAAACAGCAAACGGTTTAAGATACTTTCTTAACTTCAGCATGTACGATCTCCTTCCTCTTCGTTCATTTCACATCTGTGATGCTCTCTAAAGAAATAAATGGATTTCTCCAAAATACGCACCAAAGCCTGTGCATCTTCCTCTCCGAGCAATGTTATGAATGACTGCAGATTTTTCTGCATATGAGCAGCACATTCCTGCATATGCTGACGTGCCTCCTCACTTACCTGAATATAAATCGTTCTGCGGTCATGTTCCGGACGAATACGCTTCACCCATCCCTTTCTTTCGAAATTACGGATACCTTGTGATACCGCAGCCGGAGTCACCTTAAAATATGCGCTGATGTCGCTCATTTTGACCGGAGAACCGTCCGGATGCATCCGCAGGATCCCCGCCAGGATCATGTATTCCCGATATTTCATCTTCTTAGGCCGGGGATTCATCATCGCTCCGTTTTCCTTTTGAAAAAGATAAAACAAATACGTCAGTTCCTGGACAATTTTATCATTCATTTCATCACCTCTATAAATAGTTAAGTTAATTAACAATTAACTGCCTAAAATATTATATGCAGTTTTTTCAACGTGTCAACTGATTTTATCCGTTTCACATACTTTCTTATTTTCTTCTGTTTTGATTCGATTGCATCCGCTTTCCATTTATTTTAAAATAAAAAAAAGAGGTGTCATCATGTCAATCGAAAATGTCAGAGAATACTTAAAACAACACGGAAAAGATCATGCGATCATCATACTGGATGATTCAAGCGCAACGGTTGAGCTGGCGGCCAAAGCACTGCATACCGAGACGATGCGAATCGCAAAGTCACTCTCCTTTATGGTCAAAGACAAAGCTGTCATTATTGTATGTGCCGGTGACTGCAGGATCGACAATCATAAATACAAAGAATATTTTCATGTCAAAGCACGCATGCTGAAACCGGACGAAGTCGAAAAATACACGAATCATCCCATCGGCGGCGTCTGTCCTTTTGCCGTACCGGAAACAACATCCGTCTATCTGGATGTTTCGCTGCAGCGTTTTGATTATTTTTACCCGGCCTGCGGCAGCCGCAATTCGGCGATACGTCTGACTTGCGGGGAAATCACCAAACTCGTCCCACAGGCGACGTGGATCGATGTCTGCCGGCAATAAAAAAAGAACCCCTCAAGCTCAATGTCATTAAGTTAAGATGAAATAATAAGAGTGTACATTTTTATGATGTGCAC
>OLRK01002871.1_pt1 | contig 9969 bp, 8 predicted proteins | sample 1672911 | NCBI WGS metagenome assembly OLRK01 (sample SAMEA3136736, study PRJEB25190) | human gut metagenome | biome: human gut; feature: human-associated habitat; material: faeces | place: Austria | collected 2013
GAGCTCCTTTTTCGTGATGGGATGGGGAAAGGTCAGCGCGTGGGAGTGAAGGGCCTGCCGCCGGATCACGGAAAAGTCGGGGCAGTATAGGAAATCACCTGGCAGCGGATGGCCGATGTGGGCCATATGGACGCGGATCTGGTGCGTCCGTCCCGTCTCCAGCCGCAGACTCACCAGGGAGAGATCCAGAGAAGGACGGTACAGGAGCGTCCGGTAGCGGGTGCGGGCCGTTTCTCCGCCTGGAGACACGATCCGCTCCAGAATGGAGCCCTCCTTTCTGGCGATGGGGGCGTCGATGATGCCTTCCTCAGGAACCTTCCCTTTGGCGATGGCCAGATACTCTCTCCGGATAAGCCGCTTTTCCCCCATGGAGGAGAGAATGGAGGCGGAGAGCTGGTTCCGGGCCAGGATCAGCAGGCCGGTGGTGTCCCGGTCCAGCCGGTTGACTGCCCGGTATACGAAAGGTTCCCCCTTCTGAAGAAAATACCAGGCCATCCCGTTGGCCAGAGTGCCGGTATAATGGCCGGGGGAAGGGTGAACGGGAACACCGCTGGCCTTATTTACCACCAGCAGGTCTTCATCCTCGTAGACAAAGTTCAGATCCATAGGCTCCGGCGCGAAGGCCTGGGGAGTCTCCTCCTCCGGAAGGCAGATGGTCAGGGTTTCCCCGGCAGTAAGACGGTAAGAGGAAAAGACTTCCGTTCCGTCCACGCAAAGCCCTGCCGGAGAAGTCTTCAGGCGGGAAATGACATTTCTGGAGCATCCAAGCTCCTCTAAGTATTGTCCCACGGTCAGACCGGCTGATTCCGGCTCAATCTCATAGGTCAGTGTCCGTTTCATGAGGGTCTCCCTTCTGATTTCCAAGATGCTTGTGTTTGGAGGCTGCGTGATCGACCAGGGAATCCTTTGCCAGGAAACTGGCCCGTTTCACACTGTCAGTGCCGAAACGGCTGCGGATGGCGTCCACTGCTTTTTCCATTTCCAGGCGTTTCCGGTCCTGCTCTGTCTCAAACAGACTCATCTGGACAAAGCCGTGATCGGAGATTTTCCCTGTGCGGATCCCGATGAGGCGGACGGGTGTCCGGTCCCAGAATTCCTCCAGCAGCCGGCAGGCCTCCTCGTAGATCACGGAAGTGGAATCGGTGGCGAAGTGGAGAGCGCCCTGGTGGGAAGAAGAATGGAATCTCCAGTCCCTCAGCTCCACGCACACCTGGTTGCACAGTACGTGGTCCGCCCGCAGGCGGGCGCCTACGGTCTCCGCCAGGGACAGGAGGACGTGGCGGGCCTCCTCCATGTCGGAGACGTCACGGGAAAGGGTAATCCGGTTGCCGTAGCCCTTGTTCATGGCAGTTCGCTCGGCCACCGGCTCGCTGTCCAGCCCATTGGCATAGTCGTAGATGAGGCGGGCGTATTTTCCGCCTAAATGCAGGGCTAAAAGCTCCGGGTCGCTGTGAGCCAGCTCGCCGATGGTGTGCAGTCCCAGGGACTCCAGCTTTTTCTGGGCGGCTCCTCCCACCAGGAAAAGCTCCCGGATCGGCAGGGGCCACATTTTCTCCGGAATCTCGGCGGGAAACAGGGTGTGAGTGCGGTCCGGTTTCTCAAAATCAGAGGCCATTTTTGCCAGGAGCTTATTGGAGGAAATGCCCACGTTTACCGTAAAGCCCAGCTCCTCCCGCACCCGTCTGCGGATTCCATCCGCCACCGCGAGAGGCTCCCCAAAGAGATGAATGGTTTCCGTCATATCCAGAAACGCCTCGTCAATGCTGAATTTCTCAATGTCCGGGGTATACTCCTCCAGAAGTTTTAAAAGCCGGCGGGAGCTGGCCACATAGATCTCAAAGTGGGAGGGAACCACCATCAGGTGCGGACACTTTTTCAGCGCCTGAGCCAGAGGTTCACCCGTAGTGACGCCGTATCGTTTCGCCGGGGTGGACTTTGCCAGTACGATGCCGTGGCGTTTGCTGGCATCGCCGCCTACGGCGGAAGGGATGGTGCGCAGATCCAGAGCCGTAGGATCCTTCTTCAGCCGGTCCACGGACTCCCAGCTTAAAAAAGCGGAATTCACATCAATATGAAAAATCAGACGTTCCCGTTCCATAATATCACCTCACAGCAGAGAAATCTTCCGGCGGCCATCCTCCTGTGAGAGGAAATCAATCTGAAAGAAAGGGGGAAACGGATCAGACAATCACCGGGAAGAAAGGGTTGTCCTTATTATAACAGAATGTATGTTCGATTGCAAGAGGGCTTTTGCAAAAAAAACACCAAAAAGTAACAGTTCAGCAGAGAAATTCCTTCAATATTATAAAACATCCAGGCAGAAAACCCGGCCGCATAAAACCGCCCCGCCGCGAATAAAATAAAAGGAAACCGGGACGGGAGGCTGGCGGAAATGAGGATCCGGCGGCTGAGGCATTTTCTGGCGGCACTGCTTGCGGCGGCGCTCATAAGCGGCGGTGGGGCGGAGGCCGTCCGCGGAGAGGAAAGGGAAAAAGCACCGGAGCTGTACGCCCAGTCGGCAGTGCTCATGGACGGGGACTCCGGCCGCATTTTGTATGGAAAAAATGAGAGAGAAAAGCGGCCCATGGCCAGCACCACCAAGATTATGACCTGCATTTTGGCCCTGGAGCAGGGGGATCCGGCGGCGGAGGTGGAATTTTCCTCCCTGGCCGCCTCCCAGCCCCAGGTAAAACTGGGCGCTCCCGCCGGCCGCAGATTTTATTTGAAGGATCTCCTCCATTCCCTGATGCTGGAGTCTCACAACGATACGGCGGTGGCAGTGGCAGAGGCCATTGCCGGCACTGTGGAGGACTTTGCAACTCGGATGAATGAAAAGGCCGGGGAGCTGGGTTGCACCGACACGTGGTTTGTGACGCCAAACGGCCTGGACGCCGCCTCCGCGGACGAGACGGGAACGGAGCGTCCCCATTCCACCACGGCGGCGGATCTGGCGCGGATCATGCGCTACTGCGTCTACGAATCGCCGAAGCGGGAGGAGTTTCTGGAAATCACCAGGGCTCCGTCCTACTCCTTTTCCGATCTCGACGGGAAAGGAACCTATTCCTGTGTAAACCACAACGCCTTTCTCACCATGATGGAAGGAGCGCTGTCGGGAAAGACGGGATTTACAGGCGGAGCCGGCTACTCCTACGTGGGCGCCCTGGAGCGGGACGGAAAATCCCTGATCGTGGCCCTTTTAGGCTGCGGCTGGCCCCCTCACAAGACGTATAAGTGGTCCGATACGAGAGAGCTGATGGAATATGGCCTGGAGGAATACGAGTACCGCGATGTGTGGAGGGACCGTTCCTTCCTCCCGGCCTCTGTGGAAAACGGGATCCCGGAGGACGGGGATCTGGGAAAGAAAGCGGAGGTGGAAATCGGCCTGCCGGAAGGAGGCGGGAGTCTGGAACTCCTTTTAAAGGAGGGAGAGGAGGAAAAGGTGAGCTATCGGGAAACGAAAACCCTGCGCGCCCCAGTGCGGGAAGGGGAGGAGGTGGGCCGGGTGATCTACTCTCTGAACGGGGAGGTGGTGGCCACCTTTCCCGTGACCGCCAGAGGAAATGTGGGGGAGATCACCATGCGCTGGTGTCTGGAGGATGTGCTGGGAAAATACTTCTTGCGCAGCCGCGGCTAGCGTGCTATACTCAGACAGGTAAAGAAAGGCAGTACCATTATGACAGACCGCGCAAGATGGAAAAATGGAACAACAGCATCATCAGAAACCACAGGCAGGCCCCAGGGCCTGCCTTTTCCTTTGCGGCGGGCCTGTTGTAAAGGACTAAAGTGATAAAAGGAGAAATGTTATGAAACGGATCATGACCATTGGCAGCGTATTTTTGGGAAATACCATATCCGCCCTGGGGATCGGCGGCTTTCTCATCCCGGCGGGGATGATGATGGGAGGGGCCACCGGTATCGGTTTGGCGGTGAATCACTACACGGGAATCCCCGTCTCCGTGGCGTTGGCGGTGCTTAACGTGGCCTTATTTTTAGTGGGGGCGGCCATTCTCGGGAAAGGCTTTGCCCTTATGACCATCATCAGCACCTTCTATTCCCCCTTTATTCTGGAGCTGGTGCAGCGCATGGTGCCGGTGCCTTTGACAGAGGACATGATGCTGGCCACAGTCATCGGCGGCCTTCTGGTGGGTCTGGGCCTGGGCCTGGTGCTGCGGGTAGGCGCCTCCACCGGCGGCATGGACATCCCGCCCATCCTTCTGAACCGGAAACTGGGACTTCCCGTGGGAGCCACCATGTACGTGTTTGACTTCTGTATCTTGGCTTTCCAGGTGGGCTTTTCCGGCCTGGAGCGGATGCTCTACAGCATTATTCTGATCGTCATTTACACCACGGTGATCGACAAAATCATCACTCTGGGCACCTCTCAGGTACAGGTAAAGATCATCAGCGGAAACTACGAGAAGATCAACCTGGCCATCCAGACCCGCCTGGACCGGGGCACCACCCTTCTGGCCATGAAGGGCGGTTATCTGGGAGAGGAGTCCTACGAGATCATGACTGTTTTAAGCAGCAGGGAGCTCCACCGTCTGAGCGCCCTGGTGACGGAGCTGGATCCCAAAGCCTTTATGATCATCAACCGGGTTACGGAGGTGCGGGGCCGCGGGTTCACCCTCGGGAAACGATTTTTAGAAAAAGAACAGCAGAGTGAATCCATTGGCAAAAATTCCTAAAAATCACTTGAAATTTTTGGGAACTCATTATACAATTATAATCGGCAGAAATTTGATTTACCAAGCAATAGTTTGTTAAGGATTTAACACTATTGTGAAAATATTACAAAATGGAGGGCTGCAAAATGAGTAATTCAGCACAAACATCAGCAAGTAATCGGATTCAGATGTTACTTGATGAGGGCAGTTTTGTGGAAATCGGCGGTCGCGTGACTGCCAGAAACACTGATTTTAACATGACTGCGAAAGAAACTCCTGCCGATGGCGTGGTTACCGGATACGGCACCATTGACGGCGGGCTCGTTTATGTGTACAGCCAGGATGCCTCTGTACTGGGAGGATCCATCGGTGAGATGCACGCGAAAAAGATTTCCAATATCTACGGAATGGCGATGAAGATGGGCGCCCCTGTCATTGGCCTCATCGACTGCGCCGGACTGAGACTGCAGGAAGCCACCGATGCCCTGGCCGGATTCGGTGAGCTGTACCTGGCACAGTCCCTGGCCTCCGGCGTCGTTCCGCAGATCTGTGCTATATTTGGTTCCTGCGGCGGCGGCATGGCAGTGTCCGCGGCTCTCGCTGACTTTACCCTCATGGAGGAGAAGACAGGCAGGCTCTTTGTCAATTCCCCGAACACCCTGGACGGAAACTATAAGGAGAAATGCGACACCTCCTCCGCGAAGTTCCAGAGTGAGGAGACGGGAACCGTCGATTTCACCGGCTCTGAGGCAGAGGTTTTGGAGCAGATCAGAACTCTCATTTCCATTCTTCCCGCAAACAATGAAGACGATATGTCCTACGACGAGTGCACCGATGACTTAAACCGTCTTTGCGAAGGCATTGAGGGCTGGGCCGGCGATACGAAAGAGGCGTTAAAGGCCATCTCCGATGACAACTTCTTCGTGGAGACGAAAGCGGCTTACGGACCGGCCATGGTGACCGGCTTTATCCGCTTAAACGGCATGACCGTAGGCTGTGTGGCCAACCGCACGGAAGTGTACGGGGAGAACGGAGAGAAGGAGAAGGAATTTGACGGCGGACTCACCTCCAGAGGCTGCGAGAAGGCAGAGGAGATGGTGAAGTTCTGCGACGCCTTCAATATCCCGGTGCTGACCCTGGTAAATGTAAAAGGTTATCAGGCTGTAAAGTGCACGGAGAAGAAGATCGCGAAGGCAGCGGCAAAGCTGACCTATGCTTACGCGAACGCCACCGTTCCGAAGGTGACTGTGATCACCGGAAAGGCTTACGGCACCGCCTATCTGACCATGGCCAGCAAGGCAGTGGGAGCGGATATGGTATACGCCTGGCCGAACGCTGAGATCAGCATGATGGACGCGGCCTGCGCGGCAAAGATCATGTATGCCGGCGAGATCGCCCAGTCAGAGGACGCGGCGGCCCTGATCAGCGAGAAGGCGGCGGAGTACCGCGCACTTCAGTCCAGCGCGGAGGCAGCAGCCAGAAGGGGATATGTAGACGATATTATTGAGGCGCAGGAGACGAGAAAACGGGTGATCGCTGCGTTTGAGATGCTGTTTACAAAGAGAGAGGACAGGCCGGCAAAGAAACATGGCACGGTCTAAGGACGAGGTGACAGTGATATGAGGAAGATAAAGAAAATTTTGCTGGCGTTTTGCGTGACGGCCGGTATCGCTACGCTGTCGGCTTGCTCGGCTCCTCAGGAGAATGCGCCGAAGGAGCTGGATCTTGGAGTTACCAGCGCCGTTTCCATGTATTCCGAAGGAATATTGCAGAGTGTCACTTCCGTGTCGGAGGATGCGGTGGACCAGTACATCGCGGAGAGCGAGGAGGCGGACAGCGCCTTTTCCGTGGAGGCATATACCACCTGGAAAAACATTATGGCGGACACCGGCAGCTTTGTGAAGGTAGAGAGCACGAATGTGACACTGCAGGATGACGAGTACGCCTGCGATATGGTGGTTCAGTTTGAAGAACGCCTGGTGGACTGCACCATTTATTACACAAAGGATATATCAGAGATAACCTCCATCAGTATGTCTCCCCGGTACACCACAGGCGAGCGTCTTGTGAAAGCCGGTTTGAACACGCTGATCGGTATGGGAACCGTGTTTATTGTGCTGATTTTCATCAGCCTGCTGATCAGCTGCTTTAAATTCATCAATGCCTGGGAGAAAAAGATGGCAGCGAAGAATGCTCCGGCAGAGCCGGCTCCCGCTCCCGCACCGGTAGCCGCGGAGGCAGCCGTTCCGGCAGAGGAGGAGCTTGTGGATGACCTGGAGCTGGTAGCGGTCATCACCGCGGCAATCGCGGCATCTACCGGCACACCGGCAGACGGACTGGTAGTCCGTTCCATCAAGAGAGCGCCGGGTTCAAAATGGAAACGAGTTTAATTCTAGGAGGAAGAAAAAGATGAAAAGCTATACGATCACTGTAAACGGCAATGTATATGATGTAACCGTAGAGGAAAACGGAGCCGTAAGCGCTCCCGCAGCCGCTCCCAAGGCAGCCCCGAAGGCCGCTCCCGCAGCGAAGGCAGCTCCCAAGGCAGCACCCGCCGGAGCACAGGGCGCAGTTACCGTTTCCGCTCCCATGCCGGGCAAGATCCTGGGCGTGAAGGCAAGCGTGGGCCAGGCTGTGAAGAAGGGTGAGGTTCTGCTGATCCTGGAGGCCATGAAGATGGAGAATGAGATCGTGGCTCCCGAGGACGGAACTGTGGCATCCATCAATGTAGCTGTTGGTGACTCCGTAGAGGCTGGCGCGACCATCGCAACCTTAAACTAATACTGGAATCGGATGCGTGAGTTGAGCGTATCTTTATGGAGGGATGAACAATGGAATATATTTTAACAACATTTGGGAATCTTCTTCAGCAGACGGCATTTGTAAATCTGACCTGGGGCAACTTCGTTATGATCGCAGTGGCATTCGTGTTCCTGTATCTGGCGATCAAAAAGGGATTTGAACCGCTTCTTCTGGTTCCCATCTCCTTCGGTATGCTTTTGGTAAATATCTATCCGGATATTATGCTGGCTCCTGAAGATTCCGCAAACGGGGTGGGCGGCCTGCTGTACTACTTCTACATTCTGGATGAGTGGAGCATCTTCCCGTCTCTGATCTTCATGGGCGTAGGCGCCATGACGGACTTCGGTCCCCTGATCGCCAACCCCAAGAGCTTTCTGTTAGGCGCAGCGGCTCAGTTCGGTATTTACGGAGCGTATTTTATGGCCATCTTCATGGGCTTTAACGACAAGGCGGCGGCTGCCATCTCCATCATCGGCGGAGCGGACGGCCCCACCTCCATCTTCCTGTGCGGAAAGCTGGGACAGAAGGAGTACATGGGCCCCATCGCGGTGGCGGCGTACTCTTACATGGCTCTGGTGCCCATTATCCAGCCTCCGATCATGAAACTCCTGACCACGGAGAAGGAGAGAAAGATCAAGATGGAGCAGCTTCGTCCCGTTTCCAAGCTGGAGAAGACCCTGTTCCCCATTATCGTAACCGTTGTGGTCTGCCTGATCCTTCCCACCACGGCACCCCTGGTTGGTATGCTGATGTTAGGAAACCTGTTCCGGGAGTCCGGCGTGGTAAAACAGCTGACGGAGACCGCTTCCAACGCCCTGATGTACATCGTAGTTATCATGCTGGGAACCTCTGTTGGTGCTACCACCAGCGCTGAGGCGTTCTTAAAGATGGATACCATCAAGATCGTAATCCTGGGCCTTGTGGCCTTTGCCCTGGGTACGGCGGCAGGCGTGGTTTTCGGAAAGATCATGTGCAAGCTGAGTGGCGGCAAGGTCAATCCGCTGATCGGTTCCGCCGGCGTGTCGGCAGTGCCCATGGCAGCCCGTGTGTCCCAGAAGGTGGGCGCCGAGGCGGATCCCACCAACTTCCTGCTGATGCACGCTATGGGTCCCAACGTGGCCGGCGTAATCGGTACGGCTGTGGCGGCGGGAGCCTTCATGGCGATCTTTGGAGTCAAATAATGCCTCTTGCTGAGGTTTCATACATTTCGTTTTAGGAGGAATAATCATGGCTGAAATAGAGAAAAAGCCGGTTAAGATTGTGGAAACCGTCCTGCGTGACGCCCATCAATCCTTAATCGCAACCAGAATGACCACCGAGCAGATGCTTCCTATTGTAGAGAAGATGGACAAGGTCGGCTATCACGCCGTGGAGTGCTGGGGCGGCGCCACCTTCGACGCCTGCCTGCGGTTCTTAAAGGAAGATCCGTGGGAGAGACTGCGGAAACTGAAAGACGGCTTTAAGAACACAAAGCTGCAGATGCTGTTCCGCGGTCAGAACATCCTGGGCTACAATCACTACGCCGACGACGTGGTGGAGTATTTCGTACAGAAGTCTGTGGCAAACGGAATTGACATCATCCGTATCTTTGACTGCCTGAACGACATCCGCAACCTGCAGACGGCGGTGAAGGCGGCCAACAAGGAGAAGGCTCACGTGCAGATCGCTCTCTGCTATACCCTGGGCGATGCCTACACCATGGAGTACTGGAAGAAGATCGCGAAGGAGATCGAGGAGATGGGAGCCGATTCCCTGTGCATCAAGGATTATGGCCCGGACCTATCTCCAGCACTTTGTCGTTTTTATTTATATGGATGTCTCCTCTGTCGTAGGGGGAATCTGTTTTCATTGTTTTGTTCCGTTTAATAAGTTGTTGAATAGCTGAATCCATTGTTGCATTATTACATCTTCAGCAAAACGTTGTACATTGATGCGGGCTTTTTTCCCCATTCCTTTTCTTATTTGTTCGTTCTCAATCAGATAATTTATTTTTTCGGCCAGTTCTTCTGTTTTTCCATTTTCGACCAATAGTCCGTCTTCCCCGTCCCGGATGATGTCTTTAGGTCCGCACGGACAGGCGAATGACACGGCAGGTACTCCGCACGCCATTGCTTCCGCTATGACCATTCCGAATCCCTCAAATCTGGAACTTGATACAAAAATAGAACTTTCATGGTATTTACAGAGCATATCCGGGGTTGCATTTTCAAGAAAAAGGTTCTTTAATTTCCATTTTCCGGCCAGTACTTGATATGTAGTCTTGTCTCCTTTGCCATATATATGTAATTCCCAGTCCGGATGCCGGTTACAGACTTTGCTCCATGCTTCCAGTAACAAATCGAATCCTTTTTGATAAGTATATCTTCCGGCTGCGGTTATCCGTTTATTGTTCAAGTCGCTGAATGTTCCGGATTGAAAGGGTAGAGGGTTGCTGATAACTTTTACATTTTGCAGTTCGGGCCAGTTGGCTCTGTCTTCCTCACTCAGTACAACGAACTTG
>OLRK01002873.1_pt1 | contig 9954 bp, 8 predicted proteins | sample 1672911 | NCBI WGS metagenome assembly OLRK01 (sample SAMEA3136736, study PRJEB25190) | human gut metagenome | biome: human gut; feature: human-associated habitat; material: faeces | place: Austria | collected 2013
AGCGGACACTGAGTGAAACAGAGCCATCCAAAGCCCTCTGATCCCAAAATCCCGGCAGAATACGGGAGCCATAAAGGCTGCACCCAAAAGCTCAATAAGAAGCGTCGTCTTTACGATAAAATTGGTCAGCCGGACAATCCCCCCCACCTTGGGCGCAGAAATCGCTTCCTGCATGGTACTTCTCTGCATCAGAGAAATTTTTCTTCCTGAGATCATGGCAAAGGAAGCTGCCACTGTAATGACTCCCATACCGCCAATCTGGATCAGCAGCATGATCACAAGCTGCCCGAACTCTGACCAGTATGTGGCTGTATCATGAAAAACAAGCCCTGTAACACACACTGCAGAAGTAGCCGTAAACAGGGCTTCTGAAAATGGGGTTAACACACCCTCACGGCTGGCAAATGGCAGCATGAGAAGCATTGCCCCTAACAGGATCACACCGGAAAATCCAAGTATGATGATTTGGAATGATGTCAGTTTTTTCTTTTTACGCACAAGCATCGTCTGCACACATAGCTCCTTTACACTTCTTTATCTGGTCTTTATCATACGTCTAATCTGATAAAGAGTGTAAAAGGATCATTGTGTCTATATTAAGATTATCTAAAGACTATACTCTTTTTAGAGGTTTCCCATCTTCTGTGCGATCTCAAGATTTACCTTAAGCACATTTACTGTTTCCTCTCCAAAAATTCCCAAAAACTTTCCCTCTGTGTTTTCCTCAACAATGGCTTCTATGGTTTCCTCTGTAAGGCCGGAGGCCTCTGCAATCCTGGAAATCTGTATTTTAGCAGAGGCTGGAGATATATGGGGATCCAGTCCGGAACCGGAGGCAGTCAGCATATCTGCCGGAATGTCCTCTCTTTTTACATCCGGATTTTTTTCCAGAAATGCATTCATATCATTTTCCACTCTCTGGCTTAAGGCCGGATTGGAGGGGGCGTAATTATTGGAACCGGAGCCAAGCCCTGCAAACCTGGTTCCGTCATTATAGTATTTTTCTCCATCCTCTCCTTCTGTATAAACATTGTAGTGATATGCAGAAGGACGGCTCCACATATAGTAATCCTCCGTAAATTCCTGTCCCACATGTTCTGCGCCTACTGTCTGCCCGGCCATGGTGATCAGGCTGCCTCCCGCCTGATGCGGAAATAAAAGAGCGGACAAGCCAGTCAGCAGACAGGGAAATAAAAATCCGCAGATTGCCATCATCAAAATCGTAACACACACAGCCTGACGCAGATTCATCTGTAAATTTTTCATGGTTTCTTTCATCACACAAGTCCCCTTTCTTAAATTCCCATAAGGGATATTACAGGAGCGATCATCATATCAATGGCCTTAATTCCTGCAAATGGAGTAATCACACCGCCCAGCCCGTAAATCAGCATATTCCTGGCTAACAGCTTTCCGGATGACATCGGGCGGTATCTGACGCCTCTCATAGCCAGAGGGATCAGGCACGGGATAATAATGGCATTAAAAATAAGTGCAGATAAAATGGCGCTGTAGGGCGTTGCCAGTCCCATAATATTAAGGACTCTCAGCTGGGGGATGGCAACCATAAACATGGCCGGGATAATTGCAAAGTATTTTGCAATATCATTTGCAATGGAAAATGTGGTCAGGCTGCCCCTGGTAATTAAAAGCTGTTTTCCGATTTCCACTACCTCCAAAATCTTGGTAGGATCCGAATCCAGATCTACCATATTGGCAGCTTCCTTTGCCGCTGTAGTACCGCTGTTCATAGCCAGGCCCACATTTGCCTGAGCCAGCGCCGGAGCATCATTAGTTCCGTCCCCGGTCATGGCAACGATCTTTCCTTCTGCCTGCTCCTTCTTTATAACGTCGATCTTGTCTTCCGGCTTACACTCAGCAATAAAACCGTCCACTCCTGCTTCCTTTGCAATGGTTGCCGCTGTGAGAGGATTATCGCCGGTACACATGATCGTTTTGATCCCAATGGCGCGAAGCCGTTCAAACCGTTCCGCCATTCCCGGCTTTACCGTATCCTTTAAGTAGATCACCCCCAGGATCCGATTATTTTTACATACAGTCAAAGGTGTGCCGCCAAGACTTGAAATCTTATCTACCTGCTGATGCAGATCAAAGGGAATCTCCCCTCCCTGCTCCTTCACATACCGCTCAATAGCCTCTGATGCACCCTTTCTCACCTTTGTGCCATCCGGCAGATCCACGCCGCTCATGCGGGTCTGAGCCGTAAATTCAATATATTCGGAACCTTCCGTTTCCTGGCTGTTATCCCCCAGGCGGCGGGCAAGCTCCAATGTAGATTTTCCTTCCGGCGTATCATCATGAAGGCTGGTAAGAGCCCCGCAGCGAATCAGTTCACTGCGCTCCGTGTTTCCTACCGGAAAGAAATCAGCAGCCAGGCGGTTTCCGTATGTAATGGTACCTGTCTTATCCAGGATCATTGTATCCACATCCCCGCAGGCTTCCACTGCCTTTCCCGACATGGCGATCACGTTAAAACGCGTAACACGGTCCATACCTGCAATGCCGATGGCTGACAGCAATCCTCCGATGGTAGTAGGGATCAGACAGACAGCCAATGCGATCAGGGTTGAGGTCTGCAGCTGTACACCGGAATAAATACCTATGGGATACAGGGTTATGATCACGATCAGAAAAATAATGGTCAATGAAACTAAAAGCGTGTTCAGTGCAATCTCATTGGGTGTTTTTTTGCGGGAAGCGCCCTCCACCAGAGAGATCATCCTGTCCAGAAAGCTGTTTCCCGCATCGGATGTGATACGGATTTTCAGCCAGTCTGACACAACGGTGGTACCTCCTGTCACGGAACAAAAATCGCCGCCGGATTCTCTGACTACAGGAGCAGATTCACCGGTAATAGCCGATTCATCCACAGATGCAACGCCTTCCATAACCTCGCCGTCACCAGGGATGATCTCTCCGGCAGATACCACTACCACATCACCCTTTTTCAATTCGCTGGATAAAACCACCTTTTCAGTGCCATCTTCCATTAACAGGCGGGCCTTTGTATCCTTCTGGGTCTTTTTCAGGCTGGCTGCCTGCGCCTTTCCGCGCCCTTCCGCTACAGATTCCGCAAAATTTGCAAACAGAACAGTCACAAATAAGATAACGCATACAATGATATTATAAGCCCTGGATTCTGTCCCCACACCGGTATCTCCAAAGAGACCCGGGAAAAAAGAGAGTGCCAGTGTAATGAAAAATCCGATCTCCACTACGAACATAACCGGGTTCTTCATCATATAAACAGGATTTAATTTTGTAAAGGAACCGATCATTGCCTGGTGAAAAATTTCAGGTGTGATCAGTTTCTGATCTTTTTTACTCATAAGACTTCCTCCTTATGCCCAAAGGGTCAGATGTTCTGCAATGGGGCCAAGCGCCAGCACCGGAAAGAATGTCAGTGCGGCAAAGATATAAACAACAAATACCAGAATAATCGCAAAGCTGATCGTATCCGTATGCAGTGACCCGGCAGTTTCATTAACAAAACGTTTTTTCATCAGAGAACCGGCAATCGCCAGCTGAAGTATTAAACTGAGGTAACGGCCAAAAAACATGGCCAGACCTGTTGTAATATTCCAGAACAGGGTATTGTCTGCAAGCCCTTCAAAACCGGAACCATTATTTGCAGCAGAAGAGGCATATTCATACAGGACTTGTGAGAGTCCATGAAAGCCCGGATTAGTGATCCCCTCAACTCCTGCCTGTGTTCCAATTGCCAGAGCGGAAAAGGCTAAAATAAGCAGTGGATGTATAATAATGCACAGCGCTGTCAGTTTCATCTCACGGCCCTCCACTTTCTTTCCCAGGTACTCCGGCGTACGGCCAATCATCAGGCCGCAGATGAACACTGCAAGAATGGCATACATGATCATGTTCATAAGTCCGACGCCTTTGCCTCCAAATACCACATTAAGCATCATATGGAGCATGGGAACCATACCGCCTAAGGGGGTAAGTGTGTCATGCATGTTATTGACAGTACCTGTCGTAAATGATGTGGTGGTGGTGGTAAAAAGAGCCGACTGCGCAATGCCAAACCGCGTTTCTTTTCCTTCCATGCTTCCCATGGACTGATTAAGGCCCACCTCTGCAAGCGCAGGATTGCCCTGGCTTTCTGCCCAAAAGCAAAGACTAAGCCCGATTACAAATAAGATGCTCATGGCTGCGAAAATACTGCGTCCTCCCCGGGCCATTTTACCAAACGCGATCACACAGGCCCCTGGAAGAAGCATCATGGAATAGAGCTCGATCAGGTTTGAAAGGATCGTGGGATTTTCAATGGGTGCTGAGGAATTGGCTCCTAAAAAGCCTCCTCCGTTGGTGCCAAGGTGCTTGATGATCTCCAGCGCTGCAACCGGCCCCATAGCAATCTCCTGCTTCGTTCCCTCTATGGTATCCACTACCACGTTTCCCGAAAAATTCTGAGGAACCCCCTGCCATACTAAAAGCAGACCGCCGATCACAGAAAGAGGAAGCAGGATCCTTGTAATCATGCGGATAAGATCTGAAAAGAAATTACCTACATTATCCTTGGTCTTTCCGGCCAGCCCCCGGATAAAAGCTGCGTAGGCCGCATAACCGCTGGCTGCAGAAACAAACATCATAAAGATGATCACCAGCATCTGTGATAAATAGGACAGTCCGGATTCACCGGAATAATGCTGAAGATTGGTATTTGTCATAAAGCTGATTATGGTGTTGAAAGAGAGGGATGCCTCCATTCCCTGAATTCCGTTGGGATTAAACAATGCCATCCCCTGGATCCGGAGAATTAAATATCCAAAAAAGATCATAACGCCATTGGTCATTATAAGGGCCAGCGCATATTTATCCCAGCTCATCCCTTTATGAGGATCGATCCCGCAGGCTTTATAAAGAAAACCGTCTACACGGTCAAATACAGGGTCGGCAAATGTACGCTGTCCGTCTGTAATGTGATATAAATAAATTCCCATAGGAATTACCATTACCAGATAAAGGGCAAGGGTCAATATAATCTGCAACATAGTGTTTTCCTCCTGCTGTTTTTAAAACTTTTCCGGGTTAAGCAATGCATAAAACAGATAGCCCCCCAGCAATAAAATAATAATCCCAAGAATCATCCTATTATTTTCTCCTTACATTTCATTTTTCTCTACCTGCTTCCTGCACCATTCAATCAGCAGGAACATCAGGCCAATGCAGCCTGCCAGAGCTGCTGTCATGATAAGATCCATCATAATGTTTCCTCCTCTCTGCCTGAATTATGATATATCCTTTTCCCTAAAAACGGTATTAGACATTCAAAGACAATCTTAAAATGAAATAAAGATTACAGCAGTCCAAAAGCCCATATGATGGGAAATGTGATAATCGCTGTACTCATGCAGACGCAGGCCAGTACAATGACCGGGATAACAATAAAAACAGCCAGAAAACCCAAAAACGGATGGTGCCAGACAAACCGCTCTGCTTTTATATCAAATTCATATTCGAACTTACGGATTTCTCTTTCAATATTCATGCTTACTTGTACACTCCTCTTTTCTTCCTGATGGTATCAGAATACATCAAAAAAAATTAAAAGTGGAAAAGAGTAGAGGCTGTCAAATTAAGATGTTATAAAAAAGAAAACGGCACAGCCAACAGGCCATACCGTTTTCAAATGAACTTCCATATTCTGTTTTCAGTCCGTTTTTCCTCTACATTAGTCCTTCTTTTCCCCTGCCATAAGAAGCATGATCTCATTGCTGCGGGCTACAAAGGCAGTCATACGCTCCGGCGAAAGCTGCCCGTGGCTTAAGGAAGCCAGGTCATACAGCTGCTCACAGATTTTCTCTGTGTTTTCGCCCTCTTTATTTGCCAGCACATACTGAACCAGCGGATGGTTTGCATTCAGCACCAGTGTCTCGCCGCTTCCGCCAAACATGCTCATATCCATTGCACCGCCCATGCTGTACATCTTCATCATGTCCTGCATACGCCTTGTTTCCTCAGATACAGTGATCATAGACGCAACGCCGGTATTCTTCATTTTTTCAACCTTAATATCCAGTTTATCATTCTTTAAAGCCTTCTTAAATACCTCAGTCAGCTCCTCAGAGGATTTCTTAAAGTCCTCATCGTCCTCCTTTATCTCTTCCTTAAAGGATGCGTTTAAGTCTGCATCAATACGGAGGAATTTAAGGCCCTCCTTCTTCTGCTCCACATGGCTGATAAAGGGGCTGTCAATGGCTGCCGGCATAATAACGGCGTCAATGCCCTCCTCCTTAAAGAGGTTGATGTACTGGCTCTGTGCCTTTTCATCGGTTACATAGAACACAGTGTTCTCATGCTTCTCCTTGTTTTCCTCCAGGCAGTCATCCAAAGTCAGGTATTTGCCCTCCAAGTTCTTATACAGGATGTAATCCCCCATCTTCTCAGAGAATTTCTCATCCTTAATATATCCAAACTTAATAAATGGGGCAATATCATCCCAGTATTTTTCATAGTTTTCCCGGTCTGTCTTGCACATGCCGGAAAGCTTGTCTGCAACTTTCTTTGTGATGTAATCCGAAATCTTCTTTACAAACCCATCATTCTGCAGGGCGCTTCTTGAAACATTGAGAGGCAGGTCAGGACAGTCAATGACACCCTTTAACAGCATTAAGAACTCAGGAATCACCTCCTTAATGTTGTCTGCAATGAACACTTGATTATTGTACAGCTTGATGGTTCCCTCAAGGCTGTCATACTCCATATTGATCTTTGGAAAGTAAAGGATGCCCTTTAAATTAAAGGGATAATCCATATTCAGGTGGATCCAGAACAGAGGCTCCTTGAAATCCCTGAATACCTTTCGGTAAAAATCCTTATATTCCTCTTCTGTACACTCATTTGGATGCTTGTTCCACAGAGGGGTTGTATCATTTAAGGCAACAGGGCGCTTTAAAATCTTATAGCGCTCCCTGGAAGGCTCAACCTCAACGGTTTCCTTGGTGCCGTCCTCCTTTTCCTTCTCTTCTGTTTTTGCAGGCTCTACCACTGTCTCCACAACGGTATCCTTCTCTGTCAGCTCATCCTTTTCAATGGTCTCATACTGCGGCTCTGCTGCTTCATTGTCAAGAAAAATGGATACAGGCATAAATGCACAGTATTTTTCAATAACCTCTCTTGCCCTGTATTCATTGCAGAACTCGCTGCTTTCCTCATTGAGATAAAGCGTGATCTTCGTACCTACCTCTGCCTTATCGCCGTCGCTCATCTCAAAATCAATGCCGCCCTCTGATTCCCAGTGCACCGGCTTTGCATCCTGTCTATAGGATAAGGAATCAATGGTGACTCTGTCAGCAACCATAAATGCGGAATAAAATCCAAGGCCGAAATGACCGATAATCTGATCCTCATTTGCCTTGTCCTTATATTTTTCCATGAAATCCTGAACACCGGAAAATGCAATCTGATTGATATACTTGTCAATCTCCTCTTCCGTCATGCCAAGACCGTTATCAATTACTGTAATTGTCTTTTCATTTGGATTGACTTTAACCTGAATCTTATACTCCACGTCCTCCGGCTTTTCATATTCCCCCATAAGCTCCAGCTTCTTCAGCTTTGTGATCGCGTCACAGCCGTTGCTGATAAGCTCTCTGTAAAAAATATCGTGGTCTGAGTAGAGCCACTTCTTGATCACAGGGAAAATATTCTCACTTGTAATTGATAAACTGCCTTTCTTTGCCATATTCAATACGCCTCTTTCTTAAAATAATCGTTAATTCAATGGTAACTGCTCCGATACCTCATCCCGCCAGCCGGAACCTGCCGGGCAGTTACATTCCATCAATGCTCATAGGCTATATTTTAGTACCTTGTACAGAAAAAGTCAATAAAAAATTAGCACTCATTTTTGTTGAGTGCTAATAAATCGTAACAGTTCAGAGGGCGGGAAAATTGATGGACATCCGATGCTTCTTAGTGCGGTGCAGCCAAACTAAGAAGATGCCCCCTGGCTGAAGCATTATATAGCAGCCCTTACGGAAGAAAATCCCGTATTTTCTTGCTCCTTGAAGGGTTGCGCAGCTTTCTTAAGGCCGCTGTCTCAATCTGCCTGATTCGCTCCCTGGTAACATTAAAGCGCTTTCCTACCTCCTCCAGCGTCAGCGGATGCCCTGTTTCCAGGCCAAAGCGCAGGATGATAACCTCACGCTCTCTGGGATTTAGACCCTGGAGCATCTCCTCAATCTCCTCACGCAAAAATATGCTTTCAGCCTTTTCTTCTGTGGATGCATTGGAATCATCTGCCACAAAATCCCCTAAGTTGGAGCCGTCCTCATCCCCTACCGGCGTTTCCAGAGATACAGTATCACCGGCAGCCTGAATCAGCTCTGTCACCCGCTTTTCTGACATATGGATCTCACGGCCGATCTCCTCGTTTGAGGGTTCCCTGCCAAGGCTGACAGACAATGCACGCTGAGCACGCCGTATGCGGTTCACCGCCTCCACCATGTGGACCGGAAGGCGGATCGTCCGGGACTGGTCTGCCAGAGCCCGGGTAATGGACTGCTTCACCCACCAGGTTGCGTAGGTGCTGAGACGGTATCCCTTGGAATAGTCAAACTTTTCCACTGCCTTCATAAGACCCATATTGCCCTCCTGCACAAGGTCAAGAAAGCTCATGCCCCGGCCTGCATACCGTTTTGCAATGCTGACTACAAGGCGCAGGTTTGCCTCCACAAGCTTTTTCCCCGCCTGGATATCCCCCTCAGACTTACGCTTTGCAAGGGCAGTTTCCTCCTCCGGAGTCAGAAGAGAAATGGAGCCTATTTCCTTTAGATACTCCCGTATTGGGTCTGTGGCAGCTACACCCTCCAGAAGCTGTTCCTTGTCATAGCTGTCCTCCTCCTGGGCCATATCCTGAGATATAAAGGCTGGTTCCATATCCCCGTCATCCAGGGAATCCTGGTTCCATGCAACACGATCCTGCACCAGTTTCTGCTGATTCTGAAAGGTATCCTGGGAATCATCCTCCAGAAGGAAGCTGTCATCCCCCTCACTGTCCTGATCCTCTACTCCCTCTGCCAGAATATGGATCCCACGTTTTCCCAGCTTTCCGTAAATGTCCTCCATTTCCTCCGGCGTGACCTGTTCCGCCGCAAAGGCATCCAGCACCTGGGTCATATCCAGCTTGTTCTCATTTAAGGCAGCCTGTGCGCTTAACGCGCCCATAATCGTTTCCAGTCGTTTCTTGTCCATCCCTTTTCCTCCCAAGTATGCAGGATTTTCCAGCGTAGCATCAGCCTTGTGTACACACAATTCCATGTGACCGCATAAACTCTTTTACTGCCCTGTCCCATTCCTCCTCAAGCGTCTTATCCATTGTAAACAGGTTCATAGATGTGCCCGTAACGCAGTAAAGGGCACCGTCCTCATAACGTATATTCAGATAAAGCCCCTGTATCTGCCCTGCATCCATGCCGATTTTTCCGGCAAAGCCCTCCAGGCTGCGCCTGGGAAGCTGCAGCACGATCCGAAAGCTTCCCGGAAGCTTTTTCCCTTTTATCAGCGAAAAACAAAAAGGACGCAGCATGCTCCAGGTGGAAAGCTCCTCAAAACCGCCTTCCTCCAGCTCTTCCCGCGTGTAGTAGCCCTGTCGTATATGCCCGTCAATGGTAAAGCTGTTATATGTAATAATGCTCACTTCTTTCACAAGAAATGCATCAAAGTCTTCCCTCACAAACAGCCTGGAGGTAAAGGCTTTTACATCTTCTATTTTCAGTGCTGTCATGACCCTCCCCTTTTTCCAAATACTTACTTAATTATACCGTTTTTCACTTTAACCGTCAACAACGAAAGACACCCGCCCACAGGATGTTCCTTCCTGTACAGCGGGTGTATCTTCCTATCTGTGAGGGGATTTTACATTTCTCCAAGGCCGCCCTCAATAGCCTTTACCAGTGTGTCCAGAGCCTC
>OLRK01002874.1_pt1 | contig 9953 bp, 8 predicted proteins | sample 1672911 | NCBI WGS metagenome assembly OLRK01 (sample SAMEA3136736, study PRJEB25190) | human gut metagenome | biome: human gut; feature: human-associated habitat; material: faeces | place: Austria | collected 2013
TATCAGTTATAAGATTGACAGCCGGACGAATCGCATTGTGATGATGGGTGCCCTTGATAATCTTGTGAAGGGGGCAGCAGGGCAGGCTGTCCAAAATATGAATATTTTATTTGGAATTTCAGAAACGGCAGGGCTTGACCTTGTACCGATGTTTCCGTAAATGATAAGTCAGAGGTGAGAACAGGTGAAAAATGTCCGTATACGGCAGATGAAAATAGAAGATTATGACAGCGTATATGCGCTGTGGAAAACAATACAGGGGTTTGGCATAAGAAGCATTGATGATTCGAGGGACGGCGTGGCAAGATTTATAAAAAGGAATCCGTCAACGAGCATTGTTGCCGAAGAAAACGGACAGATTGTCGGAGCAATTTTGTGCGGCCATGATGGGCGTATTGGATGCTTTTATCATGTTTGCGTTGAAAAAAGCCACAGAAAGCACGGTATCGGAAAGGCGATGGCTGTGGCGGCAATGAAGGCATTAAAGGAGGAACATATTAATAAAGTATGTCTGATTGCCTTTGCCGACAATACCGGCGGCAACGCCTTTTGGAAGGAAATCGGCTGGACAAAGCGATGCGATGTGAACTATTATGATTTTACATTAAATGATGAAAATATTACAGCATTTAACTGTTGACAGGAGGGTATTTATGGAAACTTTTAAAGGAAGCGTGACTTCACCGAAAGGTTTTTTGGCGGCAAGTACAGCCGCAGGCATTAAATATAAAGACAGAACAGATATGGCGATGATTTACAGCAAGACACCATGCGTGTGTGCCGGAACGTTTACAACGAATATTGTTAAGGCGGCACCGGTAAAATGGGATATGGCTATTGCGGAAACGTCCGATTACGCACAGGCCGTTGTCATCAATGCCGGTATCGCCAATGCCTGTACAGGAGCGAAGGGCATGAATCACTGCCGCGAGACGGCAAAAGCGGTGTCAGAAATGATGCATATTCCTGAAAATGCTGTGTTTGTGGCATCCACAGGCGTCATTGGCATGGATGTGCCGATAGATAAAATTTGTGCCGGCATTAATGCGATGGTACCAAAGCTTTCAGAAACGGCAGAGGCCGGCGGGGATGCCGCAAGAGCCATTATGACAACGGACACAGTGCCAAAGCATATTGCTGTTTCTTTTGAGGCCGGCGGTAAGACAGTGACAGTCGGAGGCATGTGTAAAGGTTCGGGGATGATTCACCCGAATATGTGTACAATGCTCGGCTTTATTACGACAGATGCGGCGATATCAAAGGAACTTTTGACAAAGGCACTGAAAGAAGATATTAAAGATACATATAACATGGTTTCTGTAGACGGTGATACGTCCACTAATGATACAGTGCTGATTCTTGCCAACGGCGAGGCAAAAAATCCTCTGATTGACACGGAAAATGAAGACTATGCCAAATTTAAGGAAGCGTTAAATATTGTCAATACATATCTTTGCAAAAAAATTGCAGGGGATGGCGAGGGCGCCACAGCGCTTTTTGAAGTCAAGATTGTCGGCGCCGACACAAAGGAAAATGCGGTGAAGCTTGCAAAATCGGTTGTCACCTCAAGTCTGACAAAGGCGGCCATTTACGGTCACGATGCAAACTGGGGACGTATTTTGTGCGCGATGGGCTATGCCGGCGTCAACTTTGATCCTGAAAAGGTCGATTTGTATTTTGAAAGTGATAACGGCAGTCTTAAAATTATTGAAAACGGTGTGTCCACAGGCTATGATGAAGCTGAAGCGACACATATTCTTGACTGTGAGGCAGTGACAGCCATTGCCGATGTCAAGATGGGCAGCGCTGCCGTGACGGCGTGGGGCTGCGATCTGACTTATGATTATGTAAAAATCAATGCGGACTACAGAAGCTGACAGGAGGTTGCTATGACAGAGAAAATCAATGAATCATTACATAAGGCGGAAGTACTTATTGAGGCACTTCCATATATACAGCGGTTTAACCGGAAAGTCATTGTTGTAAAATACGGCGGCAGTGCCATGGTTGATGAGGAATTAAAGCGCAATGTGATTAAGGATGTGACACTTTTAAAGCTTGTCGGCTTTAAACCGATTATTGTACACGGCGGCGGCAAGGAAATCAGCCGCTGGGTGGAAAAAGCGGGCATGACGCCGCGGTTTGTCAATGGCCTTCGTGTGACGGATAAGCAAACGATGGAAATTGCAGAAATGGTTTTAAACTATGTCAATAAATCGCTCGTTCAGCTTGTGGAGGAGCTTGGTGTACTTGGTATCGGTATCAGCGGCAAGGACGGCGGTCTTTTGAAAGTAAAAAAGAAGTACTCGGACGGTGAGGATATCGGTTATGTCGGCGAAATTACAAAGGTGAATCCGAAAATACTTTACGATTTGCTTGAAAAGGATTTTCTTCCGATTGTCTGCCCGATTGGTTTGGATGATAATTTTGAAACTTACAATATTAATGCAGATGATGCGGCGTGTGCCATTGCAAAGGCGATGCAGTCGGAAAAACTTGCCTTTCTCACAGATATTGAAGGCGTTTATAAAAATCCGGCAGATAAATCAACGCTTATTTCTGAAATGAGCATTGACGAGGCAAAAGCGCTTTTAACAAGCGGGTTTATTGGCGGCGGTATGCTGCCGAAGCTTGGCAACTGTATTGATGCTATCGAGGGCGGCGTTTCGAGAGTTCATATTTTGGACGGACGTATTTTACATTGCCTGCTTCTTGAGATATTTACAAATAAAGGCATAGGCACGGCAATTTTAGCAGAAGATGAAAGTAGGTGTTATGATGGCGATGACTGATGATATGGCGCGTGCGGAAAATGTCCTTTTGCACACATATAACCGCTTCCCGGTCGTATTTGACCGCGCTGACGGTGTTTATATTTATGACACGGATGGAAAAAAATATCTCGATTTTGCATCGGGTATCGGCGTTTTTGCTTTAGGCTATAACCATCCGGGCTACAATGAAGCTATCAAGGCACAGCTTGATAAAATTATTCATACATCAAACCTTTACTACAATGTTCCGGCTATTGAGGCGGCCCAAAAGCTTGTATATGCATCGGGCATGGATAAGGTATTTTTCACAAACAGCGGTACGGAAGCTGTGGAGGGTGCCATCAAGGCGGCAAGAAAATATGCCTATCTTAAAGACGGCAGGACAGACCACGAAATTATTGCCATGAACCATTCATTCCACGGCAGAAGCTACGGTGCCCTTTCGGTGACGGGAAATCCGAAATATCAGGAAGCCTTTAAGCCTTTAATCGGAAATATCCGTTTTGCAGACTTTAATGATTTGGACAGCGTTAAAGCACAGATGAATGAAAAAACGTGTGCTATTATTTTAGAGCCGGTTCAGGGTGAGGGCGGCATCTATCCGGCCGATGGCACATTTTTAAAAGAACTGCGCGCGATATGTGACGAAAAAGATATACTTCTCATTTTTGATGAAATCCAGTGTGGTATGGGAAGAACTGGGTATATGTTTGCGAGTCAGAAATACGGTGTTGTGCCGGATATTATGACATGTGCAAAGGCACTCGGTTGCGGTGTGCCTGTCGGCGCTTTTATATTAAACAAGAAGACTGCCAATGCCTCACTTACGGCAGGCGACCACGGTACAACCTACGGCGGCAATCCGCTTGTCTGTGCGGCTGTCAGCAAAGTTTTTGATATTTTTGAAGAAGAACATATCACGGAACATGTGAAAGAAATCAGTGTCTATTTCACAGAAAAGCTTGAAGAAATCGTTTCAAAATACGATTTTCTGACAGGACGCCGCGGCGAGGGGCTCATGCAGGGACTGGTGATTAAAGATTATGCGCCTTCTGTTGTTGTCTCCAAGGCACTTGAAGCCGGACTTATAATTATCAGCGCCGGCACCGATGTCTTAAGGCTTTTACCGCCGCTTGTGATTCAAAAAGAACATATTGATGAATTTGCACAGAAATTTTGTGCAGTGTTAGATACAATAAAATAAGGTTTACGAAAGCCCATTATCGGTTTGATTGCTGATAACGGGCTTTTTTTGGCTTTAGTCAGCTGTCCGTTTGATGTCCGCAGTATTTACAGAACATAGAGGGGTTCACCTTTGCTAAAAAAATGTTGTAATTCTAATAATTATGCCATAAAATAGATTACAAGGCAGAGAAAAGTAAAGAAATATTATGCCAATCAATTTGAGGGCGGTTGTCAGTGCAACTTGTGAGATAGTGATTCAGGTGATTGACGGAAAAGCAGACCGCGCTTTTGATACGGAGATCGGTCTAAATTTATTCAAGTTTTAAAAGGAGCTGTTTATGGAAAAAATCAGAATTATAAAGAAAAATGACGCTTACAGTTCAGAGTATGAAGTCGGCGATATTTTTAATGTTGAGGGCACATGGTACGGCGGCGTGCATATTTTAGGTAAAACAGGTGTGCCGATTTCACTTGATCAGGAGGAATATGTGCCGCTTGGCACAGAGCCGGAGGCAGAACCTGTCGCAGATGACGGACGTATTCGCGTCGGAGATATTGTGCGTCATTTTAAGCGTGAATGGGTATCTGAAGAAACATCGGAATATTTGTATAAGGTTCTCGCCTTTGCCGCTCACACAGAAAACGGTGAGCGCCTCGTTATTTATCAGGCAATGTATGCGCCGTTTAAAATATGTGCGCGGCCTTATGAAATGTTTATGAGCGAAGTTGACAGGGAAAAATATCCGGATATTAAGCAGAAATACCGGTTTGAAGTGTTGGAGGATTTGCGTTGAGTTACATCATTCGTGAAGTGAAATCTGATAAAAGGCAGTATTTTCCCCTGATTTTTCTTGCAGATGAGCAGACGGAGATGATTGAGCGTTATCTTGATAAAGGCACAATGTACGTTTTGGATGACGGCAGTGTCAAAGCCGAGTGTGTTGTTACGGATGAGGGCGGCGGTGTACTTGAAATTAAAAATTTAGCCGTTTTGCCCCAATGTCAGAGGCAGGGGTTTGGACGGGCATTGATTGAATTTGTTGCCGGAAAGTATAAGGAATATTATGATGTGCTGCAGGTGGGAACCGGAGAAAGTCCTTTGACAGTGCCGTTTTATGAAAAGTGCGGATTTGTTTTTTCGCACCGGATTAAAAATTTTTTTATAGATAATTATGACCATCCGATATATGAAGATGGTGTGTTGCTCAAGGATATGATATATATGAGGAAGAACATATGAAAAGTATAGTCATAGGTATTGCCGGCGGGACAGGCTCCGGCAAATCAACATTTACAAAAAAACTGAAGGATGCATTTAAAGATGATGTGGCGGTGCTCTACCATGATAATTATTACCGTGACCAGCGTGAAATGACGATGGAGGAGCGGAAAAAAATTAATTACGATCATCCGGATGCGATGGAAACCTCGTTACTGGTGGAGCATTTGAAGGCGCTGAAAGACGGTAAAGCGATTGAATGTCCGACTTACGATTATACGCAGTATACGCGGGCAGAGGAAACAGTACGGGTTGAGCCGAAGAAGGTGATCCTTCTTGAAGGTATTCTTGTGCTTGCCGATGCGCAGCTGAGAGAATTAATGGATATTAAAATTTATGTTGAGGCGGATGCCGACGAGCGTATTCTCAGACGAATCATAAGAGATGTCAAAGAGCGCGGCCGCGATATTGAAGGCGTTGTCGAGCAGTATTTGACAACTGTAAAGCCAATGCATTATTTATATGTAGATCCGACGCGGAGTATGGCAGATATTGTGATTAACAGCGGTATGAATCCGGTTGCCTTTGATTTAGTGAAAAATACGATTCAAAAACAGTTAAACGGCGAAGAAGTATTTACAGCAGAATAAATTTTTGGATTGTTGTAATTTTTATAGAGCAGGCGGCAAGTTGCTGGCTGCTTAATTTTTAATAAGCAGTTTGGGGAAGAATAGAAGAAAATTTTAAAGAGCAGTTGACACTAAAGTACACATAAGCTAAAATGGAATAAGAACATTTGTTCTTGCTTGATGATAAGTAAGAATGAAAAGGGATGGAGAATGATAGAGGAGAAAGTTTATGGATCACTTTAAATTAGTATCAGAGTATGCCCCGACCGGCGACCAGCCGCAGGCGATCGAGCAGCTCGTGAAAGGTTTCAAAGAAGGCAACCAGTGCGAGACGCTTCTCGGTGTGACCGGATCGGGCAAGACATTTACGATGGCCAACGTCATACAGCAATTGAATAAGCCAACGCTCATTCTGGCGCATAATAAAACTCTTGCCGCACAGCTCTACGGCGAGTTTAAGGAGTTCTTCCCGGAGAACGCGGTAGAGTATTTTGTAAGTTACTATGATTATTACCAGCCTGAGGCGTATGTGCCGTCATCAGATACGTATATTGCCAAGGATTCGGCGATTAATGACGAGATTGATAAATTGAGACATTCGGCAACGGCAGCGCTGTCGGAACGGCGGGATGTGATTATTGTTTCCTCGGTGTCTTGTATTTATGGTTTGGGAAGTCCGGTGGATTACAATGAGATGGTAATTTCTTTAAGACCGGGGATGGAAAAGGACAGGGATGATGTCATAAGAAAGCTTATTGACATCCAGTATACGAGAAATGATATGGATTTTAAGCGCGGTACATTCAGAGTGCACGGCGACGTTTTGGAGATTTTTCCGGCGGCAGCCAGCGAGGTCGCCGTCAGAGTAGAATTTTTCGGTGATGAGGTAGATCGGATTACGGAATTTGATCCGCTGACCGGAGAGGTTAAGAGCCGTTTGGAGCACATTGCCATTTTTCCGGCTTCCCACTATGTTGTTGAAGCAGAAAAGATGGAGGAGGCTATCGGACGTATCGAGGAGGAATTAGAGGAAAGAGTTGATTATTTTAAGCGTGAGGACAAGCTTTTGGAGGCGCAGAGAATCTCAGAGAGGACAAATTTTGATATTGAGATGATGCGTGAGACAGGTTTTTGTTCGGGCATTGAAAATTATTCGAGGCATCTTGCGGGACTTGCGGCCGGAGAACCGCCATATACGCTTTTGGACTATTTTCCGGATGACTTTCTCATGATTGTTGATGAGTCGCATATTACAATTCCGCAAGTCAGAGGTATGTATGCCGGCGACCAGTCGAGAAAGACGACGCTTGTAGATTATGGTTTCAGATTGCCGTCGGCAAAAGATAACAGACCGCTGAATTTTGAGGAGTTTGAAAGTAAGATTGACCAGATTTTATTCGTGTCGGCAACGCCGAATGTTTATGAGAAAGAGCATGAGCTTTTGAGAGCCGAGCAGATTATCCGTCCGACAGGGCTTTTGGATCCGCCGATCAGTGTGCGCCCGGTGGAGGGACAGATTGATGATTTGATTTCAGAGGTGAATAAGGAGACTGCAAAAGGAAATAAAGTTCTTATTACGACATTGACAAAGCGGATGGCGGAGGATCTGACCGATTATATGAAAGAGGTCGGTATCCGTGTGAAGTATTTACATTCGGATATTGATACGCTTGAGCGGACGGAGATTGTCCGGGATTTGCGTATGAATGTTTTTGACGTCCTTGTCGGTATTAACTTGTTAAGAGAGGGACTGGATATTCCGGAAATTACACTTGTGGCCATTTTGGATGCGGACAAGGAAGGATTTTTGCGTTCGGAAACATCGCTTATTCAGACAATCGGACGTGCGGCGCGAAATTCAGACGGCCATGTGATTATGTATGCGGATGTGATTACAGATTCGATGGACAAAGCTATCAGTGAGACAAACCGGCGCCGGAAGATTCAGCAGCAATACAATGAGGAACACGGTATTACGCCGCAGACAATTAAGAAGGCTGTCAGAGATTTAATCAGCATTTCAAAGGCAGCCGATGAAAAACCGGAAGCACTCACAAAGGATGCTGAGTCAATGTCTGAAAAAGAGTTGAAGGCATTGATCGCCAAGCTGACAAAGAAGATGCATTCGGCAGCAGCAGACCTGAATTTTGAGGCAGCAGCGGCGCTGAGAGATGAGATTGTAGATTTAAAAAAGCATCTTCTTGATATATAATATAAGATTTTTGCACAGAAAGGACTTTCAGATGACATCAAAGAAAGAGTATATAGAAATCAGAGGGGCAAGAGAGCATAACTTAAAAGGAATTGATATTAAAATTCCGCGCAATGAGCTTGTTGTGCTGACAGGACTGTCAGGATCGGGAAAGTCATCACTTGCCTTTGATACAATTTATGCAGAGGGACAGCGGCGTTATATGGAATCACTGTCATCTTATGCACGCCAGTTTTTAGGACAGATGGAAAAGCCGAATGTTGAGAGTATTACGGGATTGTCACCGGCGATTTCCATCGATCAGAAATCAACAAACAGGAATCCACGTTCGACTGTCGGTACGGTGACGGAGATTTACGATTATTTTCGTCTGCTTTATGCGAGAATCGGTATTCCGCATTGTCCGAAGTGCGGCCGCGAGATTAAAAAGCAGACGGTGGATCAGATGGCAGACGCGATTATGGCGATGCCGGAGCGTACAAAGATACAGCTTTTAGCGCCGGTTGTGCGCGGACGCAAGGGCGAGCATGTCAAGCTTTTGGAACACGCGAAAAAGAGCGGCTTTGTCAGAGTGCTTGTGGACGGCAGCTTATATGAGCTGACGGAGGATATTAAGCTTGATAAAAATAAGAAGCATACGATAGAAATTGTCGTTGACCGTCTTGTGATTAAAGCGGGTATTGAAAAGCGTCTTACAGATTCGATTGAGACAACATTAAAGCTTGCTGAAGGACTGATGGTCGTCGATGTCATCGGCGGCGAACGGTTAAACTTCAGTCAGAGTTTTTCGTGTCCGGACTGCGGTATCAGTCTTGATGAGATTGAGCCGAGAAGCTTTTCTTTTAACAATCCGTTCGGCGCCTGTCCGGTATGTCACGGCCTTGGCTATAAGATGGAATTTACGGAGGATTTACTTATTCCTGATAAGTCTCTGAGCATTGCACAGGGGGCAATTGCAGCGACGGGATGGCAGTCGGTGACGGATAAATCCAGTTTTACAAGGGCGATTTTAGAGGCGCTGTGCGAGGAATATCATTTTGATTTGGAGACACCGTTTAAGGATTACCCGAAGAAAGTACAGGATATTTTGATTCACGGAACGAACGGTCATGCGGTCAAGGTGCATTACAGAGGCCAGAGAGGTGAAGGCTTTTATGATGTTGCTTTTGAAGGACTTATTAAAAATATGGAAAGGCGTTATAAGGAAACCGGCTCTGAGGTGATGCGCCAGGAGTATGAGTCTTTTATGTCGATTACGCCGTGCAGCGAGTGCGGCGGCAGGCGCCTTAAGAAAGAATCGCTGGCGGTCACTGTCGGCGGCAAAAATATTTCAGAGGTGACGCAGATGCCGATGCTGGAGCTTAAAGCATTTTTGGATAGTCTTCAGCTGACAGTCCAGCAGCAGCTTATCGGCGATCAGATTTTAAAGGAAATCCGGGCGCGCGTCGGCTTTCTTATTGATGTAGGACTGGATTATCTGATGCTGTCGAGAGCGACGGCGACGCTTTCCGGCGGTGAAGCCCAGAGAATACGTCTTGCAACACAGATTGGATCGGGGCTTGTCGGCGTTGTTTATATTTTGGATGAGCCGAGTATCGGTCTGCATCAAAAGGACAATGACAAGCTCTTAAAGACGCTTAAAAGCCTGAGAGATTTGGGTAATACTTTGATTGTTGTTGAGCATGATGAAGATACGATGCTTGAGGCTGATTATATTGTCGATATCGGACCGGGCGCCGGTGAACACGGCGGGTATGTTGTCGCTGTGGGAACGGCGCAGGAAATTATGGATAATCCGGCATCCATTACAGGCGCCTATTTAAGCGGACGTATTAAAATTCCGGTGCCGAAAGTGCGGAGAAAACCGACAGGCTGGATTAAGGTACTTGGCGCAAAAGAGAATAATCTTAAAAATATTGATGTGAAGTTTCCGA
>OLRK01002879.1_pt1 | contig 9941 bp, 8 predicted proteins | sample 1672911 | NCBI WGS metagenome assembly OLRK01 (sample SAMEA3136736, study PRJEB25190) | human gut metagenome | biome: human gut; feature: human-associated habitat; material: faeces | place: Austria | collected 2013
GGAGAACTGCTTCTTGTTTCTATTCCTGTAAGAACAGCATCATCCATAGCAAATCCTTTTAATTTACGATCCAATCCTTTAATTCCTTCCTCCATAGCTTCACAAACATAGGAAGGTAGAATATCATGAAGATCACATGGAGTTACACCTAAAGCATAGGTAGGAGTAACACTTTTCATGACCGTAGATGGTCGATGTTTTAAAAAGTCTTTTACCAGCTGTGCGGGTGCTTTATAATTGCTTCCAGCTTTTAAGAATGCTTTTCTTTCTAAATCTTCCTGAAATGCAATGGCTTTTTCTGGCGTATTTCCATAATCCTCTGGTCGTATCTGTACTAACAATGCACTATTCGCATTCTCTCCATCACGAGCATGCTCGCTCATTCCATTTACCACAACACCACCTTGCATGGAAGCAGATGGTACAACATATCCACCTGGACACATACAAAATGTATAAACACCTCTTCCATTCGATGCCTGATATGTTAAACGATATTCTGCAGATTTTAAGCGGGGATGTCCAGCGAATGATTTATATTGCGCTTTATCAATTATCGATTGCGGATGTTCAATACGAGCTCCAATCGCAAATGGTTTAGGTTCGATATAGAAACCTCTTTTCATCAGCATGCGCAAGGTATCTCTTGCACTATGACCGATTGCTAAAATCATTTGTTCGCAAGGAATTCGTTTTCCATTTACAATGATTGCCTCTAATCTCCCTTTTTGGATTTCTACATCTTCCAACTGTGACTGGAAGTAAATTTCTCCACCTAAAGATTGAATTTCTTTACGTATATTTCTTACGATATTACGTAATAAATCTGTACCAATATGAGGGTGTGCTTCATATAAAATCTGCTTAGGTGCTCCAAAACGCACGAATTCTTCTAATACTTTATAAATTCGTTTATCTTTTACACGAGTTGTTAGTTTTCCATCAGAGAAAGTTCCTGCTCCCCCTTCTCCAAACTGCACGTTGCTATTTTCTTTCAAAATTCCTTTTTCCCAAAATTCCTGAACACTTTTTACTCTTTCTTCAACACATTCTCCTCGCTCTATCACAATCGGACGAAAGCCTGCCTGTGCTAATAGTAAAGATGCAAACATGCCTGCTGGTCCAAACCCTACAACTACTGGTCGTGTAGATAATCCCACCATTCCACACACAGGAATTGTATAACTTTCATCAGGGGCTTTGGTAACATCTTTGATTTTTTTCTTTAAAAGAGTATCCTCATTTTTTACTTTACAATCTACACAGCAATTAAAATGAAAATCATTTTGTTTTCTGGCATCAATACTTTCTTTTCGTAAATGCCATTCTAAAAGATCTTCTTTATGAATATGCAGCTTTTTTATTATTTTTTCTTCCAAGCATTCCTTTGGTTCATCTAACGATAAACGCAGTTGTTGAATTCGTAACATATGAAAAATTCCTTTCTAATACAAATGTTTGAATATCCTCCATTTTTTTGAAAAACCATAAACACAAATAGAAAATACAAGAGATAATATACAGGATAATACATAAATAAGCAAATTCCCTGCATTTGGCAATAAAGCAAACAATACAACAACAAACATAATGTGAGATACATAAATAAGCAAAGACAATATGCGCAACATTTTATAAATCGGTCTATCCCTCCATTCCAGCTGCAATAGAAATGCAAATAGGAAACTAACAGCAGGAATCAAAAATAAATACATACTTGCTAAATCATGCATAAATCCTGCTTTCCGTAAATAAAAACACTCTATACATAACCCAACAAAAGAAACAATAAAACCGAAAAGCATCATTTTAGAATTATGAGATACTTTTCTTCTATGCTGTGCATAATAGGCTCCTAAAGAAAGAAAAACAGGCGCAAAGAAAAATCCATTACGGGTTGTTGAGAATATGGAAGTATAGGCATCATATACAGTGCTGATACCTGGTATAGATTCCAATACGTCTGGATAAATATTACCTGCCATGCCAATTAAATATAACACCATGGAAATTCCTATTGTCATACGCATTGAAAAATGACTTCTTAAAAAATAGACAATACACATACCAAATAATAAAGCTGGTAAAAACCACAAATGATAATAACTTCCATTAAAGAAAAAATCTTTTATATACTGTGCCAATGCCATTCCAAAATCATTTTGTCCCCTTATCAACAAGTATGAGAAAGGTAAATATAAAATCGTCCATATAATATAAATTTTAAAGATTCGATATAAATAATGCTTTAGCTGATAACGATTTTCAGCATCATTCCATTCCCTATTCGTATTAATTTTTGTAAAAAATAGAAAACCGGAAATTATGAAAAACAATGGTACTGCAAGTCTTGCGATAATCTGTACTAAGATAAAATTAGCATCTAAAGATATCGTAGCCAGTGGCGCTGTATGTATACAAATAACCAAAAAAGCACTAATAAATTTAGCCACATCCAATGCATAATAATTCTTTCTTTCCATCCTCTAATCCTCCTTGTTTTGAAAAAATAGCCATAAAGATGGCTATTTATATATTCTAGGAACTCTTGCCGTAATCCAGCAGAATGTTTCATTATTAATCGTTTGAGCTAGTCTTGTCAATTCATCAATTGGCAAAACTTCATCCCCATCTTTCCCAAATAATGTTACGATATCCCCTTCTTTTACATCTTCTATTTCTGTAACATCAATCATTAACTGATCCATACATATATTTCCAATGATTGGCACACGTTTCCCATGTAAAAGAACGACTGCTCCTTTATTAGAAACACTTCTTGGATATCCATCTGCATATCCAATAGAAACTGTCGCAATTTTTCGTACATCTTTACTTATAAAGTGACGCCCATAACTTACACTTACATTTGGCTGAATGGTCTTAACCAAAGAAATATTTGCTTTCAATTCCATAATAGGTTTGAAATCAGGATGCGTCACTGTTTCAATCTGATCATTGCTGGTTGCTCCTAAATATAAAAGTCCAGGTCTAACATAATCATACTGCAGCTCAGGATAGTTTAATATCCCATAACTGTTTTGTAAATGACGAATTCCTGTATCTATTCCATCTTTTTTCAAATCAGAAAGAACACGTTCAAATAATTCAATTTGTTTCGATGTGAACTTCTTATTGTCCGCATCCAATTCATCACTTACACTAAAATGCGAGAAAATTCCTTCTGCTTTAATGTGTTTCATACGATATATTTCTTCAATCTGTTCAATATGGTATTCCTGTTCCTGACAAATTATCCCAAGTCTTGACATACCTGTATCTACCTTAATATGCCCTCTCATAATGACATGATGCTCTTCGCAATATTTGTCGGCCTTTTTCGCATAATCTAAAGAAAGAAAAGTTTGAATTAGATTCTTTTCTATCACATAATGAAAATGTTCTGGAGGTGTATACCCTAAAATCAAAATTTCTTCCTGAATACCATTTTCTCTAAGTGTTAAAGCCTCATCAATACTGCTGACACCAAAAAAATCAATACCGCATTTTTCCAGCTCTTTACAGCACACAACATCCCCATGACCATAAGCATTAGCTTTTACAATTGCCATAATTTTTGTCGTAGAAGGAAGAATTTTACGTATTTCCTCTACATTATGCTTAATTTTTGAAAGATCTATTTCTACCCATGCTCTGCTTTTGCTTTCCAGCATGTTTTCACCTCTTTTATTCCATTGCCAACGCAATTAATTTATCTAGTAAATCTCCAAATTCAATACCAGCCTCTTTCATCATTGTAGGATAACGAGAAGTTGATGTAAAGCCTGGAATTGTATTTACTTCATTTAATACAATTGTATTTTGTGGTGTTACAAACATATCCACACGTGTCATTCCTTTACAATTCAATGCACGATATGCCTGTAATGCCATACTTCTTGCCTCTTCAAACAATTCTTTTGAAATACGTGCAGGACAATAAATATGAGAATCTACCATTTGGTATTTTCCCTCATAATCAAAGAATGGAGCTGCTGTTTCAATTTCATCAACGCTGCCGGCAAACAATTCTTTGTTTCCCATAACAGCGCAACCGATTTCAAATCCCTCAATAGTTGTTTCTAAAATCACTTTTCCTTTTCCATCATGATAGAAAGCATCTTTCATGCTTTCTTCAAATTCAGAAAAATCTTCCACTTTATGAATTCCAAAACTACTTCCTGCATTCGCCGGTTTAATAAAAATAGGAAGACCAAGTGTTTCTTTCGCACTTTCAAAGATTTTTTTATAGTCCATATCTTTTTCTTCATAAATGCACATATATGGAGCACATGGAACTTTCGCATGTTCAAGAATAATATGTGTCATTTCTTTATCCATACATACGGAACTACTCATATGACCACATCCAACATATGGTATGCCACTTAATTCAAATAACCCTTGAATTGTACCATCTTCCCCGTTTTTTCCATGCAAAACTGGAAAGATACAATCTACAGGAATCTGCTCATAGTTTCCATCCTCTTTTAATTTCAAGAAACCTTTGAAATGTGTTGAGCAAGAAAGTACACATGGTGTACAGTATTGTTCCTGCAGCCAATGATCATGTTCGATACTTTCTATATCTCCATCATATACATACCATTCCCCATTTTCACTAATACCAATCAAAATAAGTTCATATTTTTCTTTATGCAAGGAATGAATCAAACTTCCTGCTGAATGAAGTGAAACAGGATATTCACTTGATTTTCCTCCAAAAACAACTGCTAAACGTAACTTTTCCATTTTATTCCTACCTCTTTATTTCTTATTTTTTTCTATTAATACATTTACTAATTCATCTAGCTTCATGCCACGTGAACCCTTCACCAAAAGCATACAGTCTTTATGCATGTATGGGAAAAGATATTCTGAAAGTTCTTCTTTATTTTCAAAATGCACAACTTTCACATCATCTGTATTATGATTAAAAGCTCCCTGGGCAATATATCGTGCCATATCCCCAATTGTTAAAATTTCCTGTAAATGAAATCTTGCTGTTTCTTTTCCTAAATCATAATGAATCTGATCACTTGTTTCTCCAAGTTCCAGCATATCTCCTAAAACAGCAATCTTATATGGAACTTCAAACTCTTCCATAGTTTCAAGTGCAGCAACTGCACTTTGTGGATTAGACTTATAAGAATCATTTAAAATCAAGCAGCGATCACAGTCAACCAATTCATTTCTTAAGCCTGTCTTTTCAATATTTGAAAAACCTCTTTGAATTTCTTCATCACTTACATGCAATGCTTTCGCTGCAATCATAGCTGCCGTCGCATTCATGGCCTGATGTTTCCCAATCATATCTAAAAAATAAGATGATTGTTCAAAAGGTGTAACGCTAAAGTATATTCCCTCTTTTTTCTGACGTACTGCAGATACGATGTAATCATTTCGCTTGTCCATTCCAAATGTACGTATGGAAATAGAACCAGGAATTTCTTTTTCTCGTACAGCATTTTTTAATAGCTCCTGATCACCATTATAAATAAGCAATCCATTCTCATTTAGTCCTTCCACAATTTCAACTTTTGCTTTTGCGATATTTTCCATTGTGCCTAGATTTTCTAAATGTGCTGTTCCTACATTTGATATGATTGCAATATCTGGTTCTACCAAGTGAGTCAAAAAAGATAATTCTCCAAGATTTTCCATTCCCATTTCTACAACAGCAACTTCTACATCTTCATTAAGGCTTAACAAAGTTAAAGGAACACCAATTTCATTATTATAGTTTCCTAATGTTTTCTGTGTGATGTAATGTTCTTTCAAAACAGAGGCAAGAATATCTTTTGTACTTGTCTTCCCATTACTTCCTGTAACCCCAACAACCTTCATATGTAATTGTTTACGATAAGCTTTTGCCAGCTCCTGCAGAGCTTTTGTTGTATCATCCACTAAAATAACTACAACATCTTCTGGTGGATTTTCCTCTTTTCTTTCCCATAAAACAGCTTTAGCCCCATTGTCTATTGCCTGTTGGACAAACAGATGTCAATACCATGAATAGGAATATATAGATTCCCTTCTACAACTTTACGAGAGTCGATACATACTCCTTTAATTTTTTCTTCGATATTTCCATTTTCTATATAATCAGCATCAAGCATGCGAATAATAGCATCTATTGAGCGAATAATCATAAAGCTTCGTCCTTTCTTACTTAGCCTAAATTTTTAGCTTCCTCAAATAATCAATTCTAGACTATTATAGCATATCCAAATCTACTTGATGTAGAAAATTTTATAATTTCCATACTTTCGCTACTTTTCAAATAAAAGAAATTAAAATCTCCCTTTAATTCAATTCATTGATAAATTCCAACAATATCCGCAATTATTTTCTATGGTAAATAATATTTTACCATTTTTAAAGGTATAGCAACAAGGACTCTTCAAATTCCTTTATACTTATTTATAATAAATGTAATAGAAAGAGGTGTTAATATGTTAAAAATTGGTGGTATCCTAAAAGCTAAGATGCATAAAAAAGATATTCGACAAAAAGAATTGGCAAATATGATGGAACTGGATCAGCGCACCATCTCTAATTATTGTAATGACATTAATTTTCCAAACCTGGACACATTATCCAGATTATGTAATATTCTTGAAATAGATATTAATGACATCTTAGAAATCCACGCAAAGGGAAATAGTGATATCTTGATTCAAAGTGATTTGGAAATGAAGCTGTTAGAAGATTTTAGAAAACTTTCCAAAGAGAAACAAAAAGAGTTTTTAAAAGCAAGTTCATGTATCATAAAAATAGTGGAATAAATATAAGAATCCAGTATCCTCATTACATTAAATAGTGAAAACTTATGCAGAAGTGATAACAAATCGTTATGTACTTCTGTTTTTTTATAGAAAAAGCGGTCAATCTTGATAGACTAACCACCAAAAAAATATAGATATAAAATAAACTATGATTTATTTTTTTACCTTAAACTGCTGCACTTTACCTTTTTTAGCCTTACTATCATTACCATAGGAATTTCTCTATTGTTTTTAAAGCACTCTTCATAAAATCCGTCAATCACAAACCCCGCTCTAAAACAAAGGTTAAAAATATCTTGCATAGATCGATGATAATAAATCTGTTTTTTAGGCTGGCCTTCAATCGCAATACCATAATAACTGTGAGGTGCCATATACTTTTCAGTCAGTGTAACAAAGCAAGGATGCTGCGTAGCAAAAACAAAAATACCATTTTCATCCAGCAATTCATATACAGCCATAAAAAGTGGTTCAATATCTGTAATATCCATAATTGCCATATTGGAAACCGCTTTTGTAAAAAGACGATTTCTTTTTAATGTTAAGATGCTTTCCCTACTGGCTGCATCTGCTACACAAAATTCGATTTGTTTCAAATATTTAAATTGCCTCTTTTTCGCAAGTTCTATCATTTTTTCACTGTAATCAAAAGCAACAATCGCAGCTCCTATTTGCGCAAGATACGAAGAATAATTTCCATTTCCACAAGCGACATCTAAGATGTAATCTGTAGAATTAGGAGATAAAAGTTCTGTTACTTTAGGACGAACTACTTTTCTATGAAAAGCATTAGACTGATTGCCCATTGCATTATCCCAAAATTTTGCATTCTTCTCCCATATTTTTTTACTTTCTTCTGTTCCCATTTTCTTTTTCATCTTTGTTATCACTCCTAATACAGTAAACCTATTTTATCATTCACTAACTTTTTCTATATAGCCTTCCTGTATCAATACTTCATGCATTTGATAATCCATCATAATTTCAATACCCACATCCATCATCGTACGCATACATCTTAAATATTTTGCGCCACGATTTGTTAAAGCATATTCTATTTCCATTGGCTTTCTTTTTGCATGTACAATACGTGAAACTAATCCCAAAGAAATAAGTTCCTCCAGTTCTTTTTTCCAATCCGCATTAGAAATTGCATTTCTTAATCCCTGATCATTTTGTTTTCGCTTTTCCATTTCCCACAGCAATAAAACTTTTGTTCTATTTAAGCTTATATCCTGTGCCAATTTTAAAGGGTCTCTGTATTCTCTAACATTCATATTTTTCATCTACTCCATTTCTTTATTAATTGTATCGTAGCAGAATACCAAAATGCATGCAATATTTAAATATATATAACATCACATATTTTCACTTAATTAAACCGTTATAATACCGTACTTTTATCCTATACTATTAGTGAGCAAGGAAGTAACCTTGCTTGTATGTACTCATCATTCTCCCTAATGATAATTCATACAATTTTCTATCCCCTTAAATAATCATAATTATTTAGAAAAAGCCGGTCTCCCCTTAACCGGCTTTTTCATTTTAATACGTACTTGTTATATGTAAAAAAGAATAAAAACAAGAGAAATAGAGAAAGCCTTTACAATGTAGAATTTCATATTTTTATTTGTAATTCCTTATGTTTAGGTATAAGATATAAAGTGGTAAAAAAGGTGGAATTTAATATGAGTGAAAAAGAAAAGATTATTAATATCGCAGTTATTGCTCACGTTGATGCAGGAAAATCTACTCTTGTAGATGCATTTCTTCGTCAAAGTGATGTCTTTAGAAGCAATGAAGAAGTTATAGATTGTGTAATGGATAGTAATGACCTTGAAAGAGAAAGAGGTATTACGATTTATTCAAAAAACTGTTCCGTAAAACATGATGGAGTTAAAATCAATATTGTAGATACTCCAGGACACGCAGATTTTTCAAGTGAAGTGGAACGAATTATCAAAACTGTAGATACCGTTATTTTATTAGTTGACTCTAGTGAAGGTCCTATGCCTCAGACACGTTTTGTTTTAAGCAAATCTTTAGAAATGGGACTTCGTCCTATTCTTTTAATCAACAAGATTGATAAGAAGGATGCACGTCCTCAAGAAGTTGTAGATGAAGTATATGAGCTATTCTTAGATCTTAACGCAAATGATGAACAGTTAGACTTCCCTATTCTTTATGGAATCGCAAAACAGGGAATCGTTCAATATGATTTAGATACACCTAGTGATTCTATTGAGCCATTATTTAAAACTATTTTAAAACACTGTGAAACATATCCAGATATGGATGATGAACCTTTACAAATGCAAATCAGTGCTTTAGGTTACGATGAATATATTGGCCGTCTTGGAATCGGTCGAATCTATCAGGGTATTTTAAAACCTCAGCAGCAAATCGTTGTATGTGATTCTTTTGGAAACCAAAGAGTAAACTCAACAAGTCAGATTTTTGTATATCGTGGATTGAGTCGTGTTTCTGTAGAAGAAGCACATAGTGGTGATATTGTCGTCGTTGCAGGAATTTCTGATATTTCTATTGGAGAAACTTTATGTGAAAAAGATTATATTCTTCCACTAGAAAGCATTCATGTAGAAGAACCGACTTTAAGCATGAACTTTATTGTAAATAAGTCTCCATTCGCGGGAAAAAGCGGTAAGTTTGTTACTTCAAGAAATTTAAAAGAACGTCTGGAAAAAGAACTGGAAGTTAATGTAGGGTTAAAAGTTGAACCAACAGAAAGTGGAGATTGTTTCAAAGTAAGTGGTCGTGGAGAACTACATATTTCAGTACTGCTTGAACAGATGCGTCGTGAAGGATATGAAGTAGCTGTAAGTAAACCGGAAGTTATCTTGCATAAAGATGAAAATGGAAAAACAGTAGAACCTGTTGAAGAAGTTGTCGCAATCGCACCAGAAGAATACAGTGGAACAATTATTAATAAATTAAACTTAAGAAAAGGTACGATGATCGATATGCAGGAAGAAAATGGATATGTAAAAATCACATATGAAGCCCCTACTCGTGGATTATTGGGATATCGCAGTGAATTTATTAATGATACGCGTGGAGAAGGTACACTTGTTCGACGAATTAAAGGTTACACTCCATATAAAGGAGAGATCACACAACGTGCAAATGGTG
>OLRK01002880.1_pt1 | contig 9940 bp, 7 predicted proteins | sample 1672911 | NCBI WGS metagenome assembly OLRK01 (sample SAMEA3136736, study PRJEB25190) | human gut metagenome | biome: human gut; feature: human-associated habitat; material: faeces | place: Austria | collected 2013
CCTGCGCACAGGCCGCACGGGCGCAAAAGCGCAGAAGGCGGCCGCACGCCGTGCCCTAACGGACGAATACAGCGTTATGGCCGGCGCCCTGGCCCGCATTGCCGCACAGGCCATGCAGGACACTCTGCCTGATAAGCCCAAAACGCGCCGCCTTGCTGCGGCGCTGGCCGCCGCAGGCATGCCCCCGCTGGACGTGAGCGTATTCCGCGACGGGACGGGCCGCACGCAGGCCAGCGTTCTGCTGCCCGCGGCAGAGCTGGGCGGGGCGGACATCGCCGCTCTTACCCCGCAGGCAGAAGCCGCCTGCCGCAGGCGTTTTGCCGCGCCTAATGTGCGCTATGAACAGGGGCTTGCCAGCCTGTGCTGGGCCGAGCAGCCGCGCCTTGCGGCCAGCTTCGGCACAGCAAGCTCTGCCGCCAGTGAGGGCGTATGCGCTGATGCTGTAAAAACAGGCAGCACGGCGGCAGGCGGCGCGCTGGCCGTGCTTTGCGACGGCATGGGCACCGGCAAGGCTGCCGCAGTGGACGGCACCCTAGCGGCCACCCTGGCCGCGCGCCTGCTGGCGGCTGGCTTTTCCGGCAGCGAGACAGCGCGCATGGTGAACACAGCGCTGGCTGTGCGGGCCGGCGGCGAGGCCAGCGCCACGCTGGATGCCTTTACAGCAGACCTGTACAGCGGCGAGGCGCTGCTGTACAAGGCGGGGGCTGCGCCCAGCTTCCTTGTGCGCGAGGGCAGGGCGGAAGTGTACGAGACGCAGAGCGTGCCCATAGGCATTCTGGGCGAGGTGCTGGGGAAATCTGCCCGGCTGTATGTGAGCCCGGGCGACACCATGGTGCTGTGCTCGGACGGCGCGCTGGCCGCCGGCAAGCGCTTCCTGGCCTGCGTGCTGGCGGCAAACGGTGAAAAGCCGCCCAGCGAGATGGCACAGGCGGCGGTGGACGCTGTGAAGGAAAAGCTGCGCCAGCCGGATGACATCACTGTGCTGGCCGTGCGCTTTGCGGCAGCAGAGGGTGCCTGACGGCACACCAATGTTTTACTGTTTTTACCGGATGTCCGTATGGTTTTTACATATTAATTTTACAAAAAGGCCTGCAGAGGAAGCTCTGCGGGCTTTTAATTTTACATATTTTACATTCCTTTTACAAAAAGGATACTGCCGATTTTACACTCAAATACTAGTATCAATGTGTAAGGGCGGACGGCGGCCTGCGGCAGCCCGGCGCTGCGCGCCGGCCCTGTGCAAAGCGCGGAAAGGCGGCGCAGCGTGCGCCGCGGTGAAAGGAAGGAAAAACGGATGGACATTTTCGGTGTGCTCACGCTGGTGGGCGGCCTTGCGCTGTTCCTATATGGAATGGAGACTATGAGCTCGGCGCTGAGCAAGGCCAGCGGCGGAAGGCTGGAAAAGATACTGGAAAAGCTTACCTCCAATAAGCTGAAGGGCGTGCTGCTGGGCGCGCTGGTGACAGCCGTCATCCAGTCGTCCTCAGCAACAACAGTGATGGTGGTGGGGTTTGTGAACTCCGGCATCATGCGGCTGTCGCAGGCGGTGGGCGTCATCATGGGCGCCAACATCGGCACCACAGCCACATCGTGGATTCTCAGCCTTGCAAGCCTGGAGGGCGACAGCCTGCTGGTGCAGCTTCTGAAGCCCACTACCTTCACCCCGGTGCTGGCGGCTGTGGGCGTCGTCATCATCCTGTTTTCGAAAAAGGATAAGCAGAAGGACTGGGCACAGATTCTGCTGGGTTTTGCCGTGCTGATGTTTGGCATGGAAACCATGAGCACGGCCGTAGAGCCGCTTGCCAGCGACCCGGCCTTCATGCAGCTGTTCACCATGTTCCAGAACCCCCTGCTGGGGCTTGCGGCCGGCGCGGTGCTCACAGCAGTCATTCAGTCGTCCTCTGCCAGCGTGGGCATCCTGCAGGCGCTGGCCGCCACAGGCGCCGTGAGCTGGAGCGCGGCTGTGCCCATCATCATGGGCCAGAATATCGGCACCTGCGTCACGGCGCTGCTGTCCAGCGTGGGCGCGCAGCGAAATGCCAAGCGCGCGGCGCTGGTGCATCTGTATTTTAACGTCATTGGCACAGCCATCTTCATGGCCGCCTTCTACAGCCTCAACGCGCTGGTTCAGTTCCCGTTCATGGGTCAGGCGGTGAATGCCGCGGGCATCGCCGTGGTGCACACGGTGTTTAATGTGTTCGCCACGCTTATTCTGCTGCCGTTCTCGAAGGTGCTGGAGAAGCTTGCCTGCCTCACCGTGCCGCCCACCCAGGCGGAGAAGGCCGCCGCGCGAGAGAGCGCGGGCCCTGCGAAGCGACTGGACGAGCGTTTTCTGCAAAGCCCCGGCATCGCGCTGGAACAGTGCGGTGTGGCTGCGCGCGACATGGCCGCCCGCGCCGAGCGGGCGCTGGGCCTTGCAATTGGGCTTTTGAGCAGGTATGATGAAGAAAAGGCCGCGCAGGTGGCAAAGCTGGAGACACAGGTGGACGGCTATGAGGATGCCCTGGGCACCTATCTTGTGAAGCTGAGCAGCTGCGAGCTTTCAAGCGGGCAAAGCCGCGAGGTGTCGCTGTACCTGCACTGTCTGGGCGATTTTGAGCGCATCAGCGACCATGCGGTGAACGTGATGGGCTCGGCCAAAGAGCTGTACGAAAAGGGCCTTGCTTTTTCGAAACAGGGCATGGCAGAGTTGGAAGTGTACACCAGCGCGGTGACGCGCATCCTGAACCTGGCCGTCACGGCCTTTGACGCGCAGAACGAGGACGCCGCCCGCGCCGTAGAGCCGCTGGAGACGGTGATAGACGAGCTGCGCGAAGAATTGAAGGACCGCCATGTGCAACGCCTGCGCACCGGTGTTTGCACCATTGAGATGGGCTTTATCCTCACCGATGTGGTGACGGACTGCGAGCGCGTGGCAGACCATTGCTCCAACATTGCAATGACGCTGCTGCAAATGCAGCAGGACGAAAGCTCTGCACCGCATGCCTACGCAAAAACACTGGAGGCCCAGGCGCCGGAATTTTTCCGCAGCAAAAGCCGCCGCTTTGCCGAAGAATACGCGCTGCCGCCGCAGGCCTGACGGCGCACACAGAAGGGGGCCATTACCATGCCGCTTATTTATATCGTGGAAGATGATGCCAACATCCGTGAGATTGAGCAGTTCTCGCTGGAGAGTGCCGGCTATTCAACGCGCGCGTTTACCTGCGCCAAGGATTTTTACGCAGCCCTGCTGGAAAAGGCGCCTTCGCTGTGCCTTCTGGACGTGATGCTGCCCGATGAGGACGGCCTCACCATTGTGAAAAAGCTGCGCGCGGGCGCAGCCACAAAGCACCTGCCCGTGCTGATGGTGACGGCAAAAACAGCCGAGCTGGACAAGGTGAAAGGCCTTGATGGCGGCGCAGACGACTATATGACCAAGCCCTTTGGCGTGATGGAGCTTATCAGCCGTGTGAAGGCGCTTTTGCGCCGCGCGGGCGGCGAGGAAAAGCTTCTTAGCTGCGGCGAAGTGGTGATGGACGAGACTGCCCGCCGCGTGACGGTGGGCGGCGCGCCGTGCGAGCTGACGTACAAGGAATATGAGCTTTTGAAGTACATGCTGGCAAACGCGGGCCTTGTGCTGCGGCGCGAGGCTATCCTTGAGCGCGTGTGGGGCACAGATTACGAGGGCGAGAGCCGCACGCTGGATATGCACATCAAAACGCTGCGCCAGAAGCTGGGCAGCGCGGGCGCCCATATCCGCACCGTGCGAAGCGTGGGCTACAGCTTTGAAAAGGAGCAGGCGCCATGAGGCGCAAGCTGAACCGCAGGTTTTTTCTGGTGACGGCGCTGGCCGTGTGCCTTACTCTGGTGCTTACCGCGGGCATCTGTTACGAGATGTTCCGTGCACAGGTGATGAAGGACCTTGCCGCCTGCGCGCACCTGCTGGCCGCCGAAGGTACTGTGCTGCCCCGCGAAGAGGCCGTGCTGGGGCAGGACGGCCTGCGTGTGACGCTGATAGGCCCGGACGGCGGCGTGCTGTACGACACCGATGCCGCCGCAGCCCAGATGGAGAGCCATTCAAACCGCCCCGAGGTGCAGCAGGCCCAGCAGACGGGCGAGGGCAGCGCCGTGCGCCGCTCGTCCACGCTGGGGCAGAACACATTCTACTATGCCGTGCGCACCGAAAGCGGCAGCGTGCTGCGTGCAGCCAAAGACGCACACGGCATTCTGCTGGTGTTTGCAAAGGCCCTGCCCGCGGCGCTGGCGACCGGTGCGGTGCTCATTGCGCTGGGCATGGTGCTTTCGCGGCGGCTTTCACGCAGCTTTGTGGCGCCCATCGAGCGCCTTGCCCATGATATGGACAGCGCGGGCGAGCAGCAGACAGCCGCCTCTTACCCGGAGCTTGTGCCCCTGATGGACACCATCCGCAGCCAGCATGAGGCCATTGTGAAAAACGCCGATATGCGCCAGGAGTTCACGGCCAATGTCTCGCACGAGCTGAAAACACCTCTGGCCGCTATCTCCGGTTATTCCGAGCTCATTGCCAGCGGCATGGCAAAAGGGGAGGATGCCAAGCGCTTTTCAGAGGAAATCCACAAAAGCGCCGACCGCCTGCTCACCCTTATCAACGACGTTATCCGCCTGTCTGAGCTGGACGCGCAGGGCGTGAGCCGCACGGAGGAAACGGTGGAGCTTTTGGCCGTGGCGAAGGAATGCGCCGACCTTTTGGATTATTCTGCCGCAAGGCGCGGCGTTGCCATTGCGGTGCGGGGCGAGGCTGCCTTTGTGCGCGCGGCCCGGCGCGACGCGGAAGAGCTCATCTACAACCTGTGCGACAATGCCGTCCGCTATAACAAAGAGCACGGCAGCGTCACCGTCACGGTTGAAAATACGCCCGGCGGCGCGCGCCTGTGTGTGCGCGACACGGGCATCGGCATTGCCGAGCAGCACCGCGAGCGCGTGTTCGAACGCTTTTACCGTGTGGATAAAAGCCGCTCGAAAGAGACGGGGGGCACGGGCCTTGGCCTTGCCATCGTCAAGCACATCGCCGCAGGCATCGGCGCGCAGCTTTCGCTGGAAAGCCAGGTGGGCGTGGGCACGGCCATCACCGTGCAGTTCCCGCCCCTGCAAGGCCAGGCACAGTAGGCACCGCCGCCCGAAACCTGCCTGCCCGTGCCGCCATGAGGGCGCCCTCCTGCCGGGGAGGGCGCCGTTTTTTTGGCCGCCCTCAGGCGGCCGGTCCGGTCTGCTCGCGCCGGGCATGCGGGGAAAGGGCAAAACGTCCCGGAAAAGCATCGGGCACACAAAGCTGCACAGGCATGCAGGCCGTGCGGCCAAAGCGGGGCCGCCCCTGCCTGCCGTGCGGGCGGCCAGCGCCGCCTTTCCCCCGGCCGGGCCGTCCAGTGCGCATATTTTAGCACAGCCGGGCCGGACATTCCGGACATTCCGGACAAGGCGTGCTTTCCCTGCCCCGGCGGAGGAAGGGCGCAAAAAGAAATCCGCGCCCCTTATACCTGCAAATGCCTCAAATAAAGGCAGGCTGCACACAGCCGTATTCCTTTGTGTAGCCTGCCTTTTCTTGCGAAAAATATTCCATGAGGGAAAGCGGCTATCGTATGGGCCCTTTCGGCTTTCAAAACAGCCTCCGCCAAACGGGCCGCCGGGACGCCCAGGGCGGCGGAAGCCCATGGACGGGCATGGACGAAAGGCCAAGCGGAAAAGCACTCCCCAGCACAAGGTGCGCTGCCGCAAGAAAGCATTGCCCCTAAAAGGCAATTTTTGCACACAGCCTCTTCAGATTTTCTTGACAGGCACAAAGGGTATCTGCGGAAAGTTTCCCTGCTTTGCATCAAAAATTGCCGTTTCCAAGGTGCTGTGCGGTTTTGGCCGGGCGGCTTTGGAGGAGGTATGTGCAAAAAAGTTCAGCAAATCTGACGGCTTACCGGGCTTTTTGCGTATGTCAGGCATCAAGGCCGCCAGCCAAAACCGGTGGCTTCTTGCGTCAACGCACCTGGTGCAGGGGGCTGTTTTCGCGCTTTGCGCCGCGCGCAAAAAGGCAGCCCCGCGCACACTAGGTGCACGAGGCCGTCTCGTCTTGTAAAAAGCATCCTCCCGGCTCTGCCAGCGGAGATAAAAAGCCTCAGCTATGGACAAAAAAGAAGCTCCCCGATAGATGAAGCTGAGGTCTGCCAACCCAGCTGAGAATACAGAGGAAGCCTTTTCCATCACGCTTTCGCTGTACCGCCATGCGCCCGCGCTTACCGGCATGCGCGGCACGCGGCGCAGCCGCCGGGGGCTGCGCCCTGCGCCGCAGGGCCGAACACCTGCTCGAACAGCGCCTGTGCCGTGGGGGTAGCCGCAAGGCCGCCCTCCGCCGTTTCTTTCAGGGCAGCGGGCATGCTGTCGCCCACGCGCTTCATGGCGGCCACCACCTCGTCTGCCGGGATGGCGCTTTCCACCCCGGCCAAAGCCATTTCGGCGCAGGCGAAGGCAATGGCGGTGGCCGTGGCGTTGCGCTTAATGCATGGTATCTCCACAAGGCCGGCCACCGGGTCGCACACAAGGCCCAGCATGCTTTTCAGCGTCAGCGCCACGGCGGAAAGCGCCATGGCGGGCGTGCCGCCGCACAGCTCTACCAGCGCGGCGCTGGCCATGGCGGCCGCCGAGCCGCACTCGGCCTGACAGCCGCCCTGCGCGCCCGCAAGGCAGGCGTTGTGCGCAATTACCAACCCAACGCCCGCGGCGCAGAACAGCGCCATCACGCAGGGCTCTTCCGCAAGGCCCAGCGCCTCTTCGGCACCCAGCACAGCCGCGGGCAGAATGCCGCACGAGCCCGCCGTGGGCGCCGCCACAATGCGCCCCATGGCGGCGTTCCATTCCGCCACGGCAACGGCCTTTGCCAGCGCGCCGCACAGCGCGGGCCCGCACAGCCCGGCCCCGCCGCCTGCAAAGGCGGCGGCCATGCGGTGCGCGTCGCCGCCGGAAAGGCCGCTGGCGCTTTTCACGCCGGGCGCAAGGCCCTGCCGCACGCTTTCGCGCATGACCTCCAGGTTTTGGCGCATCTGTTCATACAGGGCCTGCCGGCTGCGCTCTGTGCTGCGGGCCTGCGCCGCAAGCACCACGGCCGAGATGGGCGCCTTCTGCGCCTCGGCCTCGGCAGCAAGCGCGGCAAGGGAATCAAAATGAAGCTCTGTCAAAACGGGCATCTCCTTTCGCTCACACAGGGGCCAGCAGCGTCACGGCCTGCACGTTGGCCAGCGCCCGCACGCGGGCAGCCAGCGCGTTATCCAGCGCGCCGTCCACCTCAATGGTCATCACGGCGGTACCGCCCTTTGCGGCGCGCGCCAGACGGAAATTGCAGATGTTTGCGCCCGCGCGGCTCACTTCCTCCGTCACGGCGGCAATGGTGCCGGGTGCGTCCACATGCACCACGATGAGCGCCGCGTGCGCGCCGTCCAGCTCTGCGGGCAGGCCGTTTACCCGTGTGACAAGGATGTTGCCCCCGCCCACGCTGGCCCCCTGCATGCTGGCGCGGCCGCCGCCCTCGCCCCAAAGCTCGATGCGCGCCGTGTTGGGGTGCGCGCCGTCTATTTCGCCGGGCGTGATGGAGACGGCCAGCCCCGTCATCTGCGCCAGCGCAAGGCTCTCGCGGATGCGCGCATCGTCCGGCGCCATACCCAGCACGCCCGCTACAATGGCCTTGTCTGTGCCGTGGCCGCGGTAGGTTTTGGCAAAGCTGCCGTGCAGAAGAATGTCGGCCCGCACGGGCCGCTGGCCCAAAAGTGCGCGGGCGATGCGCCCCAGCCGCGCGGCGCCCGCCGTGTGGCTGGAGGAGGGGCCTATCATCACCGGCCCAATGATGTCGAAGACGTTCATAAAAGCACTCCGTTTCGTGCATGTTTATGCGGCGCAGCCGGGCAGGGCCTGCCGCTGTGCACCCTGTGCCTATTGTACCACATTTGCCCGGCACATGCATCGCCCCGCGCCGGGCAGGGCCGGACGCCGCATTTCCGGCGTCATGTCGCGCCCTCAGGTGCGATGAGGCAGAAAAGCGCCGCCTTCTGAAGCAGGCATTGGGGCGCACAGCAGCGCCAAAGCGCCCTGCGGCTGCAAAGGGTCCCGCAAAGCACAATATCCGCTTGCGGCAGGTAAGCGGAGGCAATGCCGGGGCAGGCGGGGCCCAGCAGGGCAAGACACATGCCTGCAACAGGCAGGCAGCCCTCTGCCTTGCTGTACCGGCGTGCCCTTTCGCCTGTGCCTGCGGAGCAAAGGCCCCATGCCGTATGTTCAGCTGCACGGCACGCCTTGCGGCCTGCACCGCTGCGGGTGCACCGCTGCGGGTGCACCGCCCGTTCAGCCGGTTTTATGCCGCGCTCTTGTATGCATTCGCCGGGCGGGCATATTATACCAGAAAATACGCGCAAAGCCCACTGATTTTTCTCGGGAATGAGTGCAAAGCTGTGCGCCGAAAATATACTTGACGCACAGCGTCCGGCGCGGTACACTGGAGATAATGATATTTTATATCTTTTGGGAGGGCTTATCATGAGCGAAACTATTGTGGTGATAGGTGCGAACCACGCGGGCACGGCCGCCATCAATACCATATTGGACAATTACAAGGACAAGCATGTGGTAGTGTTTGACCGCAGCAGCGCCATCAGCTTTCTGGGCTGCGGCATGGCACTGTGGATAGGCGGGCAGATAAGCGGCCCCGGCGGGCTGTTTTATGCCTCGAAGGAGGCCTTTGAGCAAAAGGGCGCCACCGTGCATATGGAAACAGAAGTGACGCATATCGACTTTGCCGCAAAGCGGGTCACTGCGCGCACGAAGGACGGAGCGGCCATTACCCAAAGCTATGACAGGCTCATTCTCTCCACAGGTTCGGTGCCCGTCTGCCCGCCTGTGCCGGGCATGGAGCTTGAGAATGTGCAGTTTGTGAAAGAGTACAGCCATGCACAGGCCGTGATAGACAAGCTGGCCCGCAGCGATATCCGCCGCGTGGCCGTGGTGGGCGCGGGCTATATTGGGGTGGAACTGGCCGAGGCCTTTGTGCGCAATGGCCGCGACACCACGCTGATCGACTGCGCGCCCACCTGCCTTTCCAGCTATTATGACGAGGATTTCTGCACCCGCATGGCGGACACCCTGCGCCAGGGCGGCGTGAAGCTGGCCTTCGGCCAGACGGTGCGGCGCATTGAGGGCGAAGGCCGTGTGCAGCGCGTGGTGATGGACAAGGGTGCCATAGAGGCCGATATGGTGGTGTTTGCCATTGGCTTCCGTGCCAATACAAAGCTGGGCGAGGGCCATTTAGACCTGTGGCGCCATGGCCCGTATCTGGTAGACCGCTGCCAGCGCACCAGCGACGCGGCTGTATTCGCCATAGGCGACTGTGCCACCGTGTACAACAATGCCACCCGCGGCACAGACTATATCGCCCTTGCCACCAATGCCGTGCGCACTGGCATCGTGGCTGCACACAACGCATGCGGCACGCGGCTGGAGGGCAGCGGCGTGCAGGGCTCGAACGGCATTTCCATCTGGGGCTGGAATATGTTCAGCACTGGCCTTTCGCTGAAAAAGGCGCGCGCGCTGGGCTATGACGCCGCGGCCACCGACAGGGAGGACTGGCAGAAGGCCTCTTTCATCGAAAGCGGCAACTATAAAACCTGGCTGCGCGTGGTGTACGACAGGGCTACGCGCCGCATTCTGGGCGCCGAGCTGGCCAGCAGCCAGGACGTCTCTATGGGCCTGCACATGTTCTCGCTGGCTATCGAGCAGGGCTATACCATCGACCAGCTCAAGCTGCTTGATATTTTCTTCCTGCCGCATTTCAATGCGCCGTACAACTATATCACCATGGCTGCCCTGGGCGCACAATGACGCATACGGCACAGTGCGGACGCAGACAGGCTGAAAAGGGCAGATAAGCAAGGCCCCCGTTTTCGCAGGAAAACGGGGG
>OLRK01002883.1_pt1 | contig 9931 bp, 12 predicted proteins | sample 1672911 | NCBI WGS metagenome assembly OLRK01 (sample SAMEA3136736, study PRJEB25190) | human gut metagenome | biome: human gut; feature: human-associated habitat; material: faeces | place: Austria | collected 2013
GCACAATATTAACACTCGCAAAGTGTCAAAATGACACTTTGCGCATTGTGTTTACTTAACGAGGAATAAAAATGGTTTATTGTTCGGCGGTGTAATCGGGGCTGGCTCGCTTTTGCTCATGCGATCAGTGTACCAGGCCAGCTCCTTGTCAAAGTAAGCCTGATTAAAATAGGCCATGAATGTAGTTTCAAATCCATAACGACCGCTAATACGCAGCATCTGATTGCCGTTCTCTGTTTCCAGATATACCTGGGCACGTTCCTGATTCTCCTTCAGCCAGGTTAAAGCCTCATCGCACGAGGACACACGGTACTCATCATCGTAGCCGTCATCGATGCGGCTTGAAGAAGAACGGCAAATCACGCCAACAGAACCAGCCAGGATAGTTTGAATTTTAAGGAAAGCATTTTTGCGGATTTTAATCATGCTCATCGGGTTATCTCCGGTTTAACCAGGGCGGGTATCGCTCGGTTTCGGGTATAACCTTAGGAAATTTTTTCCCACCTGTAAAGCATTTTTTATATAAATATATAATTATATAATTCTATGAGCACAAAAAAGCCCCTTTGCAACAGGGGCTTATCATTCGTTCTGATCAGATGTTAAACGCTATTCGTTTTCCTGTGGGAAGCTCAACATCCAGGCTTAATTTGCCTCCCATAGCTTCAACGTAACGCTTTAATGTCGCCAGCTTTAAATCATTTCCGCGCTGCTCCAGCTTTGTTACTGCTGGCTGGCTTATACCCATCGCCTCAGCAACCTGTTTTTGTGATAACTGGAGTTCTTCACGCATCATCTGCAAGCCGACCTCAAGAATCATCTCATCTGCCATTTCTTTAATTCGCGCCTGGCTTTCAGGTGAACGGCTGGCAATCACCTCATCTAATGTTCTCATTACTTGCTCTCCAGTGTGTTCAGATGTGCTGCAAACTCATCCTCAGCTATACGCACCAGTTTTTCATAAAACCGTTTATCGTTACTTTTGTCTCCTGCACAAAGAACGATGGCCCGGCGAATCGGATCGAACGCATAAAAGGCTCTTATCGGACGGCCAGAAAACTGAACGCGAAGCTCTTTCATATTTTTGTACCGAGAACCTTTTACGGTATCGGCATATGGCCTGGGTAACTCAGGTCCGTAAACCTGTAGCTTTTTCAAATCAGCCAAAACCTTTTCCTGAAGAGCGTCTTCTTGCTCATTTAGCCAGTCGTCAAATCGCTGGCTAAAAAGTACCGTCCACATGCTCAATCCTATAACCTGTAGTTTATATCACTAACTATATAACCTGTGGGTTATAATTTCAAGAAAAACGGGGCTATTTAACATAATGGACGTTATCGGCACCACCGGATCACCGTTCATTGTCGGATCTAAAAAATCCGCTCAAAAGATCATGTTTTCCTGGGCGTTTTCCACCGTTTTTTATGTTGCTTATTTGTTAATGAAATCTCGTTTTCAGTTTCGCCTCATTTTCGACGCGAAAGCCCTATTTTTGTGACTTTACTCCTGGCATATGGACTTCCCAGCGACGAATCCCCATAGCTGCGCAAAAATCAGCCACATAATTCAATCCCGCCCATTCGCGGATACCACCACGGGCTTTTTCAATGAAAACGGCAATCCCTTTTTTATTGAGAGCAAAAAGCCGCCAGCTTTTTGTCACTTCGTCCTGGGTAGCCACAACACAAGTGAAAGCTCCCATGCGATACAGGTCCAAGAACTCTTTGCGTGTTTTGCGTACAAGTTCCATAACAAACCTCATATTTGCATGTTTCAAACATCTGTTTTGTTATCAATGAAGATTAACCCTAACCCAGCGAAGTAACACAGCAGCGCCCAGGCTGCATACGGAATGCTGGATCTGGATGTGGACTCCTTTAACATCTGCCAATTGCGAACATTGCGACTATCTTTTAAGCCAAGTTTTTTGGCCAACTGCGAGCCGCTCATTCCGGTCAGGCCAATGACTGCCCGAACTTCTCCACATGTAGGAGACTCCCATTCATCCGCTTTTTTTAAACAAGCCGGATTCAACATTTTTAAAACAGTATCTTTATCCATAACCATCTCCATTTATTATATCTACGATGGTAGGAAATCTTTTCCTATGTGGCAATAGAAATTTACTACATTGCGTATAAGACAACTTTTCTATGTCTAATAGGAAATGATGTTTCTTACGTTTTATCGCGTTCTGATGGCTACTGTGTGCGTATTTATCGACGTTTATTGATAAGGCTCCCCCTTCCTCCTGCAAAGCCCGGCCGTAGGCCTTATTTCGTCCTTATATAAATTGATTTTGTATAGTTCGAAACGTGCCGTTTCGAAAAGGATGATCAGGCTACTCCATGCCTCCGGCAAGTGCCGGAGGAGGTATATTTGAGCGTAGCGACTCGAACCGGCGCGAGCTTTAGCTCGCTGCAAGGGCGAACATATTCACAGGCAAAGCCTGCGTAAGTTAAATAAAGAAAGTTTTAATAAAAGAAAGTGATTTTGCATTTATTTGTTTAGTGCATCTATTATAAAAAACCATTTGCATATACATATCAAAACTGTGGATAACTTGATTAGTTGATACCTGTAAAGGCGATATTTTTGCTGAGTTCAGGTTTAGAGAAAATTAATTTAGCTTGTTTTTTGAACAGCTATTTTTTTGCGACGTAGATAATCCTCCGGTAAAACCGGATTCATCATTCAGGTGAGTTAATGTTGGAGTGATTTCCAGGTCTTTCTTAGCCTGTTATAACGCTGCTCAACGAGGGATCGTAAATATGCAAGGTCAGCACCAGGATACATGCCATCAGCAAATTCCTGGCTAACCTCTCTAGTGATTTGATGACGAAGTTCGGCCTCTCCCTTTTCCTGAACAAGACGCGCAGCTCTCTCCGCTGCTTTCTGTTTTGCCTTTATCTCTCTGGCCGTCTTCCTCTGACGCCATACATTCTCCATCTGCTCCTGAATAACAATACGCTTATAATCAGCCTCCGTTATCGCTTTTTTAAGCCGTTCGCTATTCTTCGCATTGAAGTAATTAAGTTTCTGGCTAACCGCACGTCTCCATGCTTGTTCAGTAATACCAACGGTTTCCAGCAGTTGATCACGAATCTCTATTTTCGCTGGCCAATACTGTTTATTCACCCGATCCCAGCGACGTTCATAATCAATAAAACCTAACGCTTTCAGTTGCGACAACGCCCTTGTACAGCGCGTTATAGACTTGTTCCCAGCTTCGGATACGGTAGACAGGCCGCAAAAATCAGCCAACGCCTCAGCACTAGCCAGAACCCGCTTAGAAATGATGTTTACATGGTGCAAAATCGCAGCGATCACAGCATTAATCGCCCGACGACGATGCTCGTTTATCCGGCGCTTCCGCTCTGACGGTTGATTAACGTAGAACGCAACCTCACACGTAAGATCACGCCCATTAATGCGCTGTAAAGCATCAGATAACACCAGCGGCAGCTTGTGCGTATGGTGCTTTGGAGGCTGGAACTCCGGCGACAAATTACAAACGTAAGCTGAACGTAGAGACGGCATTGGTCTATCCATATGTTCGCTCTTGCGTCCACGGAAAACCAACGTATAATGGGAGTTGTCGAGGCGCCCATGGTTAATTGTTGGTTTTCCGTGGATGTCGCAAGAAGCCCGCAGATTTATCTGCGGGCTTTTTGTTTCCATATCTGGTCACTTTCCAACCAGACACCCACAATCATAACCACGTTACGTGGTTTTAAGAGAACTCTACCACAACACTTTCGGTCATGCACGAAGTCTCTCACTGATCGAACGATAATCCACCAGTAAAAGGATCTAAATTGGATCTCGTTTTGCGAGCATCATACTACTGGCCTAACTCCAGTCAATGATTCCCAGCCGGAAACCTGCGGTAAAGCGTGGATAAGGTAACATCGAAGATAATCGCTATCCGCTTACGTGAAACACCATTCGCAATAAGCCTTCCGATCTGTTCCCATTGCTCTGGTGCCAGCTTTGAGCGACGTCCTCCTATCCTGCCGTTAGCCCTTGCCACCGCCAATCCTGCACGCGTTCTTTCAATCATATTTTCCCGCTCCATCTCTGCGACTGCACTCAGCATCGTGTAGGCAAAGCGGCCAATTGAAGTGCTAATTTTTATCCCTTCCGTAATCGAAATAAACTCAATGTTGTTTGATAAAAAATGGTTAAGTAAATCAACAAGATGAATCAGAGAACGCCCCATTCGGTCCAGCTTCCAGACAATAACCGTATCGCCCGGCCGTAGCACCTTAAGTAGCTTATCAAGCCCTGGCCGTTTTGATTTAGCACCGGATATTTTATCTTCAAAAATCCGGTCACATCCTGAACTCCTGAGCGCCTCCAGTTGTAATTCCAAATTCTGGTCAAAAGTTGACACCCTCGCATAACCATATTGCATACTTTCTAAACCGCGATTGTTGCTAAAAGCGGGAAAAAATATCGTTCAGACGACACAGAGGCAATTCGCAAAAACCTCGGTTTGCAGGAAACGGTAAATCAGGCTTGCCGCCGTTATCGAATACCTCGGTTTACGAGAACTCGGCACAAGCGGGGAAAAAATACCGTTACTCAGTACGGCGAATACCTGGACCAATCGACAAACATTCAGTGGTGGCCTTTCTGGGGAACTGTCCGGCAATGCCGCTACTGCAACAAAGCTGAAAACAGCACGAAAAATTGCTGGAGTTGGTTTTGATGGTTCTAGCGATATTTCAATTAGTGCCAAAAATGTCAATGCATTTGCACTCCGACAAACAGGTAATACTGTTAATGGTGATACTTCCGTTGGATGGAATTGGGATAGTGGTGCATATAACGCCATGATTGGTGGCGCATCTGCATTAATTCTTCACTTTAATATAAATGCTGGTAGCTGTCCTGCCGTACAATTCCGTGTGAATTATAAAAATGGTGGCATTTCCTACAGGTCAGCTCGTGATGGTTATGGATTTGAATTAGGTTGGTCAGATTTCTATACCACGACACGAAAACCATCAGCGGGAGATGTTGGCGCATATACTAAAGCGGAATGTAATTCACGTTTTATTACAGGTGTTCGTTTAGGAGGCCTGTCATCTGTTCAAACATGGAATGGGCCTGGTTGGTCTGATAAGTCAGGTTATGTCGTTACGGGTTCAGTTAACGGAAACCGTGATGAATTAATTGATACAACTCAGGCAAGGCCAATTCAGTATTGCATCAATGGAACGTGGTATAACGCGGGGAGTATTTAATTATGATGCACTTAAAAAATATTACTGCTGGCAACCCTAAAACAAAAGAGCAATACCAGCTAACGAAACAATTTAACATCAAATGGCTTTATTCAGAGGATGGAAAAAACTGGTATGAGGAACAAAAGAATTTCCAGCCAGACACTTTGAAAATGGTCTATGACCATAACGGCGTTATTATTTGTATTGAAAAGGATGTTTCAGCAATTAATCCGGAAGGCGCAAGCGTCGTTGAATTACCTGATATTACAGCAAATCGCCGTGCTGACATTTCGGGTAAATGGATGTTCAAAGATGGCGTAGTGGTAAGGCGAACTTATACCGAGGAAGAGCAGAGGCAGCAGGCGGAAAATGAAAAGCAAAGCCTGCTACAGCTCGTCAGGGATAAAACCCAACTATGGGACTCACAGCTACGGCTGGGCATCATTTCCGACGAGAATAAACAAAAATTAACAGAGTGGATGCTCTTTGCGCAGAAAGTCGAATCTACAGACACTTCCAGCCTGCCAGTAACGTTTCCCGAACAACCAGAATGAGAGAAGGCCCGATATCGGGCCTTAATTTTTACTCTGGTTTTTGTGGCCATTCCGGCTTTGCCGTATCCACGCGGCTGACCAGAACGCTGTAGCGTTCCCAGGCTTCCAGTCGTGTACGTTCCTCATCTGTTGCCATATTCAGCCTGACAGCGCGCTCCAGTGGCTGAATAACGCTTTCCGCTTCGGAAAGTAACGCGGCCTTTTGTGATTCGGCCTGTTGTTGCTGCTCGTCTGCCGTATAAATCCGTTTAACTACAGATCCGTCCTTAAACATCCACTTACCGGAATCATCGGCCCGACGATTGGCTGTTATATCGGGGACCTCAACGACGCTAAAACCTTCAGGGTTAAGCGTGGAGGCATCTTTAGTTATGGCAACAATAATATTATGTTCATCGTAAACAATCTTTATTGTGTCTTCCTGAAAATTCTTTACCTCTTCATACCAGTTTTTTCCGTCTTCGGACCACAACCAGATAACGTCAAAATTCTTTGTTAATTCGTACTGTTCCAGTGTTTTAGCGTTACCAGCTTTAATGTTCTTTAAGTGCATCATATTAAACGCTCGCTACATTATACCAGGTGCCATTTATATACTTTTGAATCGGTCTGTAATAAACACCCGCAATATTATCGGCAGAATTGGAACCTGTATCCTGAACATTAATACCAGACAATACATGACCTGACGGGCACTGGAAATTCCATGTTTGCCAGTTGTTTACACCATAATATTGCTGTGAGCCAAGCCGAACATCCTTTACATATCGGGAATCAATGTTACCCCAATTGCTTGGTTGTATCTGACCGTTTACAGCAAATATCACCGAGTTATCTGTATTCCGCTGACTATAGAAATGCCAGCCTGAATCATCACCAAGCTCTGCAACAGTTGGTCTTGACGAATTTCCCCACAAGTTAAATGATGCATTACGGGCAGAGTTATTTGCACTTGCAAGAGTGAATAACTTACTTTCCCCAGCTTGAATACCCTTTAATGATATTGCTGAACCATTTCTAAAGCGGAATACATGCACACCATTAGCATAAGCATCCAGCACCCCATCACCATTTTGTTTAAACCCGGTATCGTTATCTCCTAAAACTATTGAATTGCCACCCAGGGCATTAGCCGTTCCAATCCCCAGATTTCCGCTAAAAATGGCATTAATACCGAATATTGAGTGAGAACAATAAAACCCTCGTCCATTGTTAAAATCCAGAATGGTCTGTACATTTGTGCTTTCTGTCGCGGGATTAGTTGCCCCCCACTTATATCTTGTTTGATCGATAGTATAATCCTGTGTTGGAACAATAACAGTTAGTCCTTCTTCAGCAAGAATCCGCACAGGAAAAGCCCTGCCTTCAATGTAAAAAACGCTGCATACATCATCTTCTTTCATGCTTGTAACGATAGAATGGATTGCGCGTTCATTAGACTGATACGTCGAAAAATAACCTGCCGCATATGAACCACGATCAGTCCAGCCACCAGGCATTACCATTCCATTGAATTCGCAGTTATTCATTGCGTAATCACCACTGGCAGATGTGGTCGTTATAATCACTCTGGAAGCCAGCTCGCCAGTGCTGCCTGTGGAACGCCGGAAAATAACTGGATACCACTTTCCACCAACTGCATTAGACGGCGCATTAAATGCGTACTGCCGCATTCCTTTTTTCTTATCCACCTCGCCTTTGCTGTAAACATTAATGTTACTCAGGAAGCGACCCTTATCAGGAATATCCGCGCCGTTCTGGTTTTTTTGTAATGCGCCAGAAGCCTGATTTACCGTTTCCTGCAAACCGAGGTATTCGATAACGGCGGCAACGGTCGATTTCGCAAGAATATCCCGCCCGACTTTTGTCAGAGTTGCCAGGCTGGCGACATCATTCCCCGTAAAATACGGAAACCTGTCTGCCGCAGTGGCAAGCCCGGCCAGTGCGCTCAGCGTGTTGTCTTTCGGTTGCTTACCCGCAAGCGCGTTAGTCATGGTGGTCGCAAAATTCGGGTCGTTGCCCAACGCCGCAGCCAGCTCGTTCAGCGTATTCAGTGCGTCAGGCGACGAGTCCACGAGGGCAGCGATCGCAGCCATAACATAAGCCGTGCTTGCGATCTGAGTATTGTTAGTACCTTTTGGCGCAGTTGGTGTTGTTGGTGTTCCGGTCAGCGCCGGACTGTTCAGGGGCGCTTTCTTGTTCGTTTCATCCATTACCACCTTTACAGCTTTCGATGTCGCGGCCAGTGTTTCAGACGTGCTGTTGGTGGCACTACTGAGCTGAGTTATTCCCCTTACAGTCAGTGAAGCTACAGGCACATTTGTTATCTGCGCCCACGAATGCGTGTGATTGGACGGAGCCTTTCCGGCCGCAAGATCATACGCTGCCTTAACAGCCTTTGGTGTTGCTGCCAGCGTTTCAGACGTGCTGTTGGTGGCACTACTGAGCTGAACAATCCCTTTTCGCGCTGTGGTAGCGTCCTGTGCGGTGTATTTAGCGTTAGCCAGGTCATATGCTGCCTTAACAGCCTTAGGCGTCGCAGCAAGCATTTCAGACGTGCTATTGGTGGCGCTGCTAAGTTGAACAAAGCCTTTTGAGGTTAAAGTTGCATCAGGATGATTACGTGATTGCTCATGTTTCACAATGGCTTGCTTAAGCCGCTTTGCTGAAACAGCAAGGGAATCATCTGTACCTGCATCAATTTCTTGTTCATTAGCAAATCTTGCCACCCCAACAACAGTTTCGGTCGCGGGAGGATTAATAAACTCAATATCACCAAATGTAATATTTTTAGTATCAAGAGTTTTAATTGCTATATCACTTGATATTAAAGCGATAGTAGATGATGCTTTATTTATTATTGCTTGTTCTTGTGAGTATACAGCAAACAACGTACCCTTATTCGTATACAATCCTATTGTATGGACAACATACTCATCTTTACTATCATCCTTCGCTGTTACATGAATTGTATCAGGGGAAACAACTTTGCCACCTATTGTGGTAAGTCGTTTTATTTCGTTTGTTATATTTGTTTGTGAAGTTGACGTGACATAATATCTACTACCTAAACCAACAGAAACAATCTCAACTTTATTTGTTCCTGTTTTGTTGGCATTAACCAGCTCCTGACGCCCGGCGTCAGTCATCGTAAATAATAATTTACTCACGCTTAATTCCTTGAATAAACAAATTGCGAATTAGCACTCGCCAATTAATCGTATATAAGACACAGGCTGACAAGCACCAACAATACCGACACCACCAGAAACATCGGCAGCTTGCGAAAATGTAAATAATGTTCTTGCCGACTTTGCGCTCTTGATACTTCTTAACGTATCTTCCAGCATCTCTTTCGAAGGAACGGCACCATCAAAAGAGTTAATCGAAGCAACAATTGAGGCCGTATATGGTTCGCCAGGTGGTGATGTTTCAAACCATTCTGTTATGTTTACCTCTCCACCCAAGCTATTTACTACATCTTCAACCGCTGCCCTTGTACCCTTTATTCGCTTTGTTCGTATTATTGATTTAAAAACAGAACGATACAGGCCAACTATCCCTCCATGTATCAGCATTCCATTGCCAAGCTAAATGATCGAGAACAACTGAGTCCAGGTTATCAACAACGCTATATATTTCTGTCTTATATATTAAATTGTTAATTGCTTGTAGTTCATCATCAATAGCTTTCGACATAGCTATCACGTTGGGATCTCTAGCTAAGTTAGGAGGTAAAACATCCAACAAGCTAACATTAAAGATATCAGCCATCCTCTAACCCCGCATACTGGCAATTTATATTTCTCTCTCTGGCGACCTGCGTCTCTCCAACTACAGTAAATACAGGACTTGATATTTCTAATCTTTTAGCCCCGGCATTTTTTAAACGTTGAATAATTTCATCTGGATTTATATCTCTTCCCATAACCGAACGTTGCCATTGTTTATACTCATCAAGAGCTTTCTCAACCTCACTTTGAATTAACGTTGTTCTGTTTTTGTCCGATGAGTTAATCCAGTATTTAATTATTATATCGTATTCAATGCTCTCTGGTTTCTTAACAAGAACTTTATCTGTGAATGGTCGAATATTAGTTGCAGAGAGAACGCTATTTATCTGCTCTAATAGTTCATCAGAAG
>OLRK01002885.1_pt1 | contig 9925 bp, 9 predicted proteins | sample 1672911 | NCBI WGS metagenome assembly OLRK01 (sample SAMEA3136736, study PRJEB25190) | human gut metagenome | biome: human gut; feature: human-associated habitat; material: faeces | place: Austria | collected 2013
AACCGTCCATGCCGACGCGGGCAATCATTTCTTCCGCAATCAGACGGTCGCCCTGCGAGGGAGCGCGGCACCAGCCGATATGGCCATACCGTCCCATGAGGACGATATCTTTCACTGTGGCGGGAAAATCCCAGTTGACTGAACCGTTCTGCGGGACATACGCGATTTTCCGCCGTGCTTTTTTCGCATTGGTTTCGCCGTCTATGGAAAAACGGATCCGTCCTGAAACGGGGACAAGCAGGTTCAGTATAATTTTTAAAAGGGTAGACTTGCCCGCGCCGTTCGGCCCGACGATTCCCATGAGAGAACCTTTCGGGATATTCAGATCCAAATCCCATAAGACGGGCTGGCGGTCATAAGCAGCGGTGATGTCTTCCAGTTCAATAACGTGTTCCACGATGACACCTCCTAAAATATTTCATAGATGAAAGCGCACGGAAAGAGGATGACCCCGATCCATGCGCCGGAAATTAAAATGTTCAGCGGAGCGCTTCCGTGATTGTCTTTATGTTGTGCTCGTACATGCCGATATAAGTGCCCTCTTTTGTGGAAGCGCTGCCAAGAGAGTCGGAGTACAGTTCACCGCCGATGGAAACATCGAAGCCCCGTGCTTTGACAGCAGCCTGGAGAGACTCGATGGTTTTATGGGGGACGGAAGATTCCACGAAGACCGCTTTGATTTTATGATCCGCGATGAAAGCGGCCAGCGTGCTGATGTCGGAGGTGCCTGCTTCACTGGCGGTGCTGATTCCCTGGATACCTTTGACCTCAAATCCGTAATCTCTGGCGAAATAAGCAAAAGCGTCATGGGCGGTGACGAGTATACGGGAATCTTTCGGGACAGATTCCACTTCTTTTCTGATGTATTTGTCCAGGTTGTCCAGTTCGGCAAGGTAAGCATTCAGACGATCTTCATAGTATGATTTGTTCTTCGGATCTTTTTCCGAAAATCCTTTTGCTACTTCTTTCGCGGCGGCTTTCCAGTTCTTTACGGAAAACCAGATGTGGGGATCTTTCGTTTTTTCACCGTCCTCTTCAAAGTCGAGGAGCGTTTCGGAAGGAATGCCGTCACTTACCCGGATCGTGGGTTTCTTCTGGGCGTGGAGATTATCGAAAATCGCGCCCATTTTCCCTTCCAGATGGACACCGTTGTACACGACGATATCCGCTTTGTTCATGGCGTCCACATCACCGGCACCGGCCTGATAAAGATGAGGATCCACACCGGCTTTCATGAGGCCGGATACTTCCACTTTATCCCCGCCGATCTGCCGGGCGAGGTCGGTGAGCATCGTCGTGGTGGCGACGACTTTCATTTTGCCGGCAGAATCGGAAGCGGGTGCAGATTTTCCACAGCCTGAAAAAGACAGGGCCGCCGCGCCGAGGATGGCAAGAGGAAGGCAGATGCCGAAAACTATTTTCTTTAACATGAGAAATTCTCCTTTGTATTTATTTAATAATGACCCGCAAATTATTTGAGAGTAATTATCATATAAGGTATAGTAGCATATAAGTCGGCATATGTAAATATTTAAAATTGGTATATCTAATATTTAAATAAAGTATGTCATATAAAATAAATAATATATTCCGAATAAAAGGAACAAAAAGAGTCTTGAAATAATGGCACACGGAAAGAAAGCATATGGGGAGGACTCATTTCAAAAGACAGGAGTCAGGGGATTCTGCAAACCTTTGCGCATTTCCCGCATAAAAAAGACGGCAGGGTCCGAAAAGCGGAATTGCCATCTTTTTTTATGTTTGTACATGTATTTTATATCTCAGCTGTCACGGAGGGCGCGTTTCAAAATTTTGCCGGTCGCATTTTTCGGAAGAGCGTCAAGGGGGATAAAACGTCTCGGTATTTTGTAAGATGCGATGTTTTTTACCATGTGCTTGCGGATCTTGTCTTCGTCAAAGGCAAAGCCTTCCTTCATGACCACATATGCCCATACCGACTGTCCGCGGAGCGGATCGGGATGTCCTACGACAGCGCATTCGCCGACGCCTTCCACTTCATAGATGCAGTCTTCCACTTCGCCGGGATAAATATTTTCACCGTTCATGATGATCAGGTCTTTGATGCGGTCTACAATGTAAATGTATCCGTCAGCGTCCATGTATACCAAGTCGCCGGTACGGAGCCAGCCGTCTTCATCGAGTACTTTCTTTGTTTCTTCCGGTTTTTTCCAGTAACCTTTCATCACATTGTCCCCGCGGACGACGAGTTCGCCGACCGTGCCCGGAACGTAAGGACCTTCCTTATCAGTGATGACTTTTACCTCTACACCGGGGAGCGCGGGGCCGGAAGTGAGGTACTTCGGCTTAGCCGTGGGGAGGATGGAAACGACGGGGGACGCTTCTGTCAGGCCGTAACCCTCCTGCACGGGGTGGCCGAACCGTTCATAGAAAGACTGCGCCACAGGCTGGGGTAGGGATGCGCCGCCGGAAACAAAGGTGTGCACCGTTTTCATGCTGCTCGGTTCGCCGCGGCGGGCAAGCAGGTTGTAAAGCGGCGGCACCATAATCGCGATGGTGACGGAGTATTTCATGATCGTATTGATGATTTCCGTTGGGCTTTTGGAGCGGAGGATGACGATGGTGGAATGGTGGTACAAACTTCCCAGCACCACGGTGGTCAGACCGTAGCAGTGGAACATGGGGAGCACGCAGAGCACCTTGTCCTCTGGTTTGAAACGGACTACGGCAGTGTACTGCTCCACATTGCGCACCTGGTTCTTGTGGGTGATCATGGCGCCTTTTGGGCTTCCTGTCGTGCCTGATGTATAAATCAGGGCGCATACGTCATCTTCTGTCAGATCTGCCGGGAAGGCAGGAGCCTTCGGCGCGTTTTCCGTGGATGCGCGGTAATCCAGATCATGGATGTCGATGAACGGCATGGAAACGGTAAGGGGCATATCGGAAATCAGGAGCTTCGACTCCGCGTCGCGGAGAATGAAATCCACCTCGCGGCCGACGAGGGAATTATTTACCGGCACGATAATCGCGCCGAGGCTGACGACTGCCATGTATACATACACGAACTCTGCGCGGTTTGCCGTGTATAGGCCTACCGTATCGCCGCGGCGGATGCCCATGGCATACAGTGTGTTCCTGTAATTTTCCACTGCTTTTTCAAGCTGGCCGTAAGTGATATTGGATTCGCCTGTCATTGCAAGCCTTTTCGGGTCTGCATTTTTGAATATTTCATGAATAAACATAGATCCACCTCTTTGGTAAGAATGCGTACTTATTGTAGCAAAAATCGACCGTCCGTTCAAATAGGACAGAGGGTATCGAAATTGTGCTATACTGTTGTAAAAGAAATCATGATCAGGGAGGCTCTATGAAAGCAGCGCAGATGACAAGAGAAGACGAAATCCGTTCTATCAGCCAAAAGTATGAAATGGATAAAGAGAAAGTGCGGGACATACTCGAAAGAGGTGTTCGCTATGCAGATGCGGACAAAGCGGCGCTTTTTGCCTGCATGACGGGAAAGGATATTGAGGAAGTACTGGCGCTCCGCAGGGAAGAGCCCTGGGGCCGTGTGCAGGTCAGGCTGGGCATCACGGGAGACAGGTATGATGAAAAATATTTCCGCCACCGTGCCCGCCGGCTGCATCGTTTCTATGGCGTGGAAGAAACCCGCGCGTTTAACGCCTTGAAGGAAGGATACCCGAACCATTGGATCCGCCTTGCTTACCTTCTCGAAGTGAAGATGGGAAAGAAAATGGAAGAAATTCTGACGGTAAAAAAGAAAACACCGAAGTGGAAAGAATGGGCGGAAATTAATCTGGGGGTAAAGCCTGAAGATTTTTCGCAGTGGATCATGGAAACAAGAAACCCCGCTTTGAAACCGAAGTAAGCAGGAAATCAAAATGCGAAAAAGAATGCCGGGGCGGCAAAGTTGAAAAGGGGAATACAGACATAATGAATGGAAAAATGAATCAGAGGAAGGTAGGTTATTATTATCTGAACAATTTCCTTTGGATAGACGGAATGGCTTATGGTAAATGCTGTTTTTTCTTGTAAGAAATTATAGAATCCACTATACTAAGAATAAAGTGATAGTAAGCAAAGGAGCTATTTATGAAACTGACACAAATTCGCAATGCGACGATCCGCATGATATATGCAGGAAATGTATTTCTGATTGACCCGTGGCTGGCACCCAAGCATCAGCTTTCATTCGTTGATATTCCGGGGAGGCCTTTTCATGTACCTGACCCGGTAAAAGAAAATATACCAATGCCGTTCTATGGTCTGCCAATGGATACGGAACAGATTTTAAGCGGTATTGATTACTACATTGTTACACATCTGCATCCTGATCATATTGATATTGCGAAAGATGGAACTGTCGGTGGGCCGCTTAATAAGCAAACCCCTGTAATCTGTCAATCGACGGAGGATGCAAAAATTCTTCAGTATTCGGGGTTTTCGGAGGTGATTGTATTGCCGGAGACTGGTATGGATTTTGGGGCAGCTAAGCTTACGCGGGTTCCTGCCCGTCACGGGACGGTAGTGCCTTGCGGTGATGCCATGGGGATTATATTTCAGTCTGCAGGGGAAAGGGCTTTTTATTTAGCGGGTGATACAATTTGGTATTCTGGTGTAGAGGAGAATCTGCGGCGATATCAGCCGGAGGTGATTGCTCTTAATTGCTGTGCTGCGGAAACGGTAGAAAATGGACGTCTTATTATGGGTGATGAAGATGTTCAATGTGTGGCAATGGCTGCACCTCAAGCGAAACTTTACCTGACACACCTGGATAATGTTTCTCATGCTTCACTTACACGTCATACATTGCGGGGGCGGTTGGCAGAACGTGGAGTGATGAATTACGATATGCCGGCAGATGGGCAGTCAATAGAGTATTAATAATATCTAATGATAGGAAGTTCATGATGGTCAGTCATGAACTTTTGCATTACATTGAATTGTCTTTAATTTCATTTATTAATGATTGACAGGGGAAGATTTGTCACAATTTCATCTGTTTTTGAAAATAAAAAAGTTTAATTTAATCAGGGGAAATTTTTCTGATAGATAAAAGCAGTAGATATAGTCTGAAAATCGGTATTCGGAACTAGTAAAGCGAACTGTTTTCAGGAAAGGAAGAAAAATGCGTATAATAAAGTATATTTGCGCGGGGTTGTCGTGATAGGAGCTTTTGCGGCGTGGTTTATTTCGCAGCCCCAGATGGAACCGCTGATGACTCCGGAAAGGAAGGCGAGAATCCAGGCGTCGCCCCATTATGTGAACGGCGAGTTTGTGCCGGAAACGCCACATGAACCTATACGGTCGACGTCAGATTTCTGGAAAGATTTCTTTTTCCCCACGACGGGAAAGACGATTCCCAAAGATAAAATGATAACGAAAAAAATCGATTTAAAAGCGCTTGACCCGGCGAAAGATATTGTGGTCTGGATGGGGCATTCCTCTTTTTATATGCAGCTTCACGGGAAAAAGATACTTATCGACCCGATAGCAGATACCTATGCTGCAGATTTGGTTTATAGATAAAGCATTTGAAGGAAGCAACATTTACACGGTGGAAGATATCCCTGACGATATTGACGTGATGGTGCTTTCCCACGATCACTGGGATCATCTGGATTATGACATGGTAAGAAAGATAGAACCGAAAGTCAGATGTGTAGTGACCGGTCTCGGCAATGGCGGATATTATGAGAAATGGGGATATCCGCCGGAAAAGATCCGCGAAGAAGACTGGGATACGGAAGTTGTGATTGATAAGGATCTGTCCGTCTGGGTGCTGCCGGCAAAGCATTTCAGCGGTCGGCTGCTGCCCCGCAACCAGACGCTTTTTGCCGGCTTCGCTTTTATTACCCCGGACAGAAAAGTGTATTACACCGGCGACGGCGGGTATGATGGACGTTTTAAAAGGATCGGGGAGCAGTTCAGCGGTTTTGATCTGGCACTGGTGGAAGACGGACAATACAATGAAGCTTGGCACAGCGTGCATATGATGCCGGAAGAAAGCGCACTGGCAGGGGAGGAATTACAAGCGGCTGCCGTCATTCCCTGTTCCAACGGGAAGTATCCGCTTTCCGTCTACCGGTGGAAAGAACCGTATGAGCGGATAGCCGAAGCAAGCAAAGGGAAAAGTTACAGACTTATTATGCCCATGATCGGAGAATTGGTGGAAATAGGGAACCGGGAGCAGACATTTACAAACTGGTGGGAAGGAATGGAATAAACGCTGGCAGTCATCGGCCGGCCTTCAGCAAGTAAAAATAGGGCAGTTCATGGAATGAAGACGGGGATGTATTTATAAAAACCGGATCTGTTTTATCTGAGCAGAAGAACTATGGAGAAGAAGCATTTAAACGGGTATCCAGGGAGTTGAAACTGTAAATCAACTCAGGATACCCGTTTTGTTTTTTTGTGGTCCAGCGGTTTTCTGTTTTGGGGATAAAAACGGTAAGAATAGGACCGACTTATTTCATTTCTTCCCCCCTATGCGGACGGTATTAATAGCGAGATGGTCTTCCGCTTTTTCAGGTTCTTCCGCTTCTTCTTTTGTGAGCGTAATGCCCATTGCTTTGACGGCGTCTTCCCCCTGTCCGGTTTTGTCACACCGATGATAAGGAGGGTTCCTTTGGCAATGGCCCGGGCGGCAGAAATTTGCGTGATTTCCACATGGTGTGTATCGGTTGCGGTCTTACTTTTGAAAAAAACAAAGAAATTCGATATAATAAATCAGTTATATCAGGAAAAATTCTCCGGCAGATAAAGAAAGAAGGATAAAATGTATCTCATTGATACTTATGATGTGATTGTCATCGGCGCGGGACATGCGGGGTGTGAAGCGGCTCTGGCTGCTGCCCGCATGGGATGCCGTACGCTTCTTACGACGATTTCACTGGACAATGTGGCCATGATGCCATGCAACCCCGCTATCGGCGGGCCGGGCAAGAGTCATCTTGTAAAGGAAATAGATGCTCTCGGAGGGGAAATGGGTATCGCCGCTGATGCGACCGCTGTCCAGATGCGCATGCTGAACCGCGGGAAGGGACCGGCGGTATATGCCCTCCGCGCCCAGTCAGATAAAGGCGCCTATCACCGGTACATGAAAAATGTGGTGGAAAATACGGACAACCTGGATCTGAAACAGGTGCAGGTCATGGACATCATTGTAGAAGACGGAAAGTGTGTGGGCATTACCACCGAACTGGATGAAGAATACCGGGCAAAAGCTGTCATCTTATGTACGGGTACATATCTGGACAGTATGATCATCATCGGCGATACCATGTATTCCGGCGGTCCAAACGGTATGCGTTCTTCTGTGGGGCTTTCCGCCAATCTGAAAAAGCACGGCCTGGAAATCCTTCGTTTCAAGACGGGGACGCCCTCCCGTGTGGACAGACGGAGTCTTCATCTGGAGGGGATGGAACTGGAAGAGGGTGACCCGGAGAATCATGCCTTTTCCTTTATGAGTGAACGGAAAGACAGAAATAAGCGGAACTGCTGGCTTACTTATACCAATGAAAAGACCCATGACATCATCAGGGAAAATATTATGCGCGCCCCCAAGTATGCAGGAAAAATTCATGGTATCGGCGCCCGTTACTGCCCTTCCATTGAAGACAAGGTCGTCCGTTTTGCGGATAAAGACCGCCACCAGCTCTTTGTTGAGCCTGAGGGACTGGACACCACGGAAATGTATGTGCAGGGCATGTCCACCTCCATGCCGATCGATGTGCAGTATGCTTTCCTCCGCACTATCCCCGGGTTTGAAGATGTGAAAATGATGCGGCCTGCTTATGCTATCGAATATGATCTGCTCGACCCTCTCCAGCTCTATCCCACGCTGGAAGTAATCAAACTTCCCGGCCTTTATTCCGCGGGGCAGTCAAACGGTACGAGCGGTTACGAAGAGGCAGCTGCCCAGGGCCTTGTGGCGGGGATTAATGCCGCACTTAAAATACAGGGGAAAGATTCGTTTATCCTTGCCCGCCATGAAGCATATATCGGATCTCTCGTGGACGATCTCGTCACCAAGGGTGCTGACGAACCGTACCGCATGATGACGAGCCGCAGTGAATACCGCCTCATTCTGAGGCAGGACAATGCCGATCTCCGTCTTACCGAAAAAGGACATAGTATCGGTCTGGTGGGAGAAGAACGGTATGCCCGTTTCCTGGAGCGGAAAAAGAAATATGAAGAAGCTATGGACTATATTCGTACACAGCGTTTTACCCCGAAAGAAGAAATCAATCGGGCTCTGGAGAGCATGGGAACCGCACCCCTGACGACAGGTACCGGGGCCGATCAGATTCTGAAACGGCCTGAAATGACCTATCGGAAAATGATGGAAACGCTCGGCTGTCCCTCTTTTGACGAGGAGGCTGTGGAAGAGATGGAAATCACCGTGAAGTATGAAGGCTACATCGCAAGGCAGGAAGCAGCCGTGCGGAAAGCTGCCCGCATGGAAAACGAAAAACTTCCCCCCGATATGGATTACCTGTCCCTTGACGGTATTTCCACAGAAGCGAGACAGAAAATGGATAAAATCCGTCCCCTCTCTCTGGGGCAGGCGGCGAGAATTCCCGGCGTTTCCCCGGCGGATATATCGGTGCTGATGGTGTATGTGAAGCAGCGCAAAGGAAAGAAAGGCGCGGAATAAAAAAATATTAAAAATAAAAACGGCAGGCCCTGTTTTGGGAATGAGGAATATGATTTTCCGGGCGGATACTATTTCTGTTTAAACCGTTTTTTTCAAAGAATGGGAACTATGTTATACTTGAAACCGGAAACGGTATCCGCCTGCCGGCGGAAGTTTTTGCATCATTGCTTGAAATATATGAATTGAAGAAAGGAATGTGTGCTAATGGATTCTATTTTTATCGTTGTGGCTTTTTTTATCGCTGTTTCACTTTTGAGTATCCCTTGTATGATGTATTATAAGAAAAAAGAGAAGAAGGAACATCAGCTTATCAGTGAAAACAGAGATCAAGCCGTGCTGCAGATCTATGGGGATCCCATCCGGATTGACGGGAAAATTTTTTCCGAATATGAACACATGGGAAGTAAGCTTTCTTACTATACCGTAGTGCTTCCGGAAGGCCGCCATACGCTGGAGGCGAAGTTCCAGACAACATCCGCCGGTGTTTCGGGCAATCAGAATTATAAGACGCCGGAACCGATTCCCTGTGATTTGTTTTTAGAAAAAGGTTTTGTTTATACGGCGGGTATTTATTTCTATTCGCCCAAGAGCCGGTATGAGTATTACAAAGGGGAAGTAGGGGAAGCCGTTTTTTCAAAAGAATTGTCTGTAACAGGATCGACTTCTTATGGAACAGCGTATGTCATCGTATATAAGGATAAGGATGCGGACGGCAACTTGATCAAGGCGCCTGCCTGTCCTGAAGAATAAACAGGGCGCGGATCGGGTAAGCCTTTGCTGTAAACGGCAGTTCTTTTCGGTCCGCTGCTGAAATGGAGTAGAGTAATCTATTCCGTTTTTTATTACAGGAATATGATGGTGAGAATATCGTGGAAACAGAAATGATTGCAGTGCTTGTGCTGCTGGCGGCCATGGGATGCCTGGCACTGAGTATATATAAAGTAAAAGAATGGTACCGGAAGGATGCCTGGACCGCAGATTCGAATGCCTGCGAACAGGAAAAAGTGAATTTGAAAATGCTGGAACAGGCGAGACGGCGGGAGCAAGTTCTCAAGCCTGAACCGACGCCGGACGGATATACGGAAATTGCGGCTCCTTTTGGAGGACATGCGTTGATGGATTTGAAAAATATGCTTTTGGCGGTTCTGCTGTTTGTCTTTTACGGGCTGGCAGTGGAATATGCAGGTACTCATCCGTTTTTGAACGGCGGAGAAAAGCTTTTTATAGTATTTCTCCTTACAGTTCTTACGTGCTGCGCGGCCATCCGGA